>JACCDR012225720.1_pt1 | contig 12990 bp, 10 predicted proteins | sample 7446431 | NCBI WGS metagenome assembly JACCDR01 (sample SAMN15323443, study PRJNA562643) | freshwater metagenome | isolation source: river surface water | place: USA:Blue River Watershed | collected 2017-08-17
GAGCGCCTGGCGCGCCACCTGCGCGAGGGCCTGGCGGACTCGGGCGCGGAGCACCTGGCCGAAGAGGCCGCGCACGAGGTGGCGCAGCGGCGCGCGCAGGCCGGCGGCCAGCGCTCGGGAGACACGGTGATCCTGCTGGCCAAGGCCATGAACCGCGCCAACGCCTCGGTGCGCACGCGGGTGCGCAGCCGCTGGCTCAAGGTGCTGGCCGGCGTCGGCGGCGGCGCACTGCTGGTGATCGGGGTGCTGGGCGTGGTGGTGCTGCTGCAGCAGCGCGAGATCGGCCGCCTGGTCGAGGCCAAGTCGGGCATCGACCGCCAGATCCAGGCCCTGCAGCTGCGCATGCAGAGCGAGACCGACCCGGCGCGCCTGGCGGCCATGGAGGACAACCTCGCCACCCTGGCCGGCTCGGCCCAGAGCGCGCTCAAGGAGCTGCAGCTGCGCGACGAGGTGCGCGCCGCCGAACTGGCCGCCGGCGGCGACGAGCTCGAGCGCGAGATCCGGCAGCTGCTGGTCAAGTTCAACGCCACCACCTATGCCATCCCGCCGATCTTCCGCGAGCGGCTGCAGTTCCACATCAACGAGCTCACCGGCTCGGGCAACCTCAAGGCCATGGTGGCGCGCCGGCAGCGCTACTGGCCGATGATCCTGAAGGAGTTCGCGGCCCTGGGCCTGCCCGAGGAGATGGCGCACATCGCCTGGGTGGAGTCGGGCTTCGACCCCTCGGCGCAGAGCCCGGCCGGTGCGCTGGGCCTGTGGCAGATGACGGCCACCACCGCGCAGTCGCTGGGCCTCGCGGTGGGCGGCGGCGTCGACGAGCGGCTCGACCCCGACAAGCAGACGCGGGCCGCGGCCGTGTACCTGGCGCGGCTGCTGTCGGAGTTCGGCGAGGACTCCTTCATGCTCGTGCTGGCCAGCTACAACCGCGGCGAGAACGGCGTGCGGCGCGCGCTGCGCCAGGTGGCGCAGGAGCAGGGCGGCTTCCGCAAGGACAAGCGCGACTTCTGGCACCTGTACCGCCTGAAGCTGCTGCCCGAGGAGACGCGCGAGTACGTGCCGCGGGTGCTGGCGGCGGCCATCGTCTCGGCCAACCCGCGCAAGTACGGCCTGGCCAACTGAGCCGCGCCGTCGGCGCCGATGGGCCGTGTTCACTCTTGAACACGGCGGCGCGGCCAGCGGTGTTCGCGCCGAACATGCGTTCACCGGCAGCCAGCCGGCCCACCCGAGGAGACCGCCATGTTCGCCCTGCCCACCGCCCACGCCGCCGCTGCCGCTGCCATGGACACCGCCTTCCGCAACGCCGCCCACGCCCAGCGCCATGAGGCCGAGGCGCCGGCCGGCACCTGGCGGGCGCGTGCCGCCGGCGCCTGCCGCACCCTGTGGTCGGCCCTGTGGGGTTGAGCACCCGCCCGCTCATACTTTGCTTGACGGTTAAATAACCGAAAGGTAAATTGTCTGCCGTGGACGCGGCAGACCTCTCGACCCTGTTTTCGGCCCTGGCCGACCCCACGCGCCGGGCGATCCTGGCGCGCCTGGCGGCCGGCGAGGCACCGGTCAAGGAACTGGCGGCGCCGTTCGACCTGTCGGGTGCCGCCATCACCAAGCACCTGAACGTGCTCGAACGTGCCGGGCTCATCGTGCGCGGCCGCGACGGCCAGATGCGCCCCTGCCGGCTCGAACCCCGGGCCCTGGCGCCGGCGGCGGACTGGATCGACCAGTACCGCGCCCTGTGGGACGAGCGGCTCGACCGGCTCGACGCCTACCTGAAGACCATCACCACCCCCGAGGCGCCGGCACCAGCCCCGCGCCGCCCACCCAGACCCCGTCCCGCAGGAGCACGCCGTGGCCGCCGATAGCCCGACCAACGAGATCCGGATCACCCGCGTCTACGACGCCCCCGTGCGGGCGGTGTGGGACGCCTGGACGGTGCCCGACCAGGTGGCGCAGTGGTGGGGGCCGCGCGGCTTCTCGCTCACCACCCACAGCAAGGACCTGCGCGCCGGCGGCCACTGGCGCTACACGATGCACGGGCCCGATGGCGTGGACTATCCCAACGTCACCCGCTACCACGCGGTCGAGCCGCTGCGGCGCCTGGAGTACGACCACGGGGCCACCGACGACCGCCCGGCCCTGTTCCGCGTGAACGTCACCTTCGCCGAAGCGGGTGGCCGCACCACCATGGAACTGGTGATGACGCTGGCCACGCCCGAGGCGGCGGTGCAGATCGCGCAGCACATCCGGCAGGCCGGCGGCCATGCCACCTGGGACCGGCTGGCCGAGCACCTGGAAGAGGGCCGCAGCGGCCGCCGCTGCTTCGTCATCAACCGCACGCTGGCGGTGGCGCCGCAGCGCGCCTTCGCGATGTGGGTGGAGCCGGGCCACCTGAGCCAGTGGCTGCCCCCTGCGGGCACGCGCATGCGCTTCCTGCGTGCCGACATCGCGGTGGGTCGCAGCAGCCTGTTCGTGATCGAGGGCGAGGGCTTCGCGATGCACGTGCGCACCGAGTACCGCGTGATCGAGGCGCCGTCGCGCATCGTCTACACGCAGCAGTTCGTCGACGCCCGCGAGCAGCCGGCTGCCGCACCCGGTTCTCCGGTGTGGCCGCCGGTGCTGCTGACCACGGTGCAGTTTGCCCAGGAGGCGCCGGAACGCACGCGCGTCACCGTCACCTGCGAGCCGCATGGGCCGGCGACGGCCGACGAGCTGGCCGCGTTCGTGCTCGAACGCGGCGGCATGACGCGCGGGTGGACCGGTTCGTTCGATGTGCTGGAAGCGCAGCTCCTGGGCGGCCCGCGCGGCGTTGGCACGGCCTGAATTCGGCGCAGCCCCGCCCCAGGGCAGGCCGCTCAGCCGCCCGTCATCGGCGCCAGCGCGCCGAAGCGTCCGCGGGCGTGGTCCTGCGCGAAGCGCCGGGCCTGCTCGCCGTCGCTGGCGACGAACGGACCGAGCAGCACGCGCCGCTGCGCCAGCGGCGTGCCGGTGAAGACGGTGAAGCGGGCGCCTGCGCTGTCGGCGCTGAAGTCCAGCGCAGCGCCGCCGGCACGGGTGCGCACCAGCACGCCGGCCGCAGCGCGCTGGCCGTTGACCGCCAGCGCGCCGTCGTGCACGAACAGGAACGCGTTGTCCCCCGGCGCCAGGTGGTGGGTCCAGCGAGCCTCGGGGCCCAGGCTGACGTCCAGCAGCCCGGCTGGCGTGGGCAGGCGCAGCGGTGAGCGCAGGCCATCAGCCTCGCCCAGCACCACGCGGACCTCGCCTCCGGGGATCGGCCGGCGCGGCACGTCGTCGGCCGCGAGGTGCAGGGCGCGCGGCGCCGTCTCGCGCTCGGCCTCGGGCAGGTCGATCCAGATCTGGAAGCCGCGCGCCACCGGGCCGTCCGCCTCGGGCTGCTCCTCGTGCAGCACGCCGCGACCGGCCACGGTGACATGCAGCGCACCGGGGGCGATGCGGTTGCGCGTGCCCAGCGAGTCCTGGTTGACGAAGCCCAGAGGGCTCTCCGGCACGATGTCGGTGGCCACCATGAAGCCCGCGTGCGGATGCGGCGGGAACGTGGGCCCGCTCATGTCGTACAGCGACACGGCGATGAAGGGGTCCAGGTCGGGCTTGTCGGGTGTCCACTGCACGTCGCGGGTGACCAGGCGCGGGCCATGCCGCTGCGTGGGCAGGTGCTGTACGGACAGGATGCTGCGGGATGTGCTCATCGGGGGTGATCGGCAGGCGTCGGGATCCCGATGTTTGGGCCTGGCCGTGGCCTGCACAAGATGCGGCTGGTGAACGCTTTGTCCATGCCGATGGACAATGAGCGCCTCTCCCGTGCAACGGATGTTCCGGCGCAGCCCATGGATGCCGACCTCAACGACGTGCTGGCCTTCACCCGCGTGGCCGACAGCGGCAGCTTCACGGCGGCCGCAGCGCGGCTGGGCTGGCCGAAGAGCAGCGTCAGCCACCGCGTGGCCCGGCTGGAACGCACCCTCGGGGCCCGCCTGCTGGAACGCAGCACACGCCGCCTGCGCCTGACCGAGGTGGGCGCGCGCTACCACGAGCATGCCCGGCGCGTGCTGGCCGAACTGGAGCAGGCCTCGGCGACCGTGGCCAGCTTCCGCACCGAGCCGCAGGGCTGGCTGCGCATCAGCGCGTCGGTCGTGCTCGGGCAGTCGCTGCTGCCTCCGCTGGTGGCCGAGTTCGCGGCCCGTCACCCCGCAGTCCGGTTGTTCGTCGACCTCACCAACCGGCGCGTTGACCTGCTCGAAGAAGGCTTCGACCTCGCCATCCGTTCTGGCCTGCTGCCGGATTCGTCGCTGGTGGCGCGCCACCTGGGCCAGGCCGCCGCCCGCCTGTATGCCGCTCCCTCCTACCTGCGTCGGCACGGCAGGCCCCAGGCGCCAGAAGACCTGACAGCGCACCTGCTGTTCGACAACGCCTCTGCCGCGCCGTCGGACCGCTGGACGCTCACCCGCGGCGACGGCCGGCAGGTGGTGGTGACGGCGCCCTTCCGCGTCGTCGTCAACGATGCGGCGCTGCTGCGCGAGGTGGCGGCGCTGGGCCAGGGCATCGTCAGCCTGCCGGACATCGTGGCGGCGCCTGCCCTGGCCGACCGCCGCCTGGTGCCGGTGCTGGCCGACTGGACGACGCGGCGCGTCGACGTGCATGCCGTGTTCCCGTCGCACAAGAGCCTCTCGCCCGCGCTGCGGGCGTTCGTCGACCTGGCGGCGCAGCGGCTCGGGCCGGCGCTGCAGCCCGAAGGCCCTTGACGCGCAGGGCTGCCCGCCCTGCCCGGCAGGAGCGCTGGCAGGGCGTTTCGGCACCCCATCGAAAGTAGGGTGAGAACGCCAGTCGGCCCGATAATCCGGGCCCGAGGCGGCCGTGAGCGCTTCAAGTGCAAAGGCGAGCTTGAAGTTCAGCATCCGAGTGACGGACGGCGAGATGGCGCGAGCGGCGAAGTGGCCCTCGTGGTTTCGGCGCGCGGGTCTCGGCCTGGTGCTGGCCGGCCACCTGCTCGGTGCCGGCGGCACGACGGCGCCGGCGCTTCAGCCGGCTGCGGCACCGCCCGCGGCGTCTGCAGCCGCGGCGGGCCCGCGCAGGGCCGTGCTGATCCTCTCGGGCTCCCAATACGGTCTGCCGACCACGGATGCGGCCATTGCCGCTGTCGTCGGGCGCCTCAAGGAGCGTGGCGTCAGCGTCAGCGACATCTACGCCGAGCATCTCGACGTGCCGCGCGGGCCGGACCGCGACCACCTGCGGAGGCTGGCCGAACTGCTGCAGCGCAAGATGCAGGCGGCCGATCCCGGCGTCGTCGTCGTGGTCGGCCTCGGGGGCATGCGGTTCATCGCCGGCGTGGGCAACGGCATCGTGGCCCCCGATGTGCCGGTGGTGACCATGGTCGTGTCGGACCCCGCGCTCCCCTGGGCCGGCGAGCCTCGGCGCACCCTGGTCATCCCGGACCGTGTCGACGCCGCGGGCACGCTGCAGGCTGCACTGGCCGTCTTTCCGGAGACGCGGCGGGTGGTGGTGGTTGCCGATCGCGGCGTCCAGATGCCCTACCTGGGTGCGATCCGCAAGGCGCTGGCCGGGTTGCCGCGCCAGCTGGAGGTGGAGTTCACGTCCGGGATGACGCACGCCGAGATGCTGCAACGCGTCTCGTCGCTGCCGCCCGCGTCGCTGGTGCTGTACAGCCCCTACTTCGAGGACCGCACCGGTCGGCGCTTCGTGCCGGCCGAGGTTGCCGCCGCCGTCGGTCGGGCGGCCAACGCACCGGTCTTCGCGATGTTCGAGCCTCACCTCGTCCAGGGCGTGGTGGGCGGCTCGGTCGTCGATCTCACGCACGTCGGGCGCGAGGCCGCCGATCAGGCCCATGCCCTCGTGCGCGGAGAGCGGCGCCTGGGGCCCGGCATCACCGAGGTGCCGGTGGCCGCCACGCCGGTGTTCGACTGGAACGAGGTCGTGCGGTGGAACGGCAGGACGGGCGCGATCCCGGCCGCGGCCACCGTGCGCAACCGCCCGGTCCGGCTGTGGGACCAGTACCGCAACGAGGTCCTGGCCACGCTGGCCGTGATCGTGATGCTCTCGGGCTTGGTGGCGGCCCTGACGGCGGCGAACCGGCGGCAACGCCTGCTGGCGTCGCAGCTGCGCAGCAGCGAACAGCGCCTGGCCAGCCTCAACGTGGCCCTGGAGGCGACGGTCACGGAGAGGACGGCCGACCTGCGACGCGCCCACCTTCTGCTGGCAGCAGGCGAGCGGCAGGCCGGTCTCGGTGTGTGGGAGTACGACGTGGCGACGGCCGTCACCGTCTGGTCGGAGGGTGGGCTGCGCCTCTACGGCGTCGACCCCCGGCTGGGGCCGTCCGACTGCCGGCAGGTGCTTCGCGAACGCATGCATCCCGAAGACGTGCACCTGCTCGACGATGTGATGCTGCCCGCGATGGCGCGCCAGGAGCCGTTCTCGTTCGAGCACCGCATCCTCGGGCCGGACGGCAGCGTGCGCCATGTCGCCACGCGCGCGCACACCAACGTCGACGCCACGGGCAAGCTCGCCCGGTACATCGGCACCACGCTGGACATCACCGAGCTCAAGCGTGCCGAACTCGCGCTGGCCGCGCAGGCGGACGAACTGCGCACCGCGCGGGATGCCGCCGAAGCCGCCAACCGGGCCAAGAGCACCTTCCTGGCCAACATGAGCCACGAGATCAGGACCCCGATGAACGCGATCATCGGCCTGAACCACCTGCTGGCCCGTGATGCCACGGATGCGCTGCAGCAGGACCGCCTGGGCAAGGTCGATGTCGCGGCCCAGCACCTGCTCCAGGTCATCAACGACATCCTGGACCTGTCCAAGATCGAAGCCGGCAAGCTGGTGCTCGAGCGACGGGACTTCCTGCTGGACGAGGTGCTGGACCGTGCCACCGGCATCGTGCGCTCGAAGGCGGCCGAGAAGGGCCTGGAGCTGGTGCTGGACAGCGACCACCTCCCGGGGCGGCTGATGGGCGATCCGACCCGGCTCACGCAGATGCTCATCAACCTGCTGGGCAATGCCGTCAAGTTCACCGCGTCCGGCTGGGTCAGGCTGAGAGGCCGGCGGGTGGCCGACGCGGACGGCCGCCTGCTGGTGCGGTTCGAGGTGCAGGACACGGGGCCGGGGCTTTCGGCCGAGCAGCAGGCGAGCCTGTTCAAGCCCTTCGTGCAGGGTGACGGCTCGCTCACCCGCCGCGAGGGCGGCACGGGGCTCGGCCTGGCCCTGACGCGCCACTTCGCCGAGCTGATGGGCGGCGAGTCGGGTGTCATCAGCGAGCCCGGCAAGGGCAGCACGTTCTGGTTCACGGCCCAGCTCGAGCCTGCAGCGGCGGGTGAGCGCCGCGGCAGCCAGGCCGTCGATCTGAAAGGCCTGCGCGCACTGCTGGTCGACGACCTGCCCGAGGCGCGCGAAGCGCTGCAGACGCATCTCGATGCGCTGCAGTTGACGGTGGATGTCGACGCCACGGCCGAAGCGGGGCTGCGCCGCATCGACGACGGGGCTCGCGAAGGCAGGGTCTACGACGTGCTGCTGGTCGACTGGCAGATGGGTGAGATCGACGGCTTCGAACTGGTGCGACGGGCGAGGGCCAGGCTGGGGGCGGCGATGCCGCCGAGCGTCCTGATCACCGCCTTCGACGATCCCCAGATGTGGCAGCAGGTGCGCGAACTGAAGATCGATGCGGTGCTGCTCAAGCCGATCACCGTCTCCGCCCTGAACGACGCCCTGACCGGCGTCCTGCGGCGCGACGGCCCGCTGGCGCCGCTGCCGAAGGCCGGCTACTCCGAGTTGCAGCTGCGGCAGCACTACGCGGGTCGAAGGGTCCTGCTCGTCGAGGACAACCCGATCAACCAGGAAGTCGCGCTGGAGCTGCTGCGGTCGGTGGGACTGGTGGTCGAGCCCGCCGCGGACGGCGCGCAGGGCGTCGAGATGGCTCTCGCCCAGCCCTACCACCTCGTGCTGATGGACATGCAGATGCCCATCATGGACGGCCTGGAGGCCACGCGCCGCATCCGCCGGACGGTGGGGTCGGGTCTGCCCATCATTGCCATGACGGCGAACGCCTTCGGCGAAGACCAGGCCGCCTGCCTCGCCGCCGGCATGAACGACCACCTCGGCAAGCCCGTGGACCCCGAGCGGCTCTACGCGACCCTGCTGCGCTGGCTCCCGCCTGCGGCGGTGCCCACGGGCGTGCCCGAAGGGGTGTTGCCGGCCCCTGCCAGGCCGACGCCCCGCGCCACCGCGGGCCTGCGCCCGCTCGACGAGCGGCTGGCCGACGTTGCCGGCATGAGCCTGGCCCGCGGGCTTGCGCACGTCGGCGGTGACTTCGCGATGCTCGTGCGCATCCTGCGCACCTTCCTCGGTGCCTACCGGACCGGTGTCCCGGGCCTGCTGCAGGCGGCCGTTCAGGGCGATCGTGCAGCCGTCGTCACGGCGTGCCACGCGCTGCGCGGCGCGTGCGGCACCGTGGGCGCGACCGCGATGGAGGATCTGGTGGCCACGCTCGAGCGCGCCGCGCCGCAGCTGGGGGCAGCCGAGCTCGAAGCCAGCGGGCGGCGCATCCACGACGAGCTCATGGCGCTGGTCGCAAGACTGGCCCATGAACTGGGCGCCTGAGGCCGCTGCCGGCACCCAGGCAACCCAGCGCGCCGGGCTGGCCCGTTCAGGCGCGCTGGGCCACCTGCTCGAACAGTTCGATCACGCGGCGCGTCGCAGGGGTCAGGAACCCGTTCGACCGGTGGGTGACCACCAGTCGGCGCCGCATGGCCGCACCCTTCACCGGCACCTCCTTCAGGCCCCGGATCCGCGCGTCGCCCTCGAGGTGGTGGCGCGAGATGAAGCTCAGCAGCCCGGTCTGGACGATCAGGGCCGGCAGCATGAGCAGCATCGTGGTCTCGACCTGCACGCGTGGGCGTGGCAGGCGGTGGCGGTCGAAGGTGTGGTCCAGCCAGTCACGCGTGGGCGCCCCCGGGGGTTGCAGCGCCCACGCGCAGGTGGACAGATCGCGCAGGGTGGGGCGAGACCGGAACACCGGGTGCCGATCGCTGGCGGCCACCACGATGGTGTCCTCGGTCAGCGGCTTGGACGTCCAGCCGGCCTCGGCCGTGCTCTCGGTCGCCACCATCAGGTCGAGTTCGCCGGCCCGCAGCTGCGGCTTCAGCGTGTCGATCAGCGCCACCACGGTGCGCAGCGTCACCGCCGGTGCCTCCTGCAGCAGTTGCCGCGCCACCGCCGGCAGCAGGAACTGCGCGGCCGTCGGCACGATGCCGATGCGCACATGCCCGGTCAGCCCGGCGCCGATGGACTGCAGTTCGCGCTGCGCGTCCTCGACGTCGAAGCGCATGCGCTGCGCCCACTTCAGCAGCACCCGGCCCGCCTCGGTGAGGCGGATGCCGCGCCCCGCCTTCTCGAACAGCGCGGCGCCGCAGGCCGTCTCCAGGCGGCGGATGGCGCTGGTCAGCGCCGGCTGCGTGCGGTGCAGCTGCGCCGACGCCCGGCCCAGGTGCTGCAGCTCGGCGATGGTCTCGAAGTAGCGCAGGTCACGAAGGTCCATTGCAAAAGTCCCGTTGATCGATGGCAAGAAAGTATCGATTGGACTGCAAACCTGCCGTCCCCAATACTGAGCTCCAGACCCAGCGCCCGCATCGACTCTGGCGCACAGGCACCCACGGAGACACCATGACCCCGACCCGACGCCTCGCGCTCGCGCTGGCCGCCCTCACGTTCAGCTGCACCGCCCTGGCCCAGGCCTGGCCCGCCAAGCCCATCCGCATCGTCGTGCCCTTCCCGCCGGGCGGCGGCACGGACATCATCGCGCGCGAGACCAGCCAGCGGGTCGCCGCGGCGACGGGCTGGACCTTCGTCATCGACAACAAGCCCGGCGCCGGCGGCAACCTCGGCGTGGACGCGGCGGCCAAGTCGCCCGCCGACGGCTACACGATCGTGATCGGCCAGACCAGCAACCTGGCGGTCAACCCGACGCTGTACGCCAAGATGCCCTACGACTCGCAAAAGGACCTGGCGCCCATCGTGCTGCTGGCCAACGCGCCGCTGGTGATGGTCACCGGCGTGGGCACGCCCTACAAGACGCTGGCCGACGCGGTGAACGCCGCGAAGGCCAGGCCGGGCGCGCTGAACTTCGCCTCGCCCGGCAACGGCACGGTCGCCCACCTGACCAGCGAGATGTTCCAGAAGGCCGCGAACTTCAAGACCCAGCACGTGCCCTACAAGGGCGCGGCGCAGGCCCTGACCGACGTCATCAGCGGCACCGTCGAGCTGTACATGTCCTCGGTGCCGACGCTGATCGGCCAGATCCGCAACGGCAAGCTGCGCCCGCTGGCGGTCAGCTCCGCCAGGCGCGTGGACGACCTGCCGGGCGTGCCCACCATCAACGAGTCGGGCTACCAGGGCTTCGACGCCGTCACCTGGTTCGGGCTGCTGGCGCCCGCCGGCACGCCCCGCGACGTGATCGCCCGGCTCAACGCGGAGTTCAACAAGGCGCTGCAGAACCCCGAGCTGCGCAAGAAGCTCGGCGACGAGGGCGCAGACCCGGCCGGCGGCACGCCCGAGCAGTTCGGCGCGCTGATCCGCGACGAGATCCCGCGCTGGGGCAAGGTCGTCCGCGAGTCCGGCGCCAAGATCGACTAGCCCCCAAGCTCGCTCGCGCTCGCTACCCCCCGAGGGGGCCGCCCGCCAGCGGCCCGGCAGAGCCGGATCCGCGGCGGGGGCTGGATCCTGACATTCAACGCATTTCGATGGAGATTCACATGAGTCAAGCTGCCGCATGGCCGGACATCGTCCGCGACTTCGAGCGCGTGGCACCCGGCATCGTCGAGCAGGCGGCGCAGTACCCCTCGTCGATCCTGGCCGACGTGGCCGGCCGCCGCGGTGCGCTGCACGGCCGCATCGCGCCGCTGGCGCCGTCGATGCGGTTCGCCGGCCCCGCGCTGACGGTGGAGGTGCGCCCCGGCGACAACCTGATGATCCACGCCGCGCTGGCGCTGGCCCAGCCCGGCGACGTGCTCGTCGTCGACGGCAAGGGCGACCTGAGCAGCGCGCTCATGGGCGAGATCATGAGCCAGCAGGCGGTGGCGCTGGGTGTCGCGGCGGTGGTCATCGACGGTGCGGTGCGCGACAGCGAGGCGATCCGCGCTCTGGGTTTCCCGATGTTCGCCGCCGGCCTGAACCCGAACGGGCCGACCAAGAGCGTGGCCGGCCGCCTGAACCACCCGATCTCGATCGGCGGCGTGAACGTGAAGCCGGGCGACCTCGTGGTGGGCGATGCCGACGGCGTGACGGTGATCGAGCGGGAGAAGGCCGCCGCGATGCTGCCGCTGGCGGCCGAGAAGGTGGCAGCCGAGACGAAGCGCATCGCCGACATCCAGAGCCGCAAGGCGCTGCGGCCGGGCTGGCTGGACGGCGCGCTGCGCGCGGCCGGCGTCATCGCCGACGGGGACACGCTGTGAGCACGAAGCGGCCCGTCTTCCTGGTCACCGGCAACGACCTCGCCGCGCCGGCGCTGGCGCTGCTGAAAGACTTCGAGCTGGTCTACGCCGGCAAGACGCCCAGCGAGGACGACATCGTCGCGCTGTGCCGTCAGCACGACCCGGTGGCGATCATCGTGCGCTACGGCAAGGTCGGCGCCGCCGCGATGGCTGCTGCACCGAGCCTGAGGGTGATCTCCAAGCACGGCAGCGGTACCGACACCATCGACAAGGCGGTCGCCGCCGCACGCGGCATCCAGGTCGTCGCCGCCGCAGGCGCCAACGCGGCGGCCGTGGCCGAGCATGCGCTGGCGCTGCTGCTGGCCTGCGCGAAGTCGGTCGTCGCGCTGAACGCGCGCATGCACGCCGGCCACTGGGACAAGGCCACGCACAAGAGCGTGGAGCTCGAGGGCCGCACCATCGGGCTCGTGGGCCTGGGCGCGATCGGCCTGCGCGTCGCCCGCATGTGCGACGCGATGGGCATGCGCGTGATCGGCTTCGACCCGTACGCGAAAGACCTGCCCGGCTACGTGGCGCGCGTGGACCTCGAGGCGATCTGGCACGGGTCGGACGTGATCTCGCTGCACTGCCCGCTCACGGCCGACACCGCCAAGCTGCTCGACGCGCGCGCCCTGTCCGCGTGCCGCCGGGGCGTGATCGTGGTCAACACCGCCCGCGGCGGCCTGATCGACGAGCCGGCGCTGCTGGCAGCCATCCGCAGCGGCCAGGTGGCGAGCGCCGGGCTCGACAGCTTCGCCGTCGAGCCGATGACGGCGCCCCACCCGTTCCAGGGCGAGGCGCGCATCACGCTCAGCCCGCACATCGGCGGCGTGACGGCCGACGCCTACGTGAAGATGGGCGTCGGCGCGGCACGGAACGCGCTGGCCGTGCTGGCCGGCTGAACGCCATGCGCCAGCGCGTGGCGCACTTCGAGGCTGGCGACCCGCGGGCCCTGGAGGCCTTCGTGTCCTTCCTGGCCCTCGCCACGGACGATGCCTCCGCGGCCCGATGCGCCGATCGACCGCGTCGCTGCATGCGTTGGTCCGTTTCGAGGGCACACTCCCGCGCGGTCAGCCGCCCCCGCCATGAACACCGATCCGCCCCTGCCCACGGCCCCCATCGAGGTGGAGTCGCGTCGCGGCTGGGTGGTCGTCTGGGCGTGCTTTGCCGCGCTGGCGGTCATCTTCGGCGTCTCCTACTCGTTTGCCGCCTTCTTCGAGTCCTTCGCAGTGGAGTTCCAGGCCAGCCGCGCACAGGTCTCGCTGGTGTTCGGCTTCTCAGGGCTGCTGTACTTCGTGCTGGGCGCCTTCGCCGGCATGCTGGCCGACCGCTTCGGCCCGCTGCGCGTCACGAGCGCGGGCATGCTGTGCATCGCCGTTTCCCTGCTGCTGGGCAGTGCGGCCCGCTCGATGACCGAGGTGACGCTGGCCTGGGGTGTGGGCCTGGGCGTGGGCCTGGCGCTCGTCTACACGCCCGCGATCGCCTGCGTGCAGCCCTGGTTCAC
>JACCDR010434863.1_pt1 | contig 12988 bp, 17 predicted proteins | sample 7446431 | NCBI WGS metagenome assembly JACCDR01 (sample SAMN15323443, study PRJNA562643) | freshwater metagenome | isolation source: river surface water | place: USA:Blue River Watershed | collected 2017-08-17
CGCGGAACCCCATGACGTGGCCAGTCACCGCCGACCCCGATAGGTTCGAGGAGGCGATCGCCTGGTTCGTCAAGCGGTTCCCGGTCACCGACGCGATCCTGGCAGCGCTCGGCGAGTACGCCGGAGCGCGCGCCTGGACCGTGGCGGGCGTCGCGCAGCTAGACGTCGTGCTTGATGTCTTCCGCAGCCTCGAAAAGGCCATTGCCAACTCGACTCCGCTCGACCAGTGGAAGCGCGAGATGGGCGAGAAGCTCTATGCGGCATGGGGCAAACGGGACAGCGCGCGCGTTGAGACGGTGTTCCTCACCAACGTCCAGAGCGCTTACAACGCCGGCCGGTGGCGCCAAGTCAAAGACCCGCTAGTCGTCAAGGCGCGGCCGTTCCTCGGATACGACGCGATCCTCGACACGCGCACCTCGCCGGTGTGCAAGCGGTGCGACGGGACGATCCTGGCGGCCGATGACCCGTGGTGGGACTCGCATGTTCCACCGCTGCATCACCGGTGCCGGTCGACCATTCGCTCGTTCACCCGTCGCGAAGTCGACAAGCGTGGAGGCCTGAAACGCCCAGGAGACGACACGCCAGAGAGCCAACCTGATGAAGGCTTCGGCGGGGCGCCCGACATCACGGAGCCCTGGGAACCGGACCTCGACAAGTACCCTGCAGAGCTGCGCAAAGCCTTCGAGAAGAAGCGCAAAGCAGCCAGCAAACGCAAGTAACCGCCCGCGCACGGGCAGGAGCCCGCAATGCCTTCCCCCGATTCAATCACTCCGCTCGTTCATGTGCGGGAGTTCACCGACTTTGGCGCCGACATTGACCTACGGCTCGCCGCGAATGGTGCGCCCGCAGGCTCCGGTGCTGCCCGCTACATCGAAGTCGTAACAGCCGGATCTGGCGGTCTCGTGCTGACCGGCACGAGCGGCAACACGATCACGCTGTCTGGTCTGGTGCAGGGCGACAGGCTGCCAGTGCAGGCGACCAAGATCGTCAGCAGCGGCACGACCGTCACCAAGGTGCGGGTGGGCTGGTGACCATGCAACTGTCTATCCTCGACGCCATCACGGAGCCAGGTGGCGGGTTCTTTGGCGAAGGCGGAGTGAGCGCCCAGACAGTGGCCACATTGCTGGCTGGCACGTCTCCACTCGAGCAGGTGGAGCTCACGCTGAACAGTCCCGGCGGCAGCGTGTCCCAGGGCATCGCCATCTACAACATGCTGTCGAGCCGCCCGGGTGGTTGCAGCGTGACCGTGGTCGGCATCGCGGCGTCGATTGCCAGCCTCATCGCCATGGCCGCTTCGCCGGGCAAGCTGCGGATCGCGGAGGGTTCCGTGCTGATGGTGCACAACCCGCGCGCGCACGCGTTTGGCGAAGAGGACGATCTCCGCGCCACTGCCGACACGCTGGCACTGTGGAAGCGACAGATGGTCGGTATCTACGCGCGTCGCTCCGGCATGACGCCCGCCAAGTGCGAGGCTCTGATGGCCTCCGAGACGTGGATGGATGCCGACGAGGCGATCCGGCTCGGACTTGCCGACGCCAAGGTGGAGCCGCTGCAGATGGCGGCCTCCGCGCATGACCCCACCGCGTTCGATTGGCTGAAGCCGCGACCGCGCGCGCAACACCGAATCTCCCCAGTGATTCCGATCGCGCAGTTCGCGCGCTGACCTGGAGAAGGAAACCTCATGAGTACCAAGATCCTCGCCGCGCTCGGCGTCGAGTCGGAGGAGCACGCCCTCCAGGCCGTCGAGCGCTTCAACCTGTTCCTGACGCAGACCCGCGCCGAGGCCCAGACCGACTCCTTCGATGGTGTCGTGACTGCCATCAAGGACGGCAAGGCCATCGCGTCTGTCGTTGCCGAGGTGACCGGCAAGTCCGGCCCCGAAGCGATCGGCGCACTGCACGCGCTCAAGGCGCAGGCCGACGCGTATGCCGAGGCGAAGGCGCGACTGGATGTCGTCGAGGCTGCCGAGGCGAAGGCTTCCGCCGAGCGCGCCAAGGCCGCTGCGGTGGCCTCCGTCGACGCCGCTATCGCCGCCGGCAAGCTCCCGCCCGCGTCGAAGGGTAATGCCCTGGCGCTGCTCGACTCCCACGGAGAAGCCGTCCTGGCAGCGTTCCTCGACGCCTTCCCCGTCATGATCTCCCCGCCTCCTGCGCCCGCGCCGACCCCCGTCGCGACTGCCAGTGAGGACGACATTGCTGAGCGCGCGCGGGTAGCTGCGCAGCTTGGCGTTCCGCTCGAAAAAGCCAACGAATACGCGGCGCGATTCTCTGCGGCCGCCATCCAGGAGTGATGAGACATGCCCGCAACTGCAGATCGCAAAACCGCGCGCCGTGACCCCAAGGACGTGGAGCGCCTCGGCGTAGCCGCGTCCACCACCATCTACGGCGGCACCATCGTCGCCAAGAACGCCTCCGGCTACGCCGTGCCGGCCAGCGCTTCCAAGCTGCTGACCGTCGTCGGTGTCGCCAAGGAGAAGGCAGTCGGCACCACGAACGGCGCCGTCCCCGTCGAGGCCGTCAAGTGCGTTGCCGTGCTCGGCAACAGCTCCAGCACTGACGCGATCACGATCGCGGACATCGGCCGTCACGTCTACGCCGCCGACGACCAGACCGTGGCCCGCACGCCCGGCACCGACTTCCAGCGCCCGCTCGCCGGTCGCGTGGTGGACGTGACCACGGATGGCGTTTGGGTGTCTGTGGGTGAAGCCCCGTCAGCCTACCAGATCGTCAAGAGCTACGGCCCCGCCGACTTCAACGCTGCGGCGCTGACCGAGGTGGTCGCGTTCGGTACGCCGAGCCCCGGCTCGCAGCTGGTTGGCCTTGACGTGTTCGTCGGCACCGTGTTCAGCGGCTCCGGCATCACTGACGCCAAGGTGGCACTCGGCACCGCTGGCGACGACGACGTGATCCTGGCCTCTGCCGACGTGGACGCCGCGACCGCTGGCCGCGCATCGACGTTCACCGCGGGCATTGGCAGCCGCGGAGTCTACGGCGAACTGCTCAATCTCAAGCTCACCACGGTGGGCGCGAACGTCAGCGTCGTTGACGCGGGCGCCATCACGGTTGTCGCCACGTTCGTCCAGGGCTGACCGCAACACCCACTAATCAACTCCCGCGCTCGCATGACGGCTCCCATTTGGGGGCCGTTTGCGTTTGCGCCAACTGACTCTCGACGAGGTACCAGATGGCACAAGGTGCAGTTTCCTCCGCGACCATTCGCGAGCTGAACCGGCAGTTCTCCGGCCTGTTCCAGGACGCCTATAAGGCGACCATGACCTACACTGACCAGCTCGCGTTCCGCGCGAGCTCGTCCACGTCCGAGAACGTGTACGGCTTCATGGCCGATCTCGACAACATGGAAGAGTTCGTGGGTCCGCGCACCTTGCAGCGGATTGGCGCGCACTCCTACACGCTGAAGAACAAGAAGTTCCAGGCGTCGATCGCGGTTTCGGCCGACGACATCAAGGACGACAACCTCGGAGTCTACTCACCCCGCGCGGCGCGACTCGGAGAGGTGGCCCGCCGGCACCCGTGGCAGCTGCTGGTCGATGTGCTGCTGGCGAATCCGACCGGCTACGACGGCGTGTCGTTCTTCAACGACGCTCACCCGGTCGACGCGCAGAACCCGGCGAAGGGCACGACCGACCAGGACAATCTCCTGGCATCGACGTCGCTCACCAAGGCGAACGTGTTCGCTGCGCGTCGGCGGATGATGCGGTTCAAGTCGGAGTCCGGCACTCCGATGGGCATCATCGGCGACACTATCATGGTGGCCCCGGAGCAGGAAGAGACCGCGCTGGAGATCGCGAAGGCCGCGACGATCAACACGGTCAACGGCGCGAACGTTTCGGCGTCCGCTCCTGTGAACGTGGCCGCTACGCTCGGCCTGAACGTCATCGTCGAGCCCCGGCTTGCCGATGGGACTTGGTACATGTTCCACACCAAGTCGATCATCAAGCCGTTCGTTTACCAGGTGCGTGAGGAACCGACGTTGGTCCAGAAGACCGACGCGTCGAGTGACCACGTTCACATGCTCGACGAGTACGTCTGGTCGGTGACTGGTCGCTACAACGTCGGCGTGGGCCCCTGGTTCTACGCCATCAAGTGCACGCAGTGATGAGCAGCAAGCACCATGTGAAGGTCCGGTCGCTGAACGCGGCCGGCACCTTCGCGGGTGGCGCGTTCTGGCCTGCGCGGTCCGACGTCGAGGCTCATGTCGACGGCGCGCTGCTTGGCTGTCTGAAGGCGCATCCGCATCTGGCAGTCACCGACGTGGCCGACTCCGAGCCCGTCGAAGCGATGAGCGACACTGCTCCCTCCGCCACCGTTACCCCGATCCGCAAGCAGCGCCGCTGACCCATGACCGCCTACGCGACCACAACCGACCTGAGCAACCTCGGGCTGCCCACCGTGGCAACGGCGGAGCTATCTCCGTCAGTGCTCAGCGCGCAGCTTGAGGCCGCCTCGGCGATCGTGGACTCGTACTTCGGGCGGCGCTACGCGGTGCCGCTCGGGACGTGGAACAGCGATGTTCGGGTCTGCGTTGTGGCCCTGGCGTCATACCGAATCCTGATGTTCAACATCGGATTCAATCCGAACAACCCCCAAGACCTCGCCATCGAATCCGACTATAAGCGCTGGCTCGCCTGGCTGCGCGACGTCGCTGAAGGCAACATCACGCCCGGCGGGATGACAACCGACCCAGGCGGGCAGGGCGTCGGCTCGATTCGCGTCGAGTACGAAACCAGCCGCGGGCTCACTGACGGCGAGTGGTTTGGTGAGTCGTGAGCTTCAAGGTCACGGGCGATTGGGGCAAGGCGCACCAGCTGGTGAGCAAGCTCCGCGACGCTCCGAAGCTGCTCACCAAACTGGCTGAAGCGCAGCAAGAAACGGCGCTGAACCTCATCAGCGACGGATTCCGCGCAGGCGCGGACCCGTACGGGAACAGCTGGGACGCGCCGAACCGACTCCAGATCACGGGGCGCCTCCGGTCCTACGCCAAGGGCTTCAAGGGTCCGCGCGGCTGGCAGGTGCACTCGACCGACCAGAAGGCGGTATGGCACCACGCCCCGCAACCGCGCCCGCAATGGGGCGGCAAGAGCCTACCCGTGCGCCTCCAGGTGCCGACGTCAGCCCGCGGGCTTCCGCCTCGATGGGTCACTGAGCTGTCAGAGGCGACCGTCGACATCATCGAAGCCTGGCTCGTCTAATGGCCTCCTACGTCCACCGCATCGCCGAATGGGTCCACGCGTTCGTGGACGCATCGATCGGGCCTGGGGTCATCTCCTGGTCAGTCGGTGAGAACTCTCGACACGCCAACAGGCGCCCGTACCACGTCGCGTGGGTGCCGCGATCGGCGACGTATCGCGTACCCGAACAGGCACGGATGCGGTTCTACAGCCGCGACCTCGCCGTGCTCTCCCAGCGAGACACCGACGTCGAGCTGCACTGTTGGGCTGGCGGCGCGACTGAGGCGCTCGCAATCGAAAACGCCGAGCGCATGGTGCGGATTCTCATCCGCGCGGCGAAACTGGCGCCCAACGACGACCTCCCGCGGAGCACCCTTGAGGGCACTCCCATCTCCGAGACGTGGGAGACGCAGACAGGCGACGGCGCCGGCAACCGCCAAGGCGGCCAGCTCGTGGTGCTGACTCTGCGGTTCAGCGTCGGTGTGCTCGACGAGTCCGTGGCGTTCCCGGCTGACGGCAGCCCGGACGCTGGCGGTGAGATTGTCGAGGTGCTGACCGTCTCTCACGCCGACGACTTCTCCTCCACCCCGGAGCCGTGATGTCTGAAGAAACCGAAACACGCTCACCCGATGGGTGGGCCGCGGAGCTGTGCCCAACAGCCACCCTGCCGAGCGGGCGAGTGCTCGCACACCCGGACGCGTGGAAGCACGAGTGTGCCGCTGTGCTGCACGGCTGGCGCGAGCACGCGCACCACTCCGGCGCTCCGCTGCAGCTGAGTCGCGACGACTACGAGCTCGCGTTGCTCGCTGTCGACGACTCCACACCGCACGACCCCGCATTGAGCCCCTTCAAGGGCCAGCGGATCTGAACCTCTAAGGAGCTACCATGCCGATCCCCGGCCAGACTCTAACTGTACAAGACCCCGGACTCGGGCTTGCGGCGGAACTCCCGTCGGCGCCCCTGTTCATGGGCACGTCGAGCGCCGGTGTTGTTGGCACCGTCTACTCGTTCAGCCGCATCCAGGATGCGATCGATACGCTCGGCCAAGGCCCGCTAGTCGAAGACCTGGCCTATGCGCTGGCCGTCGCTGGCGGACCGATCCTGGCGATGCGCCTCACTGGCGCAGTGGCGGGCAGCAACGGCGCAGTGACGCCCACGCGCGTCTCCACGTCGACTGGCACCGTCACCGTTGCCGGCACGCCGAACGACTCCTACGAGGTGCAGATCCGGGTCACCAAGACGGGCACCCTCGGCGCGGGCAAGTTCGTCTATTCGCTGGACGATGGCCGCACGCTGTCGAGCGAGATCACGATCCCGAGCGGCGGAACGTACGTCCTGCCGAATACGGGGCTCACGCTCACGTTCGTCGCTGGCGCTGGCCCCATCTTCTTCGAGGGCACCAGCACGACCACGGGCGACCGGCACGACTTCGACACGCAGGAGCCTCGGGTCAACGCCGCGGGCGTGACTGCGGCGTTCACCTCGCTACTCGCTGGCACGTCGACTCCGAGTTTCGTCCACCTCGCCGGCACGTTCGACACGGCCGCAAATGCCGCGTTGGCCGCCGCCGCGTTGAACACCGGCACCACGAACTGCGCGAACGCGTTCCGGTTCGTCGGCGCGATTCAGGACTCCGGCGCGGACAACATCGCGACCACGATCAGCGGGTTCGCCGCGGTTGCGAATGCGCGCCTAATGCCCGGTTACGGCCGGATCGATCTGGTGAGCCAGAAGCCGATCGTCGGCATGGGCTTCCAACGCTGTTCTGTGACTCGCGTCCTGGCGGCGCGCGCCGCTGCGGAGCTGATCTCCACGCACCTCGGCCGCGTCGCGTCCGGGGCTATCGATGGTGTCGCGGGGCCAAGCATCGAGTTCGGCGCTCCGCTCACTCACGACGAGTTCCTCACGGAGCAGATGGATGTCGAGGGGTTCGCGACGCTCCGCAGCTGGATCGGCCGCGCCGGCTACTTCATCACGCGAGGCCGCATCAAGGCGCCCGCCGGCAGCGACTTCCAGCGATGGGAGTACCGCCGAGTTATGGACACCGCGTGTACGGTAGTCCAGCGCACACTGCAGACGTTCATCAATAGCAGCGTCCGCACCAAGGCAGACGGCACCATCGAAGAGACGGACGCCCGCCGCGTGGAAGCTGCGATCAACGCGCAGCTGTCGATCGCGCTGCTTGAGCCGCTGAACGCCGAAGGCACCAAGGGCCACGTCAGCGCGGCCAGCTTCAGCGTCGACCGCACCAACAACATCCTGCAGAGCAACACGCTGCAGGGAACCGTGTCGATTCGCCCGCTAGCCTATCAGGAGCAGCAGCGGGTGCTCGTCGGATTCGTCGGCGCGACGCGCGCCTGAGGGGAAGCATCATGGCAGGCGAAGCAATCCCGATCATCAACGGGCACCGCTACGACTGGAGTTCAGTCGTCATCGACATGGGCGCCGCTGGCGAAGTGTCCAGCGGATGCACTGCAATCAGCTACGAGGTCACGCGCGAGCGCAGCAAGGCGTACGGCGCGGGCCGGGCAAAGCCGCAGGGGCGCACCCGTGGCCGGCTCGACTACACGGCCAGCATCACGCTCCACAAGGAGACGCTCGATGAGGTGCTGGCCAAGCTCGGCACATCGTTCGGCGATGTGTCGCTCACCATCACCGTGAGCTTCGCTGCGGCGGAGAACCGCATCGTCACTGACATCCTCGAAGGTGTCGAGATCGACGGGCTCACTAACGACCACAGCGACGGCACTGATGCGCTCACGGTCGCGGTGCCGCTCAACGTGATGAACATCAAGTTCTCGAAGGACAAGGAACTGTTGACCGATGGCTGAAGTGATCGTGAAGGCCGCTGGCCTTGAGTGCCGGCTGCCCTCGTTTCCCGAGGTGGACCGCTTCCTGACTCAGGTGGAGAAGAACAAGCTCACTGCGTCGAAAGCTCTTGTGCTTGCCACTCTCGTCCGGCCCGAGCTTGCTGAGGCCAAGACCATCATCGACGCCAAGCCGCTCGTGGTCGTGAGCCTCGCCGGCAAGCTGCTCGAGTTGGCCGGCGGAGACGCTGAGGTTGAGATCTCGGGAAACTGAAGCGCGCCCTCGCCGGTGACGTGGGTGTCGCGGCGCGCGCCATCCACGCTCTGGCGAAGGGCGACGACTCCACGTCTGCGCGGGTTGGCGCGGCGCTGTTCGCGACTGCGATTCTGGACATCCACGCTCTGGTAACGGGACTCGGCAAGGCCGGACAGGAAAAACGTGGCAGGCGTTGACTTCACACTCGCACTCATCGACAAGGTGACCGCGCCCGCGAAGCGCATCACGTCGTCTTTGGGTGCAGTCGAGTCGAAGGCCAAGGCACTGAACGGCGTTGACCCGATGGCGGGCGTAAAGGGTCTGTCGCCGGCCGGGGGCGGCTCTGCTGGCGGCCCTGCGGGTGCGCTGGCTGGGATGAGCTTCGCCCCGGTCGTTGCCGGGCTGACTGCCATCACGGCGGCAGCTGCGGCGGCGGCCACTGCGGTTGCGGCAATCGGCGCGGCTGCGGCGGTCGCATTCAGCAAGGCGACGCTCGACGCGGCAATCTTCCGCGAGACGAGCATCAAGTCGCTGGACGTGGCGTTTGGAGCGGGACAGGGCGCAGGCCGGTTTGAGCAGGCCAAGAAACTCGCGCTGGAGTACGGCGAATCACTGGACACGGTGGTCGGTGCGCTCCGCGAGTTCAGGCAAGCTGGGTTCAGCGACAAGACCAGTCTTGACCTGTTCAAAGGCTTGCAAGATCTCCGGGTTGCCTCACCGACCACGCAGATCGACGGCATCATCCTGGCGATCAAGCAGATCCAGGGGACAGGCTATCTGCAGGGAGACGAGCTGGGGCAGTTGAGGGACGCCGGTCTCGACCAGGGTAAGATATTCGATGCCCTGGTGAAGAAGACGGGCAAGACGGTCGCTGAACTGATGAAGATGAAGGAAGCCGGGAAGCTGACAGCTGACCTGGTTATCCCGGCAATCACTGAGGCCATGCAGGCAATGGCCGGTGGCAAGGCACTAGGCGAACTCGCCAAGGACGCCACCCGCAACACGCTTGGCGGAGCACTCCGCGGCCTTGGCAACCTGCCCGCGCTCCTGTTCGATTCGATCGCGAAGAACGTCGACACCAAGTCACTGACCGGCCTGGTCACGGGGCTAACAGACTTCCTGACCGGCCCGGATGTGGCGGCGGCATTGGCCTCGGCTGGCACCGTCTTCGGCGCATTCGTCGAAGCGGGCGCGTCCGTGCTGTCGTCAATCGGTGGTGCGCTCGGTGGGCTGTTCGGCGACTTGGCGCCAACCGGGCAGACGTTCGCCGAGTCGCTGATCGCTGGTGCTGGCGCAATCAAGGACGCGGCGCCGGCGATCGGAGAGCTGGTCAGTGCAGTGGGCGGGCCTCTGGTGGACGCGTTCCGGTCCGTGTCGGAGTCGTTCGCCGGCATGTCGCCCGAGGCGAAACTGGCTGGCTTCCAGGCGCTGAGTCAAGGCGCTCAGATCCTCGCGTTCACCCTTGCCGCTGGTGCCGAGATTATAGGCAACTGGATCTCTGGAATCGGCGCGATCGCGGCGGCGTTCCTCGAAGTCGAGGCCGTGCTCCGCGGCATCATGTCCATGATCGAACAGATGGTGGCAGCCGCCGCCAACTTCGGCGGCTCAATGGGCAACATCGGCGCGGAGACAATGGGCAGCGGGTTCGGCGCGGTGCAGGCCGGAGTCGGCAACCTCGCAGGCGGGGCCCAAGGCACAACCGTGTCGAGCAACCAATCGGTGACCGTCTCGGCAGCCGGATTTGGCGCTGACGAGTTGGCCGCGCGCGTCGCGTCCGAGGTGCAGAACGCGCTCCGGTCCCTAGTCCCGCAGGTGGTGTGATGGCAGACGTAAGCACCGCATTCTGGGAGCGCTCCCAAACCGGCGACATCGTTTCCGGTGGCGGAGACATCTGGGACACGCTCCTGATTGACGGAGAGGTTGTGCCGGGGATTGCCTCGGTGAAGGGGTCGCTCAAGTTCGATGTGGACGTGAAGAAGGCCAAGGGGAAAGACAAGGCCTCGACCACGGACAACGGCATCACCCCGACCGAGTTCGAGGTGACGATCAAGGTCTGGTCCGCGGCGCAGTGGCGCGATGTCCAGGCCATCTTCGCCCGCCTACTCCCACGCACGCCAGGAGGCGCCCGCACGCCGTTCCGGGTGGAGCATCCTGGGTTGAGGATCTGCAACATCGGCAAAGCGATCCTGAAGGAGTTCGAGATCCCGCAGCCGAAACGGGCTGGCGAACTCTACGAGCAGAGCTTCAAGTTCATCGAATGGGTGCCCGCTCCCGCGACGGTAAAGACGGGCGGAACTGGCAGCAAGGCGGCGCCGAAAAGCACGTTCAACCCATTCTCGCCTGACCCGCCGCTCAAGCAGATGCCTTACATCGGGTCGCCATTCGAGGGCACCCGCGCCTCCGGTTCAGTCTGATGGCCTTCACCTTCGCCGGCTCTGACATCCTCCGCTGCCGATTGGTGGCGGGCACGCGCGGGCCGTGGACCTTCACCGGTCGGATCGATACCGCGGCGGCGCCGGCTGGCCGCGTCGCGATCGTGCTCGGATCCACGACGTGGACAGGCACCGTGGTTGAGGCTCGGCAGGACGGCGGCGCTTACGAGGTGCGCGCGATCGGTGGGGCAGCGGGACTTGGCGCTGACCTTCCGGCGAAAGCCTACGTCGGTGTCGCACTCCGCATCCCGCTGGCGGACCTCGCCAGCGCGACCGGTGAGACGCTTTCGTCGTCGGTGGCGGCCTCGCTGCTGTCGACGCGCGTGGGCCATCTACAGCGCCAGCGAGGCACCGGCGCGGCGCTGCTCGAGGTGCTCACCGACGCGTTCGAGTGGACGTGGCGCACGCTCCCGGATGGCACCCTCTGGCTAGGCGCGGAGACGTGGCCGGCGGCGACTGATGCGGATGCGGTCACGCTATCGGACACGCCCGAGGCGCTGACCATCGCCGTCGAGTCTGCGTCGCTGGCACCGGGGCAGACATGGGCGGGCCGGCAGATTCAAGAGGTGGAGCACGCCATCGAAGGCGGCAGGCTCCGCACGGTGCTCCGGTTCTCGGCGCCGCAGCAAGCCCGGTTCAATGACCAGGTGAAGCGCGCGGTCGGGCTGCGGTACCTACGCCTCTACCCCGCGCAAGTCCTCAGCGTGCGCGCGGCTGACGGGGCGCTGGAGCTCCTCGTCGAAGACCCAGTGCTTCGCGGTTCGGGAATCGCGGCAGTGCCGCTCTGGGGAAGTCCCGGCGATAAGGTGCGGGTCACTCCCGGCTCGACGGTGCTGCTCGGCTTCCGCAACGGGAACCCCACGCAGCCCTATGCCATCGCGCACCCTGACGGCACTGCGGTGGCGGAGCACACGCTCACGGCGACGACGAGCATCAAAGCCATCGCGCCGCAGGTCGTGCTCGGCGGCGAGGCTGCCACACCGGTGGCGATCGCGGCGCTGGTCGATGCCAACTTCGCGGCGCTGACAGGCGCCGTCAACGCGGCGATCTCGCTGCTCGGAACGCACACGCACGAGGTGACGGTTACGGGCTTGCCGGAGACGGCGGTCACGGAATCCGTGCCATCGCCGCCGACACCTGCGCCCGCCGCCGGATCGACTGCGGCGCTTCAGGTCAAGGCACTCTAACCCATGGCAACAGACGGCATCGACATCAGCGCCACGCTCGACCTTGACCCGGCTTTTCGCACGGTTCGGGGCAACGTCGCGTTGGGGCAGGCGCTGTTCCGCCGTTTGGTCACCCCGAGCGGCGGCATACTTTTTGACGAAACCTACGGGCTCGGGATTCAGCGGTACATCAACGCCAGCACGGCGGCCGACTCCCGATCGCTGACCCGCCTAGCCTCCGCCTGCGAGGCCGAGTGCCGGCAGGACGAGCGCGTGCTCGACGTCGAGGCCCGCGCCTCCGTCGACGGCGACAACATCGTGATCGAGCTGCGCGTGACTCCCGCAACAGGTGCGGACTTCTCGTTGACGCTCGGTGTTTCCGGCGTGTCTGCGTCCCTGCTTTCGATCGCCTGAAGGACATCAATGGCGCTACTCACACTCGCACAGCTGCGCGCGCCCATCTCGCGCGCGGAGGCCACGGACGGCGTTATCTCGGTGCTCCAAACACTGGGATTCCCGACCGCATCCTGGCAGCCTGGCAGCGTTCCGCGGATGATGGTCGAGATCGTCGGTCACATGGTGGAGCGCGGGAGTGTCTACGCGGCATCCATCGTTGATGCGGGCTTCAATGCGCTGGCGACCGGCGACGCGCTGACCGAATTCTCCGCGAGTCACTACGACAACACCCGCGTTTCGGCGGTGCCGGCGCAGTATTCTGTGCAGCTGGTCGGCGCATCGGTCGGCCCGCCGCACACGATTGCAGTGGGCGACGTCGTGATCACCGACGGCGAACGCACCTATCGCAACACCACGGGCGGGACGATCAATGCGAGCTCGACGCTCACCCTGACGTTCGCCGCGGAGATTGCGGGCGTTGACGGGTCCAGCATCATCCCTGGAGACATCGACACGTTGGCAACGCCGCTGGCTGGCGTGTCGATCAACACCTCGGCAACGGTGCTCACGGTGGCCGGCGTTGACGTCGAATCGGACGACACACTGCGGACGCGGAACGCATCGAAGTGGGGAACGCTGGCAGTCGAAACCGTCCAGCTCGGCGTGTTCGCTCGAGTGGCTGACGCGGAGCCGAACATCACCCGGACCCGGGTACTCGACAACAACCCGCGCGGCGAGGGCAC
>JACCDR011832995.1_pt1 | contig 12988 bp, 22 predicted proteins | sample 7446431 | NCBI WGS metagenome assembly JACCDR01 (sample SAMN15323443, study PRJNA562643) | freshwater metagenome | isolation source: river surface water | place: USA:Blue River Watershed | collected 2017-08-17
AGACTGAAAATAAAAAAGTTCAAATTAACCAACAACAATTTTAAATTGTGAAAAGATAGTAATTAATATGATTATGTTTGCTTATTTAAAAGAAATTCTACTTGGTATTGTGGGATTTCTTGCACTTTATCTTTTTAATCGTAATAATACTTTAAAAGTTAAGAAACAAATATTAGAACAAGATATAACAAACAAAAACAAGGTAATAAATGTCCAAAATAGAGTTATGGAAGCTACAACAAATGTTACTCATAGTGATATTAACTCTTCTATTGATAGGTTGTCAAAACTCAAATCAAAGAAATAATTTACCGACAATTAATCTCCCACCTATACCGTTAATGTCTGAAAACGCTACAAATGAATTTAAAAAACTTTGCGTACCTTACAATAAGTGTGATAATATTAACACTTGGTTAAATGAATTATATTTATTTAAATTAAAATATGACATTTACACACTTGAATTATCCAAATAAATATGTAATACTTCTATTTGCACATAAAAGGTTATCAATTAACCTCTCTTTTTATTATTGTTGGTATAACCTTATTTAGAGTAAAATCTAATTAGGGTTATAAAAAGAACTTATTACTGGGGTAAATCCCAATAGTAAGTTCTTTTTTATTGGTGAGTAATCTAATTTGATTTTTTCAACACCTCATATATCATTTCAGAAGTAATATTTTTATTTTCAAGTATCTTCATAACTTGTTCATCTTTGCACTTATTTGCAATTATATGATAAATAATAACAGGTTTGGTTTGTCCTTGCCGATGAAGCCTTGCGTTGAATTGTAAATAATGCTCTAGATTATAGGTAATACCGAACCAAACAATAATCCTACCACCATATTGCAAGTTTAGTCCTTTTGCAGTACCACTTTGACAAAGAAGTAATTTTATTTCACCTTTATTCCAGCGTTTTTCTACATCAACAATGTTATTCCTGTTTAATGTAATACTTGTTGGAATAGCTAATCTTATTCTTTCCTCATCACTTTTGAAGTTATAAGCTACTAATATATTCTCATCAGAATAAAGCTCTATAAACTCTTTTAGATAGTCTATTTTGTTGTTATGTACTATTTTATACCTATTATTAATATTACTAAAATTACCTGTTATTCGTTTAATCTCTATATTATTTTTACCATAACGAGCTACATTTAATTTTTTTGTAAAATGATTAACAACAGCCATATCATCCAAATAATCTACTTTATTATCATGAACAAGAGTTTTACCCCATCTTGGATTATCATAAAATTCTTCACTATAAACAGCTCCATTGCAGTATTGAAGCAGTTTAGACGATAATACTGCTGCGTTAACCGCTGTTATTTCATCATTGTTAATTCGCAAGTAATATTCTTTCTCAAATTTCTTATACAAATCATAATTATCAATATCAACTTTTACCACATTTGATATTTTATCCGGTAATTCAAGATAATCCTCTGCTTTCATTGAGATAGTAATATCCTTTATTTTATCTAGTATGGTATTTGGATAGAGACAGATATACTTACGCTTATGTTCATCATAAGTAAAATACTGATTTCTATAATGAGTTATGTATTTACCTAATCTCTGTCCTTTATCAAGTAAATATATCTGACTCCATAAATCCATAAATCCATTAGGGTATGGTGTGCCTGTAAGAAGCACCATATAGAGAGATGTAAAATGTCTTAATGCTTTAAAACGATTAGAGTTATGAGACTTAAAACCCGTACTTTCATCAACAATAATAAAACCATACCTCCTAAAACCTTTCGTAAACATCCAAGGTATGTTTTCCTGATTGATAATATAAATATCAACTTCTTTTTGCAAAGCTTCCAATCGCTGTTTCTCACTACCTACGGCAACAGAATATCTTAATCTTTTTGTATGCTCCCATTTATCAAGTTCATTTACCCAAGTAGTTTTAGCAACATTTAAAGGAGCTATAATAAGGCATTTTTTAACTTCTTTATTTAACACCTTAGTAAAAGCCGTTATTGATGCAATTGTTTTACCAAGCCCCATTTCTTGAGTAACAAATATTCTTTTTATCTCAAGTATTTTATTAACTACTTCCTGTTGATAATGGTAAAGGTTTGACTCATCCAACATTTATGCAAATCTATATTTTGGTAATGCACAAGGATTATTATCTAAATATTTTTTAAACCCCTCAATAGCGTTTATATGGTAATTATTAACTTTACCATATTTTGAATCATCTATGATTTTTACTTCAAAACCATTATCTTTTGAGAATTTATTTAGTGCTTTACCAAATTGTGAATAAAAACTAACTATTGAAATATCAAAATAATCAGACAACCATTCTATAACTCTAACTTGTTTGAATTTTTTACCGATACCAAGCTCATCTGCCAATTTATTTGCTCTTCGTGTCTCTACGGACGCTCTAGCCATTGCAGTAGCAGTTATTTTATTGTTAATTTGAGATTTTGTTTTTATAGCAATGTCTCTTTCTTCTATAGCAAGCTGTTCTCTTTTATAACTTTCTGCCCATGCAAGAGCAGCTTCATAAGGATTAGAGAAATCAGGTATTGCTAATTTCTGTTCTTTCAATTGTCTTTCACATTCAATAAAGTATTTACGAGCTTCTTTTCCTTTCTCACTTCTTTGTAACATTGAAATTTCTTTAGCAGCATCAATAGTGTAAAAATAGTCTACAGATGGCTTACCTCTGCGTTTTTCTGAATTTACCTCATTTTTGAGGAAAACTATATAATTAGTATTTTCTTGAAAATCTAAGTATTCATTACTTCTTTTACACCAGTCAGTAAAATCAGTCCTAACTTCTAAAAACTCATACAACTCTCTAGCAGATACAGCCTTTTGTAATTCTTTGTGTTCTATTATTGTAATATTATTCATAAATAACCTATAATTTTAAAATTAATAAATAATAAAAGGATTGTTTATGAACCAAGAAACTTTAAATTTGACTACGTGTTTAATTTGTAGTATAAGATATTTAAAGGTTATTCTTGGTTCAAGCAGAGGTAACCTTTTATTCTAAATTACTTATATCAGTTTTCGTTTTTAACATCAATCATATATTCTGCCAGTTTTCTTTTAGCATCTAAACTATGAAAATATGTATAACAATCAGTACATCTTGCTACTATAGAATATGAAGCATAAGAAGAATATTCAGATTGACATTGTGGACAGAAATAATAAGTCATTAAAAAAGAACTAAGACAAATAACATAATTATTATTGATATTAACATTAGTATAATAAACAAATAACCATCCATAACTTACTCCTTACCCATATATTCCATTAATAATTTCATACCTATTTCCTCGTCATCAATTACGAATACTGATTGTTTTCTTACCCTTAACTCCGAAATTTTCTTATCCTGTAATTTGCTTAACTTACCTTTTTTGGACTTAAACTCAACAAAGAACAATTTACCTTTTTCACTTATAAAAATCCTATCTGGTACACCTCTGTTACTAGGTGAAACAAACTTATATGTAAGATAACCAAGCTTTTTAGCTTTATTGACTATCTTTCTTTCTAAATCTTTCTCTAACAATTTTTACTTTCCATTTAATATAGGGAATTATTTGATAATCAACTATTCTTATCATCTCACAAAATACTGCAAGTAAGAATAATATTAATAAAAACCAAACTAAAATTTTAATCATTTTTACACCTCTTAATAAAGTCACCATCTCTATACTCAAATAGTTCATTAACCTCTTCTTGAGTTAAAGTTGATTTTATTTTCATAACTTCTTTATCTGGTATATCAAACAATTCTTTTTTTAAATCAATCATTTAAATTAACCCCTATCATTTTTAATGTTTTAATTGTTTCCTGATAATACCTTGAATAATCAATATTAACCATTTCATCATCCAAGTTCATTATAGGATACGCACCATTTGCATCAGGTATTTTATGTCCTTTCATATTTAGAATATAATCCCCGTCAGTTCTATAATACCAACGAACTACTTTCCCTAAATACTCACCCCTAAAATTAGCACCAAGTTTTGTTTTCTTGGTTAAAATGTAATTTTCTTTTACTCCATTTCTAATAGTATTCTCAATTGGATATTCATTTGTAAGATAATTCCTTACAGCTTTCTTTACTATTCCAAGATGAGTATTCCTTGATAAATCGTTCATACTCAAAAATCCTTTAGTCTTAACTCCGCCATCAGACTTTATTGCCAAGTAGTTATTAACATCTCTTATATAAATCCTATCGTAATGTGTTTTTTCCAGTTCAAAACCTGTTAAAAACTCCCATTTCTCTAATATCTCATTAAACTTATCTGTATTACTTATTTTTCCTCTTACAGTAACCCCGTCAGTATTACCGGATATTATTTTAAACCCGTATTTTTCCAACTCTTCAATAAGCATTAATAAACATAGTTGACCCGTTATAGTAGTCTGTATCATCTTCTCTAAATCATACAGAATACTCTTTTTATAACCTAGTCTACCAAAAGTTCCATTAAGTACGATCTTGTAAAACTTACTTGGCGTACTTGTTTTATCCTTTATTTGCAGACGCCTATCTCTCAAAGACTTATATAATTCCAAAAATTCCTTACCGATATTACTTGGATATATTCTATTATTTATAATAATACTTGGATAATATGAAGTAACATCAACATCTATAAGAAACTCATCGTCAGTTTTAATTACAACTATACTTTCCTCTTTGGAATGAAGCCCACCGATTCCTATAGTAAAGCTATTTGTCTTAGTTTTTATTTCTCTGCCTACAAAATTAACATCTTTCTTTAAATTGATTTTATCGGTAAACTCAAACTCTGTTATTTCCTTTAATATATTATTTATATTCTCATTATGATAAAATAAATAATGAGGTGGTTTATATTTAAAACTTAAATGTTTTTCTTTTGGAATAGATATATTATTAAATTTATTCTTAAAATAAATTTCTGCAATATCCGCATCTGATTTACTCCTACAATCAATTTCAAGTTCTTTTCCTATTTCCCATCTAAGTTTTAATTCATCCTGTATTTGTAAATACAAATCTCTTGTAATATCAACGTCATTAATACAATAAGCTTTAAGTATGTTTTTCTCTTCTCTTGTAAGTACTTTTGCTGGATCGTAAGGTAAGTCCTGTAATTTTCTAGTATTAATCCTTGCACCATACATCTTAAGTGAACATTTACTTGGCAACACTCTAATTATATCTATGTGATTCCACTTACGAGGGGTCCATAAGAAGTTATTACTAATAATATCAAAACTATTATCACTTAATATCAAATTATCAGATAATCTTTTCAACTGATCATTAGTCGGTTTATCATTTTCCTTGATAAACCTCATAATCATAGGAATATCATAAAACCTAGAATTAAAACCTATTGTAAGATCACGTGATAATATATTTACCAGTTGTGTTTTATCAAAACTATTTTCTTGATCGTACTCAAATTCCAATAACTGACCGGATAATGATTTGAGTACGATAAGAAAATAGTTTTGATAACACTCGGTATCCAAGAACCATTTCATTTTGTTAATATGTTAGAATAATTCTACTTTGTTTTCTGACTTATTTTCTGGCTCTACATCGTCAATAAGTAATGCAAACTTATCTGTTGCGTCTTCTGGAACACCTCCAGTTATAATAGGAGTATCATGTCTAATATGTTTAACATGATTTAATTGACAACTAAGTAAAGTAGGTCTGTCTTTAGGAACAGTTTTAAAAACAATTGATGCGTGTACAATATCACCAGCTTTCACCAACTCTTCATCGTGTACCGGTTGATTGTTTATATCCGTAACATTAGGTTTATTATATGATTTTGCACTTAATTTGAAATAATCACGTAAGTTTTCTTTACTACTATCGGCGTCAGCTACAATAGCCATATCTTCAAATATGGAATATTTATTATCAACATAAGCCATTTTGTTTTCCTTGCAGATATTTTTTAAAATTGCTGTGATTTCTGCAATTTTTTCAGCATGTTTTGTTTTGTGTAATAAAAAATTACATCCATATTTTCTTTTTGATTCTTCTGTTGGAAATTTAGGGTTATTTATTTTTCTAAATAATGACGGATAACTAATTTTTACATTAGCTAATATTATTTTTACGTCTTTGTTTTCATTAGTCATAATTTTACCTTTTAATTTAAATCTTTTAAATCGTCTTTTGCTGCTATGATAATTTTACCTAAATATTCTTTCTCGGTTAATTTATCTACTTGCTCTTTAGTTAATAATTTTTCTGCTTGTCCTATTCCGATAATGGTTTTCTTGATATTATAAGCTTTATCACCTAACATATTAACTAACTCATTTTCAGCGTCATATACCCACTTTCTATTTGAATATTTGTCTACTAAAGAATAGCCGTTAATGTGTCCTCCGTTTTCAAAGATACCTTTAGCATAATCCTCCAAGCCGCTAATATATAACAGGATTAGCTCTCTTTTGTCAAGAAAATCTTTTATCTCATCTGTTGTTAAAGTGTACTTATCCTTAACAACAATGTTAGTAGATAACGGCTTACAAATAGACTTTGCACGGCAGAATTTACAAGCTTTTACACTTGGGTTAAATTCAAGCTCTAACTTCTTACATTTACTAACTACATTTTTGTAAAAATTATCGCTGATAATCCATTTGTACTTTTCTTCTTCATCCAAACTCCAGCAGCTATTAGAAAATGTCGGTTGGAAAATATGAAGATGTAAGTCGTAATCCTTTATTGTGTGGTAATTACTTTTTATGTAACCTTTAGCGTAATTAAGTAATTGATAGTTTATATAGGCGTCAACTTTTACACCATAGCCGAACTTGAAATCAATTACGTGGACTTGATGTTTATCATCAAAATTATTTCCTGTAATAATACAATCTACTGTTCCTGCTTCATTATCACCTAAATACTCAAGATTAAACTTTTTATCTAAAATTACGTCTACATCAAATAGTTGTTTTTTAATTTCAACAAAAGACTTAAAACAATCAACAATAAGGTGTTTGTTGATATTTTCACTATGTTTTACATTTTCCAAATAATGTAAATATGCGTCCAAAACCGGTTTATCATTTTGTATTCTCAAATACTCCCTTATATCAATGGTAACTAATTCATGCAATAAAGTTCCCGCATCAGCATATTTGCTTTTAGTAGGTGGTAAATCTTTTTCCATCATATAAGATGCTGGACACAATAACCTGCGCTCAAAAGAACTAGGTGAGAAATCACTATGTTTTTTCATGATAAATCACCTCTATTAACTAAATAATATTCTAACTGTTTTTCTTTATTAGATAAATAACGTTCTTTGTTGTACTTACTATGATAATCTCTAAGTTTATCTTTATTTGCTAAATAATATTCTTTTTGTTGTGAACGTATTCTCTCTTTATTTTCTAAATAATATTCTTTTTTCTTTTCTTTATTATTTGTCATTTCACACCTCTTGTTTTCAAATATTCATCTATTTTCTTATTCTCTTCCATCATGGACTTGGCAACAGAACTACGCAGTTTATCATAAACACTTTCGTAAGTTTCCCCACGTTCATAAACTATATTGTCCTCAAGTTCTATCTCAACAGTTATATTTTCATAATTACCTAGATTTCTAATAAGTTTCTTTTTGTATTTGACTATCATTTATTTGCACCTCTTTTCTTAATGATATTAACTTAAATTTCTTACACCCAACTAAATATGGGAATTTATATTTACGAAGCATGCTAGCTAGCTCATTTCTTGTTTTCTTATGTATAGTAGTAGCAGAATAACCCAGTTTCCTTAATATTTCAGTACAGGTATACAAAGGAGCGGTATCGCTTATTTCTCTTGAAAATTCTTCAAAAAACAAATCCTCCATTGTATCATTCATTGTAAACTGATTATTAATTTCTTTTTGAATTTCCTTATCCAAAGCATTTAGTTCAAAATTAACCCAATCCTCACTTTCAAGAACCTGTCTGTAAAGCATAATCATATCTATTTTATGCCTACCGTTACAAAGTATGGATAATCCTTTTTCATCCTTATACTCATCGTCTAGAGGAATAATCAAAAACCTAGTAGAACCTGTGTTATCCTTTAGAAAATAGAAGTCGTTAGTTGTTGCTATAAAACTTGTTGTCCTCTCAAAATCCACAGGAAAAGTTACGTATATCATCTTGAGAGTATCTACAGTTCTGCCGTAAAAAGCCTTGAAAGCATTTATATCGCTATGTTTAAAAGACTTCTCAATTTCCCCTAATTCTACAATAAGTTTGGTTACAAGTCCTAACATATGTCTATCATCGTCAGTCTTAAGAGTAGCTCCTATGGATATGTAATCCTTTTCCATTTTTGCAGGTAATAAATTCTTAACCCATGTTGACTTACCCCCCTCCTGTTTTGATTGTAGTACTAAAAGTAACCTACTTATCTTCTTGCTCTCGTAAGGTTTTACACTACTAAAACAACTAGTATAGATAAATTGCTTAAGCCAAGTTAGTAAATAAAGATTACGAAGTTCTATGTGTTCGGGTTTTACTTTTAAGGTATTATAAAAATCATTTAACCTATCAACTCCATCCCATTTTGTTTTAGTTAATAAGTCATAAAACGAATTATATCTATTCTCATTAGCATATTTATTTATATATCTTATACCTCTACTCTTACTTGACATATTATTAATTTCCATCAAGTCCAGAATATCTTCCTGATTCGCGTTTTGATCGCCGTTACCGAATAAGGTTACTTTCTTGGTTATGATATCAACACCTAAATCAACATTATAAAATTTCATTATGTGAACAAAATTGTCGTATGTATCCTTAGGTTTAATAGTTGTTTTACCGATATGTAAATGCGGAAACGTATCTAAATCAACAGTTTTAGTCTTATCAACCTTAAGAGGTGGAGCATTAGGGTCAAGCATGGATGGCTTAATTGCTAATTGATTATCCCTAACTATTTTCATTATGGTTTTGAAAGTTTTGGGGTTTTCTTTATCATTAGAGAATTTTTTATAAGTGTATTCTATAGTATTTCCATCCTCACAAGATATTTCTTTCCATAAAGATAACCCCTCATCACTTCCTCTAAATTGATGATGGAGAATACTACCTACCTCAACCCAAGTTTCATAATCATTAAACCTTCCTGTTTCTTCATCAAAACCTACTAATTTTTTATATTCTATAAGTAATTCCTTTATTCTATCAGTTGTTAAATCAGGAATTGGGATATTGTTAAATGTTTTCTTTAATTCTACCTCATCTAATTCCTGATTTTTATTACTGTTTGAAAAGGTGTTTGTTAAATCATCACCTAAGTTATAAGGTAATCCGTCAATAAAAACCATTTCAAACTCTGGTGAATTATAAGGTAGTCTTGATAAAGCATTGTTTCCAAAAGTATTATGTTGGTCAATTGCTCTTTCTAGATCGCTAGTAAAAGTTTGAACCATATTAACAAGTATATTCGTCTTCTCATTTTGTTTGAAATTCCTATTTGTAAATATAATCAATCTAACTCTTGGAGCATCAAAAGTATGAGACGATGTCGTATAGTACAAAATATTTATTCCATAAAAAGTATTAGCAATTTCCTCTTTCAAACACTGATAATTTTTAACGTAATTATCAAAGTCAATTACTAATCCGTTATAATAATCTATATTTTCACTTGTTCTTGGTTTTGAGGAATCTTTATATTTAGCTAATATGAAGTGTTTCTGTTCATCTTTAACATCACTTGATTTATCTTTATACTTTAGAAATCTGTTATAAATATCTTTACTTGAAAGCTCGTTAAAATGTACTCCCTCCTGCCCCACAAAAGATATTTTTACGTAGGGAAACGTTGTAATTGCGTATTTCATATTAATTAACTGATATTATATTTGATGAATAAATCCCTGATAGCTTCACGAACCAATGCACTTATTGTTACCTTATAACCGGTATCATTACTTCTAATAATACTTAAACCTCTTAAAATAACTATCTGATCCAAAGAAACACCGACCGCTTGATTATTGTATCCACCTGTAGATTTTTTAGGAATATCATCTAATATACTATCGCGTGCTAGTTTAGCAACTTCTCTTTCAAAATTTTTCATAATTTATTTCCATACTTTTTTTTAACTCTAATAACATCACGTCTATAACCTCATAAATAGATACATTATATTTATCAGATATTATTTTTAATTCTTTGTAATGTTGTAAATCTTCAATTTTATTCATAATCACGTACCAAAAGTTAATTATCCCGGTATCAACATAAACACTCTAAAGTTAGTAGTAAATACCATTGTTAATGCCCAATGAGCAAATTGGTTATTCATCCATTCTTCAAATTTATTGTTCATTTTTTACCTCATTATCTAAAACTAAATTTATAAATTCGTTTTTATACTCATTATATAAAATATCTTGCAACGATTTTGTTTCATGATCTTTAAATTTATAATTACAAACATTAACAAAATAATCATAAGGTAATTCTCTCCTTAATGTATTAATTACCAATATAATTTCTTCTCTATTGTCATAATTGAATTTACCTATCAAATTAAAAATTTTATTAATAATATAATTTTCTGTACTTACACATTGAATTCTAACTACATTATTTTCTGCATTAACTATATGTTCTTTGACATCAACATATTGATTCAAAACCTTTTTCAATTCTTTCAAATAAAGTTCTCTATGTTTTGCGTTAGAATCCGTCATTTTATTTCCTCTTTTTCTATATTTATTTCAATTTTATCAAGTATGTCATCCAACATTTCAATCGGTGATTTTTTATAGTACCCCATGAGAATTTCAAGTTTTTTATAGTTCTTAAGTTCTTTTGAATTAAATAATAGTTCTGCTTCTAAAATCATTTATAACCTCCTATAAATCAAATATTTGACAAATTATCGCCCAAAAATAACAAATACATATTATTGTTACTAAAACACTCATAACTAACACCCCCTACTATTCATATTGTAAAAATCAATTCTTATATTTCTGTTTTCATTAATTGCTATTTCATTCAACTTCTCACCTATCTTGTATCTTAATCCTTGTGGGTCATAGATAGAATAATCAAAATCGTTAATGTCAAGGTTAACAGCTTTCTCAATTAACTGTTTGTATTCTCTATCAGCTTGAATTTTTAGAGCTTCGTTAAGTCTTGTTATGTTACTAAATAAATTCATTTTATTAATCCTTTTGTGTCGGTTAAATTAGCTCCTGATAAATTAGCTCCTGATAAATCAGCTTCAGTTAAATCAGCTCTAGTTAAATTAGCTCCATATAAATTAGCTTCTGATAAATCAGCTTCAGTTAAATTAGCTTCAGTTAAATCAGCTTCAGTTAAATCAGCTCTAGTTAAATTAGCTCTAGTTAAATTAGCTTCTGATAAATCAACTTCAGTTAAATCAGCTCTAGTTAAATTAGCTTCTGATAAATCAACTCTAGTTAAATTAGCTTCATATAAATTAGCTCTAGTTAAATTAACTCCTGATAAATTAGCTTTTTTTCCTTTTTTATTATCTTTTAACCATAATTTATGGTCTTCTAGTATTTTGTTTAATTTTTCTTTGTTCATTTTATTAATCCTTTTGTATTAGTTTTAGTTTGTTTTCTATTCTCTACCAACTGTCTATATCTTGCTAAACCCTGTTTTTCATCATAATCAATTTCAGCTAAAGTATAATTATCGTCTATATAGTCGTATTTCTTCCTGTTTCCTTTACTCATGATATAACCTCCTTAATCTTCTTTATCAGTATCAAAAACAATCTCATCCGTTTCAAGATTAACAACTATTATTCTGTCATCACTACGGTTAATAAGATTACCATAATGGTCTGATAACAAAAAGAAATGAAAATTAGTTAAACTTGTAAACTGCAATTCACTGTAGGTTACATTAGTGCCAAGACTAGTAGTGTGTACTAGTCTCATTTCATATTTAGGTTTTTGATTATTATAAATTAGATTTTCTTCTTCTAACAGTTTTTCAAATTTGCTCATAATACTACTTTTTTTTTATTATTGGTTGTATATAACTTCACTTTTACAAGAAAAGGTTGCACATAAATTTCTTGATAATTCTGTTATATAATAGTTTTTAATTGCTGTCAATAGGTAATTTGAATTATTTTTATTAAATAATGATTAATATATTAAGATTTGTATTAACTACTTTATTTTAAAAAATGTTAAAAGATAGTATTGGATGGTATTTAATGGTATTTAATGGTATTTAATGGTATTTAATGGTATTGGATGGCGAACCTTTTATCACCTGCGTATAATACTATTAATACCATCTTTTTACGTACACATAAGAGAAAATAAAAAGAAAAAAATGAGATTTTCTTTTTGTGGATGCGTGTGAGAAAAAATGCAAAAAAATGGTATTTGATGGTATTTTCCCTTGTATCTATAAAGGACGCCATCTATTTTTAGTTGGTATTGGATGGTATTGGATGGTATGCTTATTTTTAGGCAGTGGGTAACTTATTTTGAATTAAGTTTTATTTGTGTATCATACGATTTTCTTTGTGGATATGTCAATAACAAAAATTGCAAAGATTGACGTTAAAAATAAAAGTTCATAATGATTATAAAGCACAGAAGTTTAAATAAAAAATATAGATTTTAGCCATTTTAAACCACCATACAAGTGTGATATAAAATTTAATATGGAAACTATCATTACAAATAAACTTACGTTCCTATAGTGGTTTAAAACTCGTTATTTGATTATTTAGGTAAGTTTGACAATAATGCGGATATGTGTTATATTAAGTCTTTAAATAAAAAATTGATTAACATTATGTTATTAAATGATAAAACAGATAAAACAGATAAAACAGATAAAACAGATAAAACAGATAAAACAGATAAAACAGATAAAACAGATAAAACAGATAAAACAGATAAAACAGATAAAACA
>JACCDR012415716.1_pt1 | contig 12983 bp, 5 predicted proteins | sample 7446431 | NCBI WGS metagenome assembly JACCDR01 (sample SAMN15323443, study PRJNA562643) | freshwater metagenome | isolation source: river surface water | place: USA:Blue River Watershed | collected 2017-08-17
GATGGCGCCGGTGCTGTGGGCGATCAACCGGCACTTTCGCGCGAAGCTGAGCCGGCACTCGCGGGCGGCGCAGGAGAGTTTCACGCGCGTGACGGCGACGCTGGCGGAATCGGTCAACGGCATTCGCGTCACGCAGGGCTTCGTGCGGCAGGACACGAATGCGGGCCTGTTTCGCGGGCTGCTGGCGGACCACTCGAAGTACAATGTGGCGCTCGCGCGGACCTCGGCGGTGCTGATCCCGCTGCTGGAGCTGAACAGCCAGTTCTTCGTCTCGATCCTGCTCGTGCTGGGCGGCTGGCAGGTGCTGCACCAGGGGACGGAGGTGCGGGTGCTGATCGAGTTTTTCCTCTTCGCCAACCAGTTCTTCGCGCCGCTGCAGGTGCTGGGCAACCAGTACAACCAGGCGCTGGTGGCGATGGCCAGCGCGGAGCGCGTATTCAAACTTCTCGACATGAAACCCGACTGGGAGGATGCGCCGGAGGCGCGTGAGCTGCCGGATCCGCGGAAGAAGGCCAGGGGCGAAGGGCCAGGGGTGAAGGGCGTGAGCGTGACGGCCGCGGGGGCGCGGGTGGAGTTTCGCGACGTGTCGTTCGCCTATGAGCCGGGCCGGCCGGTGCTGCACGGGGTGAGTTTCACGGCGGAGCCGGGGCAGACGGTCGCGCTGGTGTGCCACACGGGCAGCGGGAAGAGCTCGATCATCAATCTGGTGGCGAAGTTTTATCTGCCCACCTCGGGCGAAGTGCTGATCGACGGCCGGGAGATCCGCATGCTGACGAGCCACTCGCTGCATGCGCAGACGGGCATGGTGCAGCAGCAGAACGTTCTCGTCAGCGGCACTGTGCTAGAGAGCTTCCGTCGCGCCCGGCCGGAGGCGACGGACGCCGAGGTGCGTGCGGTGGCGGCGCGGCTGGACTGCCTCGACCTGCTGGAGGCGCTGCCCGAGGGGCTGCTCACGCAGGTGGGCGAGAAGGGCGGAGGCATCTCGGCGGGGCAGCGGCAGCTGGTGTGCTTCGCGCGGGCGCTGCTGGCCGATCCGCGTATCCTGATTCTGGATGAAGCGACCAGCGCGATCGACGCGCTGACGGAGGAGCGGCTGCAGCGCGCCCTCGCCGAGCTGGTGCGCGGGCGCACCAGCTTCGTGGTGGCGCACCGGCTGAGCACGATCCGCCACGCGGACCTGGTGCTCGTGCTGGAGGACGGGCGGGTGGCGGAGCGGGGCACGCACGCGGCGCTTTTGTCACAGAATGGCCGATACGCGGAGCTGCACCGGCAGTTCGTGCAGGTCGATGAGCGTGTGCGCTGAAGAGCGTCAAGAGGCGATTTTTACCTCTGAGAAAGAGGATTCGCCGCTCCCAAATAAACATTGCATTCGAGTTACGGAGGCCTAGACCCGCATTCCGCTATGGCAAAAAAATCCGCCCGTAAACCCAACGCTGCATTCATGAAACCGGTTACGCCAAACGCGACCCTCGCGGCCGTTGTTGGTGCAAAACCCCTGCCCCGTACAGAGCTCACCAAGAAGCTCTGGGACTATATCAAGAAGAACGGCCTTCAGGACAAGAAGGTGAAGACCCAGATCAATGCCGACGACAAGCTGAAGGCTGTGTTCAACGGCAAGAAGTCGGTCAGCATGTTTGAAATGACCAAGCTCGTCTCCGGTCACCTCGAGAAGTAAGACTTTCCCGCTCTCTTTTCCTAAAGCCGCCGCGGTCCAGCCGCTGCGGCTTTTTTCATGTCCGGACGGGGAGGGTGCGCGCGGCGATCGGCGGGGTGCGGGGGACTTGTGAAGTTTGCGCGAAAAAGCGTCCGGCGCCGGTGCAGGGAGGGTTACGCGTTGCCACTGCCGGCGGGGCGGCGTTGCGTCGCGCCCGTCGCAACACTCAACCCCGCTGATGTTTAGGAACTACAGACTTGTTTGGATCGCCCTTGGAATCGCGATCGCCGGCGCCCTGGCCGGGTGGTGGAGTCGCGACCGTTTGCGCGAGCGCAGGCTGGGGGAATTGGAGGCGGACGCACGCCGTTGCGCGCTGGCTTTTCAGCTCGCGGAGGTGCACCTGCTGCGGGGCGATCGCGAGGATGAAGACACGGCGGTGTACCAGGCGGTGAAGCAGCGGCTGATCGAACTGCGGGCGGTGCATCCCACGGTGCGTTTTGTGTCGCTGTTCCGCTACCTGCCGGAACGCGGGCGGGTGGTGTACCTGGCGGATTCGGAGCCGGCCGGAACGCGGGAGGAGTCGAGGCCCGGCGATGTGTTTCCCGAGGCGTTTGCGATGCCGGGTCTGCGCCACCTGCTGCAGACGGGCGAGACGGCCACGGAGGGGCCGGTGAGGGACTCGTTTGGCGAGTGGATGACCGGCTATGCCCTGGTCGGCGCGGAGACGGACCCCGGGGGAGAAAAAAATTTTGTAGCGCTCGATGTGTCGTCGGACGACTGGCAGGGCGGGCTGTGGGAGGCGGGGATGCGCGGGGCGCTTTATGTGTGGCTGCTGCTCGGAATGCCGCTGGCCGTGTATTTTTTCACACGACGGTTCGCTGCGCAGACGGCGATGATCGACAAGCTCAGCGGCGCGGTGGAGGAGAGCGACTCCGCGGTGCTCGTCGCCGATCCGCACGGGAGGATCGAGTATGTGAACGGCGGTTTGTGCCAGCAGACTGGATACACCCGGTCCGAGGTGGTGGGGCGGGCCTGGCAGTCGTTGCTGTCCGAGGAGACGCCCGGGCCGTTGATCGCCGAGGTGGCGGCGGCGCTCAAGGCGAGGCATTCCTGGACGGGCGGGCTCGCGGGCAGACGGAAGGACGGGCGGCTCTATCCGGTGCGCGCGACGGTTTCGCCCGTGCACGGCCGGGGAGGGCACATCGAGGGCTTTATCGCCGTGCTGACGGATGCGACGGAGCTGCACCGGCAGGAGGAGGCGCTGCGCAAGGACCGGGACCGGGCCGAGGCGGGCGACAAGGCCAAGGGGGTGTTTTTGGCCACGATGAGCCATGAGGTGCGGACGCCGCTCAACGGTGTCGTGGGATTCACCAGCCTGCTGCTGGACACGCCGCTGTCTCCGGAGCAGCGCGAGTATGTGCAGACGATCCGGACCAGCAGCGAGGCGCTGGTGCAGCTCACGGGCGACATCATGGATTACACGCGCATCGAGTCGGGCGGCCTGCAGCTCGATGCGACGCCCTGCGATGTGCGCGCCTCGGTGGAGAACGTGCTCGACATCCTCGCCGGGCGCGCGGCGGAGGGGCGGCTGGAGCTGCTGCATGAAGTGGAGCCGTCGGTGCCAGCCCTGGTGATGGTCGATGCGGGAAGGCTGCGGCAGGTGCTCGTGAATCTGGTGGGCAACGCGATCAAGTTCACGCCGTGCGGCGAGGTGTCGGTGAAAGTGCGCCTGCTCACGGGCAATGCGGCTTCGATGGCGCCCTTCGACGCGGAGCTGCTGGAGCCGGCGGGCCAGCTTGTGGCCGAGCTGGAGGATGGCGGGCTCACGCTGGAATTCGCGGTGCGCGACACGGGCATCGGCATCGCGCCGGAGGACCGGCCGCGGTTGTTTCAGGCGTTTTCACAGCTCGATTCGTCGATGATGCGGCGGTACGGCGGGGCCGGGCTGGGGCTGGTGATTTCCCGCAATCTCGTGCGTCGCATGGGCGGCGAGATCCGGCTGGAGAGCGCACCGGGCAAGGGGTCGACTTTCTATTTCACGGTGCGCTGCCGTTGCTCGACGGAGTCGCTGCCGTTGCCGCCGTTGCTCGGGGGCATGCGGGTGGCGGTCGCCACACGGCATGAGTCGCTGCGCCAGGAACTCCTGCGCGAACTGGCGTCGGCGGGCGGAGTCGGCGTGCCGCTCGACCGGGCCGCCCTCGGCGGTGCGCCGTGGGCGTTTGCGGTGGTGGATTGCGACGCGGAGTTTTTGGAAAAGGAAAAAGAAGCTTTGCTGACGGAGACCTGGCCGGGCGCCCGCACGATCGGCCTGGTGCATGTGGGGCTCACGAGCGAGTCGCGTCAGGCGTTGAGGCCGCATTTCCGCATGCTCCTGAACAAGCCGCTGCATCATCGGACGCTGGTGGAGTTGCTGGCCAAGCTGGTGCAGGAAGGGTGAGGCGTCGTTTTACGCCTTGGGCTGTTTCCGGCTGCTCACGGACGCCTCGCCTCAACCGCGGGCGCCGCCGAGCACGCTCGCGAGACGGGTGGAGAGATCCCGGTAGGTGAAAGGTTTTTGGAGAAACGCCGGCCATCTGTCCTCGGGCAGCCGGCTCAGGGCTTCGACCGCTCCAAATCCACTCGTGATCAAGGCCGGCACGTGAGGTCTCAGCCGGCGCATGGCTTCGAGCGCCCCGATGCCGTCGAGCTTGGGCATGGTGCAGTCGAGTATCACGGCCACAAACGCCTCCGGGCTCGCGTTGAACTTCTCCACGGCCTCGCGGCCGTCGACGGCCGTGACCACCTCGTAGCCCTGCCGTTTGAGCATGGGCAGGATCACGCTGATCAGCGCGGGCTCGTCGTCGGCGAGCAGGATGCGGCCGCGCCGCCGCGTGAAAATCTCCGCCGCCTCCCCTGCGGGGCGGGGTGCGGCGGGTCCGGTCGACGCGGGGAAAAACAGGGCGAACGTGGACCCCGCGCCTGGCTCGCTTTGCAGGCAGAACAGGCTCTGATGCGCCCGCGCGATCCCCAGCACCGAGGCCAGCCCGAGTCCGCGCCCGGTGAACTTCGTCGTGAAAAACGGCTCGAAAATCTTCGCGCGCAGCTCCGGCTTCATGCCGCAGCCCGTATCGGCGACGCTGAGACACACGGGGTTCAGCGGAGCCGGGCCCGGATCGTGCACCGCATGGGAAAGCTCGTCCGGGCGGGGACCGCGCAGCGCGGTGGTGACGCGTATGGTGCCGCCGCCCGGCCCGAGCGCCTCGGAGGCGTTGATCACGAGGTTCATGATGACCTGCCGCATCTGGGTCGGGTCGGCCTCGATCGCGGGCAGCAGCGGGGCGAGTTCAAATCTCAAGGTGGCGTCCTTCACCACCGAGGCGCGCAGCAGCGGCGTGAGCTCGGAGACGAGCGTGTTGAGATCGATGGTCTGCCGGGCCAGCGGCGTGCCGCCCGCGTAGGCCAGCATTTGCCGGCATAGATCGGCCGCCCGCTGCCCCGCGCTCTCGATCTGATCGAACGCATCGCGGGTGACTTGGGTGTCCGCCAGGCTGAGCCGCGCCAGACTCGACTGCCCGAGGATGACGGTGAGCAGGTTGTTGAAATCGTGGGCGATGCCGCCCGCGAGCAGGCCGAGGCTTTCGAGCTTTTGCGCCTCGAGCGCCTTGCGCTGGAGCGTGACGCGCTCCTCCTCGGCGAGTTTGCGTTCGGTGATGTCGGTGTGGGTGCCCGCCGCGCGCAGGGGAGAGCCGTCCGGCCGCCGCTCGATCACGCGGCCCCGCGAATGCATCCAGCGCCACGATCCGTCCTTGGCCCGCATGCGGTACTCGGCGGAGAACACCGCGTCGGGCGATTTCTCCAGCTGATCCTGAATCGCGAGGAACGCCGGCAGATCGTCGGGGTGGATGAGCTTGGCCCAGCTATCCAGCGCCGTGCCGATCTCGTCCCCGGTGTAGCCGAGTTTGTTCAGGATGCGGTCATTGCGCTCCACCTGACCGGCCGCGAAATCGCGATCCCACAGGCCGTGGTCGCCGCCTTCGAGCACGAGCGTGAGCCGTTCCTCGCTGCGACGCAGCGCGTCGGCCTGGCGCGCCAGCCGGGCGAGCATGCCGCGCTGCCAGACCATAAATCCCAGGAGCGCCATCAGCAGGATGCCGGCCGGCAGCAGATAGGGTTTCATCTCGGAAAAGCGCAGCGGGCGCGGTTCGAGCGGGCCGATCCAGCGTTCGTAGATTTCATCATACGCGCCGTTTTCCCGGATGCGCGCCAGCCCTTCGTTCAAGATGGCGAGCCATTCGCGGTCGTCCGGATGCACCACCGCGTGGAAGCGATACACCAGGTCGTGCAGCTCCACCTGCTCGGCCGGCATGACGTCGAGGTTTTCCTCGTGAATGGCTTTTCTCGCGAGCAGGGACGCCGTGATGGTGGCGTCGGCCAGTCCATCCGAGATCGCACGGAGCGCTTCGCGCTGTCCGCTGACTTCGATGAAGTGTTCGGGACCGAAGCCGTGGCGTTTGAGGTATTCGTGCCCCATCGTGCCGCTCAGGATCGCGATCCGGCGTTTGCGCAGGTCTTCGAGGCTGCGGATCGAGCGGTCGCCTCGTTTCACAAAGAGCGTGCCTTCAAACTCCAGGTGCGACACCGCAAACGCCATGTGTGCGCGGCGGTTTTCCGTGAACACGGCATGGGCCAGCGCATCCGTCTTTTTTTCCCGAAAATCGGCAAACATCGCCGCGCGCTCAGCGGGCACATACACCACCTCGAACTGCATCTCCCGCGCGATGCTGTTCATCAGTTCCACCGCGAAACCGGCCGGCCGGCCGGCTTCGTCCAGAAAAGTGATCGGCTCGGTGCCGACCTCGATGCCCACCCGCAACGTCGCCCCCGCCAGCGGCACCGCCGCCATCGCGGCCAGAAAAACGGTCAGGCGCAGCCCTCGCGCTGCCGACCGGCAGACACGGCTCAGACCAGAACGGCCTGTGCTGAAAATCGTAAAATACGCCATCAATCGCTGGGAAAAGAGGATGCCTCTCCAGTATCGGCTCAAACGGCAGATTTATCATGCAATTCGCGGTCCCCGTCCTCACTGTTTTCACACCCTGCCTTGGACAAATTGCCGGGCAACTTCCGCCCGTCTCCCGCGTTATGCCCATGACCTGGCGCACTCCGCGCCCGCCCCACTCCATGCCCCCGACATCCCGCCGGTTTGCCTCCGCCCTGTGCATCGCCACGACGCGCCTCTCCGCGCTTTTGCTCGCTTGCGGTCTCGTCAGCGCCGCCGCCCGGAGCGGCGATGAGCCCAGGCCCGGCAACGTGCCCGGCGTCACCACCCTGGTGACGGTGCAGGAAAATGGCGCGCTCCTCTACCGCCCCTACAGCGTCGAGGGAGACACGCTGCCGGATTTTTCCCACTGCGGCTATGCGGCGGGCGAGTCAGCGCCACCCGATGCCCCGGTGCGCGAGACCCTCACGCCCGAACCGGGAGAGGGGGATGACTTCGCGCGCATCCAGGCGGCGATTGATCGCGTGGCGCGACACGAGCCCGATGCCCGCGGCATACGCGGGGCCGTGCTGCTCAAGCGGGGCGTTTACCGCTGCTCCGATTCCTTGCGCATCGAGACCGGCGGCATCGTGCTGCGCGGCGAGGGCGACGGAGAAAATGGCACCGTAATCCGCGCCACCGCGCGCAAACAGGAGCCGCTGGTGATCATCGGCGCGCGCGGCACGCTGAAGGAGGATACTCAGCGCAGCGTCGAGATTAGCGACGCGTACGTGCCCGTTGGCGCCCGCAGTTTTTCCGTCGCGAAAACCGACGGGCTCGCCGTCGGCCAGACGGTGTACGTCGTCCGTCGCGGAAACCGCGCCTGGATCAGCGCGCTCGGCATGGATGCGATCCAGCCGCGCCCTACGAATCCCTCCAACACGAGGCAATGGGAGCCGTTTGACCTGAAGTTTGATCGCGTGATCACCGCGCTCGAAGGCGGCCGCGTCACGCTCGATGCGCCCATCACCTGCGCCATCGACGAACGCTGGGGTGGAGGCGTCGTCACGCCGTATGAAGACCCGGAGCGCATCGCCCATTGCGGCGTGGAGCATCTGCGGGTCGTCTCGGATTTCGACGCGGCCAAGAAAGCCGTTCACGAGGGCGAAAGTGTCTTCGTGGACGAGGAGCACACCAGTTACATCGTGTCGTTTCACACCGTCAAAAACGCCTGGGCCCGCCACCTGACCTCGGTGCACCTGACCCACGGCCCGGCCCGCATAGAACCCTCGGCCAAATGGATCACGGTGGAGGACTGCCACGCGCTCGCGCCCGTGTCGCCGATCACAGGCGGACGCCGCTACCCCTACGCTGTCAACGGGCAGCTCGTGCTGATCCGACGCTGTTTCGCCGAAAAGGCCCGGCACGCCTTCGTATTTGGAGCCCGGGTACCCGGTCCCAACGTGTTTCTCGAGTGCCGCTCCGTCGTGAATTACGCCACCAGCGAGCCGCATCACCGCTGGTCCGTCGGCGGATTGTACGACAACGTCGATTCGGAAATCGCCATCCAGGACCGCCAGTGGATGGGGTCGGGCCACGGCTGGTCGGGTGCGAACTATGTCGTCTGGAACAGCCGGGGCCGCCTCGTCTGCCAGAAGCCGCCCACGGCGCAAAACTTCGCGATCGGTTTCGTGGGTGAACGCATCAAGGGTGCTTTCCCCCGCGCCGACGGCTGGTGGGAAAGCGAGGGCACGCCCGTGAAGCCGCAAAGCCTCTACCTGGCCCAGCTCGCCGCCCGATTGCGGCGCTGATGTGAGCACGCACCCAACCGCTGCTGGGGTAGGGCCGCGTCGCCGATGCCGGCCGGTGCGAGATCCCAAGCGGTACGAGTCGATGACGCCCCCGGCCATGCGGTCCCCACCGGCCGCGCACGGCGTGCCCGCTTCACCGTAAAAAGAAAAAGGCCTGAGCGAGCTCAGGCCTTCTTTCCACTCACGACGTGGCCTCAGGCCAAGGGCTGCAGGCCCAGCGTGTGTTGCAGGCCGGCCAGGTAGGACGGCGACTCCACGCGCTTGAGCTCGGCCTGGGCTTGGGCCAGGCGATCCTTGAGATTGAGCCGGGCGGCCGTATCGGCGCAATTGGGACGGTCGAGATAGTTCTCGAGATACTTCACGTGGCGGGACCACAGCGCGGTATCGATGCGCTGCTTCGCGGCGAGCCGGGCCGCGTACCAGGCGCTGCCGAGCATGTGCTCCTTGGTGAATAGTGCGCGGATGGACGCATCTTCGAGCGTTTTGCCCTCAAACGTGCCGTGAGCCATGATGTGCAGGAGCGCTTTGAGCGGGGGCACGGCGTCGTTGATGGAGCCGTCGGCAATGTAGCTCTCGGCGACGCGTTTGTGGGTGACGCAGATGTTGTCCATGCCATCGGCGAAGATGCCGGCGTCCTGCAGCTCGGGGCGCAGCATCTCGTCCGTGAAAACCGCGTGCGGGTGGTCGAAGATGCGGCCGAAATACACGCGCACGAAGCGGGTCGTGATGCGGTAGCCGAGGCGGCTGGCGAGGACGGGTTTGCCGTCGTGGGTCGTGTCCGTGCAGCGCTCCAGGTAGCCGGCCTCGATCAAGGCGCGGGCGCTGCGCTCGGCGGGCGTCATGCGTGAAAACACCTCGGGGATGAGCATGCTGACGTCGTGGTCGACGCGGCCTTTGGGGCCGACGTAGGCGGCGGCGGTGACGAAGGCGTCGTGGCCGGTGAGCACCATCGAGACGTACGCGGCATTGAGATCGATGATGGGCGGGAGGGCGTTGAAGGGGCCCTTGGTGAGGGCGCCTTCGGAGCCGGCGCCGGTCGTCGAGGGCGATTTGCCGGTCATGGAGCTGATGTACTCCATGAAGAGTTCGGGGAGCTCGAGGTAGTGGATCGGGTTGAACACCGCGAGTGAACGCACGCCTTTTTCCGGAGGATTGTTGCGCCGTCCGGGCACGAGCACGGTGACGGGCGTGTGCACGGCGGATTTGGAATCGAGGCCGCGGTGCAGGCGCGCGCCGAGGTCGGCGAGGTGGGCGCCGAGCGGATCGGCGAGATCGGGCCGGAGCTGCAGGTAGCGCGGATTTTTCGTGGGTTTGCCGTCCACGATGCGCGAGTGCGCGGAGGAGACGAAGTACTTCGGGCCGGGCTTGGTCGCGGCGTCCTGAATGAGGGCGCGCATGGGCTCGGTGTAGGCGTTGAAGCCGATGGCGTCTTCGATGATGCCTTTGGCGTCGTCGGCGGTGAGGGGCTCGAAGTTCGAGATGAAGGCGCCTTCGCTCGCCAGGTCGGCTTCGGCTTGGTGATCGTAGCCGCGGTGCACGGCGTCGTCGGGGCGCTGGAAGAGGCGTTTCTCGCAGTTTTGAACGAATTTCACGGCCTCGGCCACGGGCGCGCCGGTCGCAGGGAGGTTTTTCAAGGCCTTCACGGGAGCGACGACGGACGCGGTGATGTCGTCTTCAGTCTGGACCTTGGCGGCGGGGTGGAAGTCGTGGCGCAGACCGAAGACGCGCCAGGAGCCGTCTTCCTCGAAGCCGACGCGGAGGCTGTTGGTGACGATCTTGCGGCCATCGAGTTTGAGTTCGTAGCCCGGGCGTCCGTTGATGCGGTCGACGGAGAAATGTTCGCGCCAGTGCGCGCCCCACTCGGGTTTGTAGTAGCGCTTCAGCACGAAGATGAGCTCCTTGATGTGCTGGGGGATGGAGGCGAGGAATTCGTTGTGCGCGTCCGTGTATTCGCGGCGTGAGGGCGTGAGCAGTTTGATCACGCTGCCGAGCGTGCGCTGCGGGCTGAGGACGAGGCGCTTGTCCTGGCCGTTGAGCTTGGGGTCGCGGAAGCGGTTGGAAAAATCCTGCGCGAGGATGGCGGCGACGGCGTCCAGATCCTTTTCCAGATCGGCCACGAAGACGTGGCTCGGGAGAATGGCGTACGAGATGGCTTTGGAGATTTCCGATTTGCCGCCGCCGGAGACGGTGCAGGGTTTGTGGCAGAGGGTGCCCTCGGCCACGGTGCCGACGAGGCGCCAGGCGGATTTCTCGCCGGGGATCGGCTCCATGTGCACGCGATAGCCGCTGGGGCGCACGTAGGTTTTTCCGGCGAGAAGCTTGATCGATTTGGAGCGGCCGACGGGGTCTTTCCAGGTGATGGATTGTTTGCGCAGATTGAAGGTCGTCGCTTCGGGCACGAGCACGACATCGGCGCGCAGTTTGTCCACCGCGCTGCCGTCGGGCTGCAGTTCGAAGCGGTCGGCGAGCCTCGCGAGCGTATCCTCGAACGAGTGTGTTTTCTCCTCGGTGTAACCGGAAAACTCCTCGCCGAGATCATAGCTGGGAAACACCAGCGCGCCGCCCGCGTGCTCCTCTTCGGTGGAGCCGTAGAGATTGGCGGCGAAGCTGATCTGGGTCTTCACCTCTTTCTTGCAGTAGCCGTAGTAGTTGTCGGCGATGAGCGTGACCATGACGCCGCGCTCGTTGCGGGCGGTGAGCTTGAAGGCCGAGCCGCCGTTGTAGATCTCGCTCTCGTCCTTGTAGCACATGCCGTCGCGGCGCTGGCGCGGCGTGGCGAGATCCCAATGCGGGAGGCCGAGCACGTGTTTTGGCAGGCCCACGAGGTGGGGGGCCAGGATCACGCAGCCGGTGTGACCGGTCCAGTGGTCCACATCGAGGCCGGCGTCGTTTTCCGGCAGATACGGATCACCGCCGTTGCCAAAGATCGACTCGACGAAATCGAGGTTCGAGACGAGCGAGCCCGGCACGATGAAGCGGATCTCCATGCGTTTCTCGGAGGTGAAGCCTTCGACGGCCGGGCACACGAGCGGGCGCAGGAGAAGAGAAACGAAGGTCTCGGCGGGCGTGGGCAGTCCGCTGGTGAAGGGCAGGCGCATGAGCTCCGCCGGCGGCTTGAGCGCGAAGGCCAGCATCTTTGCGAAGGTGCGCTTCGGCACGGCGTACTTGTCGTCCGGCACGGGCAGGCCGCCCTCGGCCACGTGAAACACGCCCTGCGTGGTGCGCCGGTCGCTGGCGGGATTATGCAGCACGCCCTGACGGAGCCGGTAGCTTTTCAGCAGCGAGGAGGAGGATTCGTCGCCGCCGGCGGGCAGGGAGAGCGCGCGGGCCAGCCCTGGCTGATCGAGAATGAAGGTGCGGGCGGGAAGCATCGGCGCCGGCCCCACGTCCGTGAGATAGTGCTCGAGCCAGGCCTGGATGCGATGGTCCACCGGGCTGAGGGGATCGATGAGCTGGCGCGTCGTCTCACGATGGCGCGCGAAAATGGGCGAGGCCATGTCGGTCCAGCTGCTGGAGTGCGCATCACTCACCGTGGGCAGGCCCAGCAAGGCCAGCCGCAGGTTGATGGCGTGAAGCATTTTTTCTTCAGACGGAACAGAAGGGGAGGCGGACATGATTTTGGAAGTGAGGATAAGCGGACTTGATAGGCGGGCAGGCTGAACACTGACGCATGAATTAAACTTTTTGCGGTGATTTTCGGCAACGCAACTATTGCGAAACTACACGCGTTAACTGGCTGCCGTTTCAGAGCAACGTTCAAGCCATGCGTATGCTTCGGCGCGAAATTGCGCGCGCCTGCTCACCACCAGGACAGGACCCAGTCCTTCACCAGCCAGAGCAACCGCTGCGCGGCCTCGCCGAGGAAAACGAAGTACAGCACGCCGGCGGCGAATGTCAGGTATCCGCCCAGGATGAACAGCCCGTCGCGCTCCAGCAGTCCGGCCGAAACGAGGATGATGGCCCAGGCGGGAAACGCATTGGTGAACGGGATCGGCAGCGGCAGCAGCAGCGCGAGCGCGGCCAGCACCATCAGGCCGGCGTGGGTGCGATAGAGCGCCACCGGGTCCGCGAGGAAGGTGAGGCGGGGCTTCAGGAGTTTTTCCAGCAGCCGGATGACCCCGGCGGCGAGTTTAAAAACCTCGCCGAAAAACCCCGCCGGGATCTGCCGGTTCAGGAGTTTCTGCGGCAGCCAGGGCTTCTGCCCGAGCATCAGCCGCAGCGCGATCACGCCCACCGCGAGTCCGAACGGCGTGGACAATCCCGGCAGCGTGATCGGCGTGATGAACGGCAGCGACAGCAGGATCAGCAGCAGGGTGTACGCGCGCACGCCGAGCACCACGATCGCCTCGCGCAAGGTGAGCACGCCCTCGGCGGAGCGCGCCTTGAGCGCGTCCATCTCCTCGGAGAGCTTTCGCTTCCGCGTCACATACACGGTGAGCGCGCGCTCGGGCGTCTCGTCGCCGTGCGCACCCGGTTCGGATTCAGGCTCAGGTGCCACGGGTGTTGCCATAAAGTTCCACGTGCAGGCGATGCGCGTAACGGTAGCCACGCGCCTTGCACA
>JACCDR012540133.1_pt1 | contig 12981 bp, 12 predicted proteins | sample 7446431 | NCBI WGS metagenome assembly JACCDR01 (sample SAMN15323443, study PRJNA562643) | freshwater metagenome | isolation source: river surface water | place: USA:Blue River Watershed | collected 2017-08-17
CTCGAACTTGATGTCGCTTTGGTCGAATCCGAGCTTTTCGCCGTTGGCGATGCGGATCTGTTGTTTGATCAGATCGATGCCGGTGCATTCCTCGGTCACGGGATGTTCGACCTGAATGCGGGTGTTCATCTCGATGAAGTAATAGTTCCCCTTGGCATCGACGAGGAACTCGATGGTGCCGGCGTTTTCGTAGCTGGCGGCCTTGGCGGCTTTGACCGCGTCTTTGCCCATCTTTTTGCGGAGCGATTCGGTGAGGAAAGGCGAGGGGGATTCTTCGATCAGCTTTTGGTGGCGTCGTTGGACGGAGCAGTCGCGTTCGCCGAGGTGGACGATGTTGCCGTGGGAATCGGCGAGGATCTGGAATTCGATGTGGCGGGGTTTTTCGATGTATTTCTCGATGTAGACCGAGCCGTTGCCGAAGGCTTTTTCGGCTTCGTTGCGGGCGACGTGGAATTCTTTGGCGAAGGAAACGTCGTTGTGGGCGATGCGCATGCCGCGACCGCCGCCGCCGGCTACGGCTTTGATGATGACGGGGTAGACGATCTTGCGGGCGACTTTGACCGCTTCGGCTTCGGTGGAGATGGGGCCGTCGCTGCCGGGGACGATGGGGACGCCGGCTTTTTTGACGGTGTCTTTGGCGATGGCTTTGTCGCCCATCATTTTGATGGATTTCGACTTCGGGCCGATGAACTTGATGTTACAGGACTCGCATTGTTCGGCGAACTTGGCGTTTTCTGAGAGGAAGCCGTAGCCGGGGTGGATGGCATCTACGTCGCCAATTTCGGCGGCGCTGATGATGCGGTCAGAGCGCAGGTAGCTGTCGGAGCTGCGCGGGCCGCCGATGCAGATGGCCTCATCGGCGAGTTGGACGTGCAGGGACTGGACGTCGGCCTCGGAGTAAACGGCGAGGGTCTTGATGCCGAGTTCGCGGCAGGCGCGAATGATACGGAGGGCGATTTCGCCGCGGTTTGCGATAAGGACTTTCTGGATCATGGGTCAGGGCGGGAGCGAGTCGGTGGCTGAAAATGTTAAACCACTAACGAGCACTAATGGGCACTAACTGCGGGGGCGTTGAGGGCCGGGCCGGGATTAGTGGGATTAGCGTCAATTAGTGGTTTGGTCGGTGGGGGCCGGCGTTAGCTGGCTTTTACTTTGAAGAGGCGTTGGCCGTATTCGACGGGTTGGCCGCTTTCGACGAGGACTTCGAGGATCGTGCCTTTGAGTTCGGCCTGGATCTCGTTCATGATCTTCATGGCCTCGATGATGCAGACGACCGAGTTGGCTTCGACTTTGGCGCCGGCATCCACGAACGGTTTACTTTCCGGGGAAGGAGCGCGGTAGAACGTGCCGACCATGGGCGACTTGATATAAACGACGCCGGCTTCTTCGCCGGCGGGAGCGGCTGGAGCGGCAGGCGCTGCGGGCGCGGCTGCGATCGGCGGGGCGCTGACGACATCGGCCGGGAGCGCGAAAGTGGGATTGGAGCCGCGGCTGGTGGCGACAAAGGGCAAGCCATTGGGCTCGCGCCGGATCTTGAGCTTGAAGCCCTCTTCCTCGACCGCGAACTCGGTCAATTCGGAGCGTTTCATCAGATCGATGATGTTTTTAATCTGTTTTAAGTCCAAGGTAAGGCCTGGTTGAGTTGATGCTAGTCGGGCATGAGACCCGGAGTGAAGGGGTGGGTTGAAAGTGGTTTGGGTTATCAATGCAATCTTTGAATTTTGCTCTAATTTTGAACGAAATCGCAGAATTTTTGGCAAAAAGCTCGGGATTTCGGGATATTTTGCGGGGTTTTTATGGGCTGCGTTCGGCGGCTTGAGAGGCGGTTTGGCGGGAAAAATCGACAGGAAGGAGCCGTACTTGAGGTGAGTTTTGGCGCACAGAAAGACAAAGCTTGGAAAGGGCCAAGTTGATTGGAAACTTGCAATAACCACGGCGGCGGGGGCAGGGTGGGGCGGTGAAAATCGGTCTTTTTGGGGGCAGCTTCGACCCCGTGCATTGGGGGCATTTATTGTCCGCGCAAGATGCGGTCGAGGACTTGGACTTGGACCGGTTGGTGTTTATCCCGGCGGCCCAGGCTCCGCTCAAAAGTGCCGACGTGCGCGCGACCGGCGAGGCCCGTGTGGCGTTGTTGCGGGCGGCCGTGGACGGCGACGCCCGGTTTGAGGTTTCGGATTGGGAAGTGCGGCAGGGCGGGGTGAGTTACTCGGTGGAAACGGCCCGGCATTTTCGCGCGGTTTGGCCGGATGCAAAACTGTTTTGGCTGATCGGGGCCGACCAGTTGGCCAAACTTTCGCAGTGGCGCGAGATCGCCGAGCTGGCGCGTTTGGTGGAGTTTGCGGTGCATCGCCGCCCGGGCTTTTCGGTGGAGACGCCGACGGGGATACCGGGCTTAAAGTTGCACGCGTGCCGCGGACGCGAAGTTGAGCTGAGCTCGACGGAAATCCGCGAGCGGGCGCGAGCGGGCCAGCCGATAGATTGGTTTTTGCCGCATAAGGCGGTTGAGCAGTTGCAGAAAATGGCTCTCTATCGCGCGTAATCTAATATGGAAACCGTTTCAGTCCGCTCCACGCACCCTGAGTTGCTCGCCCAAATTTGCCGCGCCCTTGATGAGAAAAAGGCCGAACAGCTCCAAGTGCTCCGCGTCGCCGCGCAGTCTTCGATCACAGATTATCTGGTGATCGCGACCGGCACATCCGACCCGCACCTGCGCGCTCTTCGCGTGGAATTGGAAAAGGTGATCGACGCCTCAAAAACCAAGATCATCGGCATGGATACCGGCATGGAGAGCGGCTGGCTGGTGATCGACGCCTTCGACATCATGGTGCACATTTTGACCAAGGAAAACCGCACCAAGTACGCCCTCGAACGCCTCTGGAAAGACGCCGAAGAGCTGTCGGTCGCGAAGATTCTGAATCCTAACTACGTCGAGCCCACTCCCGCGCCCGCCGCGCCGAAGCCCGCGAAACCCGCCAAGGCCAAATCCCCGGCCAAGCCTCAAGCCAAAGCCAAGAAAAAGCCGGCCAAGAAAGCCGCCGCGCCGAAGATCAAAGCCAAGGCGAAATCCAAAGCTCCGGCCAAAAAAGCCGCTGCGAAGGCCAAACCCGCTCCGTCGAAAAAACCGGGCAAGTCCGCGGCGGGTAAAAAGAAGTAAGCACTTCTCACACAATTTCACCCATCACCAAACCGCTTCCCCATGCCCTTCTTCAAACTCTTTAAAGCAACCGAAACTGCCAGCGATGGATATACACAACCGGCGCGCGAGGCGTTGGTAGATGTTCTGCACTATTGTATGTATGCCGATAAACACATCGCGCTGGCGGAAGATGCGTTTATCGAGAAGGCGGCCCGCACCTTGAATTGGGACCCGAAAATTTCCTATGAGTACTACGAAGGAAAATCGGTGGGCGAAGTTCGCCGCGCTTTAGCCGATCCTAAATACCGGGATGCTTTCTTTGCTAGCGTGCGCGAGCGCTTGGCCAAGCCAGAGCAACGGCAATTTGCTCTAAAACTAGCTGACGATCTGATGAAGGCCGATGGTGCCAAGACCAGCTCTGAGCATGACGCCGTGGTCGCACTCAAACTCAGCCTGAGCTGAGTTGTTACATAGCCGCCTCGTTGCGACATGACCCGCATCGCCATCATCGGAAACTGTGGTGGTGGCAAATCCACGCTGGCGCGCCAGCTAAGCGACACGCTCGCGCTCCCGCTGCATCCGATTGACCACCTGCAATGGTGTCCGGGCTGGCTGGCTGCTCCACGCGAAGAGTTTGCCTCCGCGCACGCTGAGATTCTCGCCCAACCGCGTTGGATCATCGATGGCTGGGGCGATTTCCCGTTTATCGAGGAACGTTTGCGCTCGGCCGACACCATCGTACTCGTGGATTATCCGCTTTGGCGGCATTATTGGTGGGCGTTGAAACGCCAGTTCGCCTGTCTGTTTCGACCGCGCCCCGATAGTCCGCCCGGCTGCCCGATGCTCCCGGTCACGTGGAAACTTCTCAAAATGATCTGGGCCATTGATCGCGACGCGCTGCCTAAACTTCGCGTCATCATCGCCGCCCACGCGCAAAAGCACCCGGCCCTCCGCGTGTATCGTCTGCGCAACCTCCGCGATCTTTCCGCGTTTCGCCTCGCCGTAGATCATGCCCGCGCGGCTTCTCGCGTTGCTCCAACCTCGCCCGCAGCTTAGCTAAGCAAGCCTACCGGGCCGACGGGCGCGAGTGCTCGTGCCATGGCCGTGCAGGTTGCACTCGTTCACGCGGGCGCGCTCGGTATCAGCCCAAGCCGCACGCGCGGCGGGCTTGTTGGAGGATCGGAGTTGCGACTGCGCGGGCGCGCTCTGCACCTTTGCGCAAAACTTCGCGGACATAATCGGGATTGGCCGCGAGCTCCGCGCGGCGTTTACGCGCTTGTTCGAAGTGAGTCCAATAGTGCTCGAAAAGGGCTTTCTTTAGATCGCCGTAGCCGAGCCCGCCTTGGCGAAGTCGGTCTTCCAGCTTGAGCGCGGTGTTCGCCGGAGCGACGAGTTTTAAAAGTTGGATGGCGATGTTTTTGTCGGCATCGGGCTTTGGCTCAGCCGGCGTGCGACTGTCCATGACGATGCTCATGATTTTTTTCCGGACGGCTTTTTCTTCGCCGAAAATATCCAGCGTGTTGTTGTAGCTCTTGCTCATTTTCTGTCCGTCGAGCCCAGGCACGGTGGCAACTTCTTCGCGGATTTCGGCCTCGGGGACTACGAACGTTTCGCCGTACGTGAGGTTGAATTTGATCGCGATGTCGCGGGTCATTTCGAGGTGCTGTTTCTGGTCTTTGCCGACGGGAACGAGGTTCGCGTTGTAGAGCAAAATATCCGCAGCCATCAGCACGGGATAGGCGAAGAGGCCGAAGTTGGGTGAGATGCCGCGCGCGGTTTTGTCTTTGTAGCTATGCGCGCGCTCCAGCAGCCCCATCGGCGTGAGCGTGCCGAGAATCCAAAACAGTTCGGCCACCTCGGGCAGATCACTTTGCAGCCAGAAGACGCTGCGCTGTGGATCGAGGCCGCAGGCCATAAAATCGAGCGCGACATCAAAGGAGTTTTTCCGTCTCTGCGCGCCATCGGGCAGCGACGTCATCGAGTGATAATCCGCGATGAAATAGAAGGCTTCGCCGCGCTCCTGCAGCTCGACGGCGGGCTTGATCGCGTCGAAATAGTTTCCGATGTGCAAGGTGCCCGAAGGCTGGATACCGGTGAGTATACGCATAAAATTCGAAGGGTCGGGAAAAGGGGAGGAAGGTTGGAAAGCTGCTGGTGGCTTCGGCTTGCGCGTGGTTTAGTCGCGTCGCGGCATGGTTGTGATCGGCAGCCGGGCGCGCGCGATGGTTTCCGCAGGAAGATAACCGCCAAACGCCAGCGTCGGCATCACGAGTGCGCGGCGACCGAGGATCGTGCCGGGCTGCAAGACTGCGTTGCAGCCGACCTCGGCGGCGTCGCCTAAAATCGCGCCAAATTTCCGCAGGCCCGTTTCGTGAATCGCACCCTCGATGCGCACGCTGATCGGCTGCTGATCGAGCCGCAGATTCGAGAGAATCACGCCTGCGCCGAGGTGGGCTTTGTTGCCCAAAATCGAATCGCCGACGTAGCTGAAATGAGGCACCTGCACGCCGTCGAGGAGGAGGCAGTTTTTGAACTCGCAGGAGTTGCCCAAGACGCAGCGCGCGCCGACGATGACGTTGCCGCGAATGTACGCGCCGGGGCGGATTTCAGTTTCCGGCCCTATCCACGCGGGCCCGATGAGCGTCGCGTGACTCGGCAGTTTTACTGACGGATGAATAAAAACATCACCTTCGACATAAACGCCCGGCGGCAAGGTGCGTTCGCTTCGATTGGTTTGAGGTAAAATCTGAGCCAAGGCCGGACCGATGGATTTCAACCACGCCCAAGGTGCACTCTGCGTTGGGAAAAATTCGCGGAAACGAGCGAGGGACTCGGGCCAGACAAAAAGCGCGTCAGCTTGCATACCTGCGAAACACGCAAACTCGGCTCGAAACTCAACATCTTCCTCGATGAATTGCATAACTAATTTGGGGGCGATTTGCGGACAGAAGGCTCCGAGTCATTGACAGCGCGAGGTCGGGTTCTACTTTTGTGTCATGGTTCGCACCCGCAAAGAGCATGCACCGACCCAAGACTCTCACCGAGGCTTGTGCGCTGCTTACTCTAACGAGTGCGAAATCGTTAACCAGCCTGGCGGCTTGAGGACTATTGCAAAGCAACCTTCACCTCCTAACCTCCTTCTCCGTGGTCGCCATGAGTCAAACCGCTAACCAACCCGAGCCGACTCGGGAGTTCGTAAAGCAATCGTCGCTCTACCAAGAATTTCTTGCAGAACGAGAAGAGATCCTTCGTCACAAGTGGATCGAGTCGGAGCGCCTCGGCTACGACATCGGTTTTGAGCGGGCTCTGCTCGATTGGATTCGCAAACATCGCGATAGCTGGCGCGCGGCTAGGCGCACGTCTGTGAGCACGCCTCCGCTGGCTCAATCCAGCCACGCGCAGAAGTCATCGCAGTCGCATCAGGCTTGAGGGGAATTTCCTTTAGGCATTTTTTTCTGCAGTAATCTGCGGTTAAGGGTGCCGTTCATTGGATCATCCAGGTGCCGGGGCTGCGATGCCGCTGGTGTCTTCACGGCTTGGGATCCGAAAACAAAAAAGCGACACTCGGTGGCGTCGCTTCGGTAAAACGTGGGCGTTAAAAACGCGGGCTTATTTGATCTCTTTGTGGAGCGTGTGGCGCTTGAGGAAGGGGTTGTACTTCTTCTTTTCGATGCGCTCGGTGACGGTCTTTTTATTGCGCGTGGTGAGGTAACGGGAAGCGGGCTTACCTTCTTTTTTAGCTTCGGTGCATTCGAGTGTGACGAGGTCTTGCATGGTTTTGAAAAATTTAAAGGTCTATGACTAGGGCCTGCGCACCTTCGCGCAATCCCAAAGTTGGCGGTCGGCCAAAATCCGCGCCCATCGCGCCCGGCTGGCCCGCAGTCGCCTACTGCGTGCGGACCTTTTTCTCGGTCAGCGGTAGCATCACCCCGTGTCGGAACAGACTCACCTGGCCAGTGCTGGAGGAGACGGTGATGGAAATGCACTTCGCTGCCGCCGAGATGGCAGCTGCTGCGGCGTGTCGGCTGCCCAAACCGCTGGGCAAGGAGTGTTCGTAGTCAGCGGCTTGCAGGAGGCTGCCGGCGGAAACCACCACGCCGTCGCCACGAATAATGAAGGCACCGTCGATTGAGGAAAACTCCTTCACCGTTTCGCCCATGAACGGGTTCAGGATGTTTCGATCTTCTTCTTTGTAGCCGTAAAATGGGTTCAGTACGAGGGGCTTGGTCATCTTTTCGACGTTCGAGGTGTCGCCGACGACGAAGAGGCAGCCGACCGGGCGGCCTTCGCGGCCTTCGACGGCGAGTTCGGTCGCGACGGCGATCACGCGTTCGAGTACCTCGGGCTTCACGTCGTCGGGCAAGAGGTCGGCTTGGCGCGCGGTGAGCAGCGCTTGGAACTCCCGCTCGACTTCGACCACAACCAGCGTGTCAAACTGGTTGCTGCCGCTCACGCCGCCGAGGCAGCAGACGCGGTCGTCAAACTCGATCAGGCCGCGCGTGAGTGCGACGAGCATCGCGCTGCGCAGCTGGGCGAGCCGGTCGGGCGAGTAGGAGCGCACTTGGATGTTTACCACGCCGTCGGGTTTGTCTTCGCCGATCTCGACCACGTTGCGCGTCACCAAAATTGTTTTGGTGTCCTTAAACCAATCTTCGCTCGGCAAACCGCCGACAAAGGTGTCGCCGAAAACCATGATCGTGCCGCAGCCGGTGCCGACGGCGATGCGTTCGGCTTCTTTGATCAAGAGGCGGTTGGTGCGATTCTGGCGCGCGGTCTGCACGGGCTCGGCCGCTTGCATGCCGCCGAGGGCGACAAACAGCCGTTCCTGCATGTCACCGATGGTGGGCGCCTGGATCAGGTTGCGCAGGATGGATTGGTCCTGGGCGAGATGCGCGATGGCGGCGAGGACTTGGAGGTAGTCGCGGGCCGACTCGTCGGCGAGCAACATAAACACCAAGTGCGCGGATTCCTCGGCCTTGGCGCCGTCGTATTTGATGCCGGCGCGGCTGCGACCGAGGGCGAGAATGTATTTGCGCCCCAGCTTCACGCGCACGTGGGGCAACGCGACACCGAGACCGAGGTAGGTCGTCATGGTGCTTTCGCGTTGGAGGAGGCCTTGGAGGATTTTGTCGGCTTTGACGCCACCGATTTTGGCGAGGGAAACAGCCAGCAGCTCCTGCAAGGCACCGCGCATGTCCGCGCTGGCCAGATCAATCACGCGGTTGCGGGTGATGATTTTGTCGAGGCGCATGCGGTGGATTCGGAAAGGTGGGGCCGCGCTTACGACGGGCTCAGCCTAAACCGGTTTATTTTTCCCACTCGAGGGCGCCTTTTTTCACTTCGTAGAAAAGGCCGAGGACGAGCACGCCGATAAAGAAGAGGCCGGGAGCGAGGATCGAAATGTTGTTGGCCAGAAAATCGCGGTAAACAAAAGCCCACGGGATGAGAAAAACCACTTCGATGTCGAAAAGGATGAAGAGCATCGCGGTGACGTAGAATTTGACCGAGAAGCGCGTGTGCACGAGGCCTTCGGATTTCAAGCCGCACTCGTAGGCCGTGTCTTGGATCGCGTTTTTGCGACCGCGCTGGCCGGCGAGGTGGCTGGCGACGATCACTGCGACGGCGATGCCGGCGCCCAGGCAGAGTTGGATCAGAATCGGGAGATAATCAGCGGATGACATCGGGATGAAATTGGCGCGTTGCGCGCTTGATAGACAAGGGGATTTTTAGGCAAAGCGGCCGCAGAATTTTGATCGGTTGGACTCGAGCGCGGCACCAGCCAGCAGCGAAATCAGAAGCGGTTGATCCGCTTGGCAGCTGCGTGGCCGAGGCCGACGCCGAGTTGTTCGGCAAATTCGAGGGTGCGGATTTCTTCATCGACAACGGGGAAACCCGAATTTTTGCGGAGTTTGTTGATGCGTTCCATCATCAGCGTGTCGAGCGCGACGGGGTCGGTGCTCAGCCAGACGAGTGGTTCGGAGACGGTGTAGAGTGAGTTGAAAAACGGGCCGCCGATGAACTGGTACCGCTCGAGGCTCGCGATGGTGAAGATCCAGGTCTGGCGCAGCTCGGGGATCGCGCTCATTTCGGCGACAGCGGCGGGAGCGTTGGCCGGGCTGCGGAAAAAGCGGGCGGTGTTGGAGGCGTTCCAGAGCGTGGCGTTTACGAGGGCACCGTTTACGCCGAGGGTGGGGTGGTCGGTGTAGACGGGGAGGTTGATCCAGAAATCGGCGTCGAGGAAGAGCGGGGTCGCGAGGAAGCTTTTGCGGTCTTGCTCGAGGGTGGAATCGGAGCTGACGCCTTCGATGCTTTTTGCGGCGAGGATGGAGTCAAAGCGGTTGGGCAGGGGGCTGTCGTAGTACCAAAGTGGATCGAAAAATTTCCCCGATTCGAGCACGTAGACTTGGTGGCCTTTGAACGGCGTAGACCCATCGACGAGCGAAGGCAGGTAACCGGTCATGCGCAGGCGCAAGGGGTTCAGGCCGCCGAGGAAAATATCTTCTTTGGCAAAGCCCCGACGTTCGAGCGCGGCGATCACGGCGTGCACGAGTGGCACCGGCGTGGCGAGGCCCGGGCCGGAGTCGGTGTAGATTTTCAAGCCGACTTTTTTCTTCTCGCCGGGCGTGAGTTTGCGGGCGGTTTCCGTTTCGAAACGCACGAGGAGTGCCTCGACGTTTTCTGCGTACGTGTGCGCAGAAAAATCTGCCAGTGCGCGCTCCCAAACGGGCACGGGTTTCGCGGGCGGTGGCAGTGCGGACTCGACCGCGCCGCTTGCTCCAGCGCTCAGCGCGAGAAGCCAGGTTGCAGCGAAAATTTGGGTGAAAAAACGGGGAGCCATTTTAGGCAAAAGCATGTCGGTTAAGAGCGCGGGCGCGGAGATTTGTTTCGAGAAAAGTGGTTTCCTTGACAGAGCTCACTGCGAGTTAAAAGTGCAAATTCCGAACACGCTTGTTTGTGCGTCGGCGCCACACTCAAACATGCCAGCCATCAAACCCACCTGCATCCGTGACCTGAAATTGCGCGTCAACATCGTCGATGTCGTCTCGCGGGTGGCGACCTTGAAAAAAGCGGGTTCACGCTTCAAAGGGCTCTGCCCGTTTCATCAGGAAAAAACGCCGTCGTTTCACGTGAATCCAGATCGCGGCTCCTACAAATGTTTCGGCTGCGGGAAGGCCGGCGACATTTTCAGTTTCGTCCAGGAAACCGAGCAGCTCAACTTCACCGAAAGCGTCGAGGCCCTCGGCCAGCGTTTTGGCGTACCGATCGAGTACGAGGAGGGCGGCGGCGGCCCGAGTCGCGAGGAGCGGTCGCTGCGGCAGGAGCTGTTTGATTTGCACGACGTCGCGGCGGAGCACTTTTTCCAGACCTTCAAGGCGAGCGGCCCGACCGGGGATTTTATGCGCACGTACTGGAAGGAGAAACGGCGCTTCGCCCCCGAGATCGCGGACGAATTTAAAATCGGCGCCGCCGAGCCGGGCGACAACTCCCTCGCCGCGGCGTTGCTCAAACGAAAATACTCCGAGGACGCCCTGCGCCAGTGCGGGCTTTTTTTTATGCGCGACGGCGCGTTACCGGCGCTCGGCACGATGAAACCGCGCTTTCGCGGGCGTCTCATGATCCCGATACGCGATCACCAGGGCCGCGTCGTGGCCTTCACCGCGCGTCAGACCGATCTCACCCCGCAGGACGATGCGTCGCGGGAAGCCAAATACGTCAACTCGCCCGAAACCCCGATCTTCACCAAGGGCAACCTGCTCTTTAACCTCGATCGCGCCCGCACCGCCGCCAAGGACGGCCACCCGTTTGTCATGGTCGAGGGCCAGCTCGACGCCATCCGCTGCTGGAGCGTCGGTCTAAAAACCGCCATCGCTCCGCAAGGCACCGCGATCACCGACGGCCAGCTCTCGTTGCTGCGGCGTTATCATTCGCAGATCGAGTGTTTCTTCGACAGCGATTCTGCGGGACAAAAAGCCGCGCTCCGCCTGCTCCCGCTCGCCCTGCGCGCGGAGTTGGAAGTCCGTTATCTCACCCTCACGGGCGACACCAATAACGACCCCGATCTCCGCTTCCTCGAAAAGGGTCTCGCTGCCTACGACCTCCTGCGCAGCCAGTCGCAGAGCGCCATGGCCTACGCCAGCCGCGCGCTCTTGCCTTCGCCCGATACCGCGTCCGCCGAGCAAAAATCCCGCGCCACCCAAGAGCTCTTCGATATCATCAACCACAGCGAATCCGCCATCATCCGCGCCCAGTTTCTCAGCGAGGCCGCGCGCCACCTCCAGCTCCCGCCAGCGGCGTTGCAAAAAGACTACGAGCAACACCGCTCGCGTCCGCAAAACCGCCTCACCGGTCAACCCGCACCGATCGTCGCGCCGCCTCCGACGCCGACCCATGTCGCCGACTCTCCCGAGAATCATCTGCTGCTGCTGCTGCTGCATTTTGAAGCGCTCGGCGCTGCCATCGCGCAGGTCCTGCTTCCGCTTCACGCCCAACAAAACTGGATCGATCTCAACCACCTCCCGGGCCAGCTCCTCGTGCGTTTTCTCAACGAGATCGCCGAACAAAACTGGCCCGGCCGCGACCATCTTGACCCGCTGCTTGAAAACGACGCCGAACGCGCTTTGGTAGCTAATCTCCTTTTTGAGTCACCCGCGCTCGATGATCCTTCCAAAGTTATTAACGAAGCCCTCCGCCAACTCCGCACCCGTGCCCTCGAGCCTCGCCTGCGGCAAATAGAACTTGCCCTCGCCACCCACGGACCGGACAGTCCGCACGACCCGATTCGCCTGATCAAGGAGCGTACCGATATTCAACGGCAACTTCGTGCACCGTTTGGATTGCCCGCCGCACTTTAATCACTCTTACTGACCCGTTTCACACCTATGCCGCGTAAAGCCAAGACCGCCGACAACGACAACTCCTCTGCCGTAGAAGAAGCCCTCTCCCAAGTGAGCCCTACCTCCGCCGATAGCACGGCCACCGCAGGCATAAACGAAAAAATCAAAGGCCTCATCCGCCTCTCTAAAGAGCAGGGTTACCTCACCTGGGACGACATCAACGAGGCCCTCCCCGAGTCCGTCGAAAACCAAGAGGAGATCGATAACGTCCTCTCCATTCTCCAAAATCTCGAAATCGAGATCCTCGAGCCCGACCAAGTCGAAGAGTACAAACAAAAGGTCGAGGAAGCCGAAGAGGAAGAATCCCGCACGTCCAACAACGACATCCTCGACGACCCCGTCCGCATGTACCTTAAGCAGATGGGCCAGGTCCCCCTGCTGACGCGCGAGCAAGAAGTCGAAATTTCCAAACGCATCGAAACCGCCGAGCTCAAAGCTCAAGAGGCCCTCTTCGAAGCCGCCGTCATCGGTCGCTACATTTCCAACATCGGCGCCCGCCTCATCACCCGCGAAGAACGTTTCGACCGCGTCGTCATCGATAAAAAAATCGAATCCCGCGACTCCTACTTCAAAAACCTCCCCAAGCTCGTTGAGGGCTGCCAGGAAGGCGAAGTCTCCGTCGCCGATGCATGGGAAGAACTCCTCGGGACCAAAGACGAAGCCAGCCGCAAGCGCGTCCAAAACAAACTCACCAAACGCGAAGTCACCCTCCGCTCTCACTTCGGCAAATTCTTCTTCAAACTCACCGTCTACGAAGAATACCTGAAACAAATCGCCCCGCTTCTCGCCGAGATCGAGCAGCTCCACGCCCAGCTCGACCGCGCCAAACACCCGAAGACCAAAAAAGACGCCGCGATCGACGTTAAGCCCATCAACGCCCGTCTCAAAATGATCGAGGCGGAAAACCGCATCGCGCCCGACCGCCTCCTCGCCGTCGTCGCCCAATGCAAC
>JACCDR010828192.1_pt1 | contig 12979 bp, 12 predicted proteins | sample 7446431 | NCBI WGS metagenome assembly JACCDR01 (sample SAMN15323443, study PRJNA562643) | freshwater metagenome | isolation source: river surface water | place: USA:Blue River Watershed | collected 2017-08-17
CATGGATGGAAGTCAAAAAAGAAAGAATGATAAAAACAAAGGTGATTTTTTTTGCCATACCTCATTGTGATCTGATCAAGGCAACCAAGCAATCAGACTGAGCAAAGCCAAGGAAGTTTTGCGACCTCTGTCGAGTGGAGTGACTAGTCCTCGAGGGAGCAGAGCCAGTAGGTCTGGTCATCCTCGGTGTAAACAAGTTTGGTTTTCTCTGGGAGTGGTGAGCCACTTTCAATTTGTTCAATGAGCTCTTGCGCAGTTTGTGGATCAAGAGGGCTGCATTGGTCCATTTTTTCTGAGGCGGTCAAGCGGTCCCCATACTCATTTGTGGCAGATTCAAAACCCTTTTTTCCTTCAGATTTATAAACCGTGCAGCCAGACATGAGAAGCATGATGAGTGATACAGATAAAATGGTCTTCATCTCTCTATTATCGACAAGAAGTGGGAAAGGAGTAAGCGTTTTTTCTGGATTGTGACTTTAGACAAGATCGAGAGTTCGTGGATCATCTGGGCTCAGCAGAATGCGGAGCCCGGTGAAGAAAAACTAGAATGGAATTTCTTCAGAAGCATCAAACTGTGGTTCTGGACCGAAATCTTGGGCTCCAAAATCATTCGATGAACTTGTGCTCGGTTGGTAAGACTGGTCGCGTTCGCCGCCTGCTGGGCTCAAAAACTGAATTGTTGTTGCAACAATTTCTGTTGTGAACTTCTTTTGGCCTTGCTGGTCTTCCCAGCTGCGAGTCTGCAATCGACCTTCAACATAAACTTGTTTGCCCTTGGTCAAAAATCGAGCGCATGTTTCTGCCAATTTTCCCCAAACGACAATGCGATGCCATTCAGTTTTTTCTTGTTTCTGTCCGTCTTTCATCCAAGTTTCGCTGGTTGCGATACTGAAATTTGCAACTTTTGATTGCGGTGAAATACTCTTAATTTCTGGGTCTTGACCCAAGCGTCCCACGAGGATCACTTTATTGACACCTGCCATAATTCCCTCCAAGTATTGGGTTGATGAGTCAGCCCAATGGTCCAGACTCCTACAAAAGCATAACCATTGCGGCAATTGCAATAATCAAGTGCGTGAAAAACTCAGATGACGAGATCCGGCAGATTCATTTGAAAAATGCCTGTTTTTAGCGCGAATTCAGACTCTTTATGGTTCAAACTGTGGTGGGACAAATGTATTTGGTGCTGACATTTTAAACTTATACTGACTGCCACCGTCGGTTGTTGTCTTAAAGCGTGAAATTAAAATCAGGAACAGCTGGGCACGATCTTCAAATTCTTTTTTCATTTTTAAATTGACGTCAAAATTGTAACCGTTGAGTTGGGGGACCACTGTTCCGCCTTGGGAAACAAAGTTCACCGTGATGTTCCCCTTGATCGTTCCGCTGAGATCATCCTGAGCAGAGCCAATCACTCCCTGATCGATGTAGAGTTTGCTGCCGACCAAGCGACCCTCAAGACGGATTTGTTTAAGGCTCACCTCTGGCAATGCCACCGGGCCCATCTGGGTATTTAAAGAAGACGAGCCGAGTGAAAAACGTTCAATGTTTAAAACAAGGGGCTGAATTTCGGGCTGTTCTGCCAAGGTCATGTCAATGAGCGAGGTTGTATTCAAGCTCAAACTTCCTTTGATCGGAAATGCGAGCTTGAGTGAGTTTCGAATCTCATCTAACGCGAGGTTTTCGGCTCTGATATCGATGGATGTTCGGGGATTTCCCGCTTCTGATTTTTTGCCAGATTGGATTTTTACATCGATGTTTCCTTTGAAGATTCCCTCCACGGTGTATTCACCGGCGGGGTTCATTGCAAAATTCATTGGATTTGCAATGGCTCCCAGGAGTCCAAAGACAGACGGGTAGGCATTGAAGGCATCCGCTTTGATGCCAGGAACTCCCGCCATTTCAAACTGAAGTGCCGAAACACTGACTCCAACGGGAACGAGGGAAAAGCCAAAGCTCTCCATTTGGAGGTAGGCTTTTTTTTGGGTCACAAATGAGACCTGCGAAGTGATCAGGTCGCGGAGATCCTGAGTTGGAAAGAAAGCCACCACAAAAAAACAACAGAGCAAAAGGAAAAGAAGAAACTTTTTATAATGACGTTTGATTTGTGTGAGGAGGGCTTTGATCGCATCCATCATTCGTCTTGTCCCTCAGTTTTTTCTGGCGCTTGTTTTCGGTTCACTCGTCGGGTTTTTCCAGTTTCTTTTTTTGGTTCTGCATTGAAAATGGGTTTGAATTCTTCAACTTTGAGTCCGACAAGGCGATAAATCACATCCATGTATTTTGAATCAGAGCCATTGGGTTTAATTTCAAGATCAGTCAGTTTAATTGTCATTCCGCGATCAGTGCCTTGGATCGACAGCTGATAGCCCAATTCTGTGACCTGAGTCAGATTCAATTTCGAAAGACTCACTTCGAGTCCGTAGGAAAGAAGTTGTTTTGGAATCAGATCTGAAACTGGCTCAAACGGCGTAATTGAAGCAATCTGTTCTGGCAAAAGGTTAGCCTGCTGCAGTTGCGACTGAATCGCAGCTTGGAGAGTATCTGTTGTCGGCGGCGGAGTAATCATCGGAATGTTTGAAGATTCACGAGCCGCTTTTAAAAGTTCTCTGGTCAAAGCCCTGGTGTCTTCGAAGGTATCTGCGTAATCGGATGAGGAGACCAGGGAGCCATAAGGAAATGAGAGAATGATCAATGAGAGAGTCAAGGCCGTGGCTGCGATGACGGCTTTTTGCATGACCGGCGAGAGGTTCTCGAAGCGATCACGCATATTGATATAAAGTGGATGATCTTGGATCTTATCCCAAATCTGTTTGGCCTGGCTGACTATTTTTTCCTTTATATCCTCAAGTGCCAAAACTGTTCTCCTCGTTTTTACTCACGTGCCTTTTGAATATTGCGATCCGTTTTAAAGCTTACTCGAAATCCAACATGATCAGTTTTTGTTGGAACGAGTGGGTCAGACTCTTGGATTTTTCCATCAAGGGAAATCTTTTTGAGCTCGCTCAAGAGTTTAGCTTTTTCAAGTGGTGAGGCGACATGGCCCTCAAGGACAACGTTGTTCCCGTTAATGAGAAATGTGCTCACATCAAGAGTGATGGACTGTTTATTGGGAACGGTGTCGGTCACTTTTTTAAGAACATCCATAGCTGAATTCATTTGGAGGTAGGCCTTTAAAACTCGGATGCTTGATGCGCGCTGCTTTGTTTCTTTGATGTATTTATTAATCCCACTGGGATTGGCTTGGCGCGATGGTATCTGCGCTGCTTTCTTTGCCATTTCAATAAGATTTTCTTCAGCGACTGTGGTCATTGATTCTGAAAATGAGGATTTAAGGGATCCATAAATCATTAAACTCACAACCATAACCCCTGCAAAGATCAGGGTTGGCGACCAAAGATCTAGAAATTTTTGGAGGACGAGATTCTGCTTCATTAAATCGCCGCGCAAAAACTGAATCGCAGGGTTTCGAGGTTTCTTCATGCCCTCAATGGCAAGGCCAAGAGCCAAGCCAAAACGCTCTTCAGCAACAGCGCTCTTATCAAAAGTAATCTGCGGAAAACGATCAAAAATACTCACTAAGTTGACTGGAACATCAAGAGCCTGGGTCATGAACGGAGAGAGACCCTTAACATGGCTTAAGCCACCGGTGAGAAAAACTTCTTGAATTTCTCCTGACTGTTCCGTTTTGACCTCGAGCAGGGCCAGCTGCAAATCCCGAATTAATTCACGAAAACTCTTTGCGATGGTGTCGGAGAATATTTTGGCATCAAAGCTAGCATTATTTTTTGATGGGAGAATAAATGCTTTAAGTTCTGTTTCCTTTTTGGCTTCATGGAAAGGGAGCTCATACTTTTTTGCAATGCTATCAATCAGATTTTTGCCACCCCAGAAAATGGTGTTCACAGCTACGAGTTGGTCTTGGTGATAGGCCATCACGAGTGTTTTTGAGTAGCCTAGGGAGAGAACAATTTTAAGTTTTTTGACCTCAGGGGTGATCTGGTCAAGGGCCAAGTCGGGGGCTGGAAATGCTGGGGGCGGCTGATTCCAGTTTTCAAAAATATTTGCAAAGGCAAGTCCCTCGGCTGTCATCAGATCTGGTTTGCAGTGAACACTTTGAAAGGTGTCATATATTTTTTCGATATGGGTTTGCTTGACGGCACAGGCTAAAACGTCAGCGGTGTTTCCTAAGATTCTGATCAATTTTGCATCGAAAATCGCATCATCAGATGAATAGGGCAGGTCTTCTTCAAGCTCAAGGGGAAGAATTTTGAAAATCTTTATGCGATCTTTGAATGGAAAATTACGATAACGGACGATGATCTTTTCTTGAGGCACACAGATCACAACCCGTGTGTTGTCATCATAACTGTCGGTGAGTTCCTTGAGTTTTTCCAGAACCTCAATTTCATGATCTTGGTGAGCTTTCAGAGCAAATTGCCGTTCAATGGCGTGGGTGACAAGAAATCCTTTGTTGGTGGTGGTGATTTCGACGATTTTGATTCCGTGGGAACCAACGTCGATCCCGATTGACCTCATTCTTGTCGCCTCCTGCGCGGTCTTCCATTTCTGGATCAGCTACTGCTCGTTATAATATACTATTCGTGGTGGCCCTTTGGTAGTGCTAGCTGGTTTGTTTTGATTTGAGTTTGAATTTGGTCCAGTTGGCTGCGCTGGGGTTTGGGGTGTCTGTGAGTCCCCACCTCCCGATTCGCTCTGTTCTTTTTGTTTATCTTCCTTTACGTACTTGGCAACGGTTTCAGCTTGCTTTTCGATGTCGACCACAATGGCAGTGATGGTGCGAGTGATTTTGGAGTATTCCCCTTGAGAGGTGATTCGAAAGTTGAAATAATCTTCATAAGTAATTGGAATTTTTTTTGTTTCATCGTTTAGTCTGATGCCACCTTCTCGCTCTAGGAAGTCCCAGAACTCAGATTCCTGTCCATCACTTGGTTTGCGAAATGGTCCCCGTTTTGGATCCTCGCGGTAAGCAATTGCCTTTTGAACGGCGACATCGGTGATGTTGGGGTCCAGGGATTTTAAAACTTCCGCGGGAGCTTTATTCACATTAATTGCCTTCATTCCATAGACCGTGATGGCTGGGCGAATGACGTTAAATAAATCATCATTCATACCTTTGACGAGGCGAATTTCATCAACTGAGATAAAGGATCGATTCGGGGGGAAATCTTCGGATTCAAAATCTTGATAGCCGTCCTTTTTTGATCCGCCATTCACACTGGTGGATTTATCCGACATCCAATCGATGAGGGAATTGATCACAGCTTCATCAAGGCGAAGATTGGAGTATTTATCAAAAAATTGTTTATCCTCTTTTTTCTTTCGCTCGTACAAATTGAGGATTTGCGTCTTGGTGAGCTCGCGAAGACTTTTCGCAGGTGAGAATAGATCATTGATGTCAATCTTGGTTCCTTCAAGCTCAATCATCGTCGTATATTTTGCATCCATGATGGATTCTTTTTCAGATTTGGCCAGGTCATCCTTTGTGATGGTTGTTGCGCCGGTCGGAACTTTGAGTGGCCAAGCAAAAGGAAATTGCCAGATTTGATCCATGATTTGCATATTCTTGCCGACCAAGTTTTTCACAGTTGGAGCAATTTTCATGTAGAGTTTCAATCGAAGTAGAGAAATATCAAGCCCAGCCTTTGCTGCATAGTAAGCTTTGATTCTGTGGAGATTTTGCGAGTTGATGATGTATTCAATGCTGCTCTCGTACATAATTTCCATGGCGATATAATTCATAATCACCAAAGAAGTTGTGGCCATGATCAAGGCTATCCCGCGCTTTGAGCGAAGAATCTGAACGGCTGTCCAATTTTTTGCCGAAGTCAAAAATTTCATCTCTATCATCCTCCCGGTGGTGGCGGAGTCAAAGGCTGACCGCCTGGATTGATGTTTTGATTGGAGGATCCAGTGCTTTGGCCGCCACCGTAGTCATTTTTATTATTTGTAAATCGAATCGGCACGACAATTTGCATGGAATATTTCTTTTTTCGTTTTCCAGTGAGTTCTTTTTCGTAAACTAACGAAACCTCGACCGCCTGTGGATAATTGTCCTTTGTTGCAGAATCACCACCGGTGGCGGACTTCCATTCGGTGGCCCAATCCTGCTTTCCTTTGCCGATGTATTTCAGAGTAAATTCAGAAATATTATCGACCAGGGCAATTTCTTCTCCGCCTTTGGTGACGTCTTGGTCCACATAGTGAGATGTTCTGCGATAAAGACATTTGCGGAAACGATCCCCGCCTTCAGAATTCTGGCAGTCTCGCAGAAAATAACCAACCTCCATAAAATCGGCAATGCGACTGTTGGTGGTTGTTCGCTGAACATTGCTTGTGACAAAGTGGAGTTCTTCGGCAGTGCCCATGAACTGTGTGGTTGGATCTTTTCTTGGAACTTCCCGCGGAGTTTCAGCTTGTGGTTGCTGAGGAGCTTGTGGTTGTGGTTGTCCAGGAGTGTTGGGCGGAGTTTGTTGTTGCTGTTGGGACTGATTCTTTTTCTTAATTGCATCGATTAAATCTTTTTCGACGTCACGATAGTGGAAAGCCTTTGAGATATCATTTTCAATGACTTTGAGTGTGTTTCGGATTTTGGAGAGATCATCAAGTTGATCTTGAATTTTGGTTTTGTTTTTTAATCCCTGTTGTATAGTCCGAGCCACCAAAAGGGACATTGATCCCAAAATGGCAACTGCAATCACAATCTCAAGTAAACTAAAACCATTTTGGTTCCATTTCATCGAGGAAGACGTCATTACTGACTTCCTCCTGCACCAGGTGTGCCGGCCCCTGAGCCAAGTCCGCCGGGCATCGCAATTTCTTTGTCATAGTCTACAAAGTAGGTCGTTACCGAATACTCTATTGGTTTTGTCCCACCCTTATAAACAACCGTGACCTTCACTTCTTTAACGGACTTGTTAAAATGTTCTGTCAGTGTTTTCACGAGCTGCAGCATTTCTGAAGTCGCCCCGCCATCTTGAGAGACCAAGAGGGCGGTTAGATCTGGAAATTCCAGCTCTTGAGATTTCATTTTCCAGGAATACTGAGGGTATTCTGCGCCGAAGTCTTCGGCCTTTTCATCATCAATTGTTTCAAGAGGCTTTCCATCAAATTCTTTGCGAAGCTCAACCATCTTTCGTTCAAGCAGGGCGGCCATTTCAAATTGAACTTGGGTTCGGTTGATCCGTTTATAGCTATTGGACCAGGAGCTGACGAGTAAGATGATTCCTGAAGAGAGAATCATCATAGCGATGATGACTTCAATGAGGGAAAAACCTTTTTTGTTTCTGAGGATTCTCATTTTTTATAGTCCCTGAGGCTCAGCTCTTTTTTGACAATCTCTGCCTCTCCCGTCAGTGGATGAAGGAGAATCGTCCAAATCATGTCTTTTCCATCTGTAATCTGCAAAGCTGATGCCTCAAGATGTCCGTCGGGAAAAAAATAGATGTATCCTTTTCCTTCGGTGACCGGCTCCTTGAGTGATTGAGTTTCAAGTTGCTTGAACTTTAAACCCTTTGGAAGGTCTCGGTCCTTTTTTAGAAGTTTTGAATATTTTTGAAATTCTGATTTGGGTTTTCCATCGCTTCCGATATCGACCAATTCGCCTTTGCGCTGACGTTCGGCTTTCTCAGTATCGATAAAAAAAGTTCCTTGGGTTGGAGCTGATTCAATCCAATAGCTGCCGGTGTTCTCTTTAAAATCGATGACTAATCTGAGGGTTTTATTGAACAGACGGGAATGGTTTCGGATTTCTTTCCCAAGAATAGCCATTTCTCGAGCAACAGTTTTGATGCTTTCTTTCGGTTTTTTCATCTGGGAGATCCCGAGCGCAATCATGCTGCCGATGATCCCCAAGACCACCATAATTTCGATAAGTGAAAAACCAGCTTGTTGAATGCGAAGGTGGTTTTTTATTGCTGAGAAAGGGGAGAGAAAATTAATTTTGCGATGATCCCGTGTCTTCCCCAATGGTAATATCCGAGTTAACACCTGTTCCGCCTTCTTTCCCGTCTTTGCCATACGACTTCAGGGAAAAATCTCCGTTTTCGGTTTTGGAATAAATGTATTCATTGCTCCATGGGTCCAAAATTTTTCCATTTTTCAATTTGAATTTAATTGGCTCCCAAGTTTGGCAGTCCGCACTTGGCTTGATTAATTCGTCCAAAACTTCGGGGTATTTGCCACAGTCTGATTCAAAGGTGCTGAGCCCGTTCATCAGTTGAGACATAGCCATTTTTGCTTCTTTTGCCTTTGATTTATCGCTCGCACCCAAAATGGATTGACCCACGAGTCCTAAGATTGTTCCGATGATTCCAAGAACAATCATGATTTCAACCAATGACATCCCTGAGGAGTTCAGGGCTGGAAATAAATATTTTTTATTTTTAGATAATGGTTTCATTCAGTTCCTCTCGATGTAAATCAAATCGTTTTCTTAAGATATTACATATCTCCGATATTTGTCATCTCGAACATCGGAATGACAATGGACAATACGATAATAAAAACCACAACCCCCATGATGACCGTGATGATTGGTGTCATGGCACTTGTTAAACCTTCTAATTTTGATTTCACCTGGAAATCATAGGCATCAGACACTTGTGTGAGCATGTTTTCGAGCTCGCCTGTCTTTTCACCAATCTTTACCATGTGCAAGACCAACGGCGGGAAAAGGCCACTTTTGCTGAGTGGACCTGCAATGTTTTCCCCTTCAGAAATATTTGCTCGGGCTTGTTCCAAAGCCTCTGCAATCACATGATTTCCAACTACTTTTTTAACGATATCCAGAGCTGCGAGCATCGGAACGCCACCCGTCAAAAGAGTTGAAAGAGTTCGTGTAAATCGGGAAACGGCAACCATCTTTGTGACTTCGCCGACCATGGGAATTTTCAGAGAGATAGCATCCCATTTTTTAGAGCCCTCAGGTGAGCGTTTCCAGTTCAAAAACAGAAGGTAAATGACGGTGATTCCGCCAAAGAGAAAGTACCAATATGAAACCATAAACTCACTGCAGGCGATGAGGGCTTTTGTGTACCACGGGAGCTGAAGCTCCGGAAAAGATTCAAATACCACAACCATTTTAGGAATGACGAAAACAAAGAGTCCCACCAGAACCAAACTCACAATGACAAGCATAATGACCGGGTAGGTCATCGCAGACTTTACCTTCTCACGGAGCTGAGCCTGAGCCTCAGTGAAATCTGCAAGGCGCAGAAGAATCATGTCTAAGTTTCCCGCTGTTTCCCCTGCTTCCACCATGGAGACATAAATCGTGGTATAGATTTGCGGATATTTTGTGAGGGCTTTATAGAAGGAGCTTCCTTCATTCACCATGTTTTTTGCGTCGGCAATGGATTCCGCAAGGGTGGGGTTCTCAACTTGTTCTGAGACTGCGGCCAGAGCATCAACAAGAGGGATATTTGCTTTAATGAGAACCGCGAGCTGTCTTGTCATGAGAGCAAGGTCTTTGATTCCAACAGCTTTGGATTTTGCGGCAGACTGACTTTTTTTTGATTCTGCTTTCTTTTTATCTCGAATGTCCGTGACAAAAATCTGATCCTTTTTCAATTTTAGTCGCGCGGTCCGAATGTTTTCGGCATCAATGGTGCCTTTCACATTTTTTCCTGACTTACTCAGGCCGCGGTATTCAAAAATTGGCATAAAGAATCAGTCCTTATCAAATATCCAGTTGTGTATTGGTCAGAAGTTCTTCAATTGTTGTAATCCCAGAGAGGACTTTAGCAATTCCGTGGTCCCTGAAAGTTTTCATTCCGGAGGCCACAGCAGCTCTCTTGATGGCAGTTCCATCTGCTTTTCGAAGAACAAGGGATCGAATTTCATCATTCACCATGAGGAGCTCTTGAATATTGGTTCGGCCGGCGTAGCCTTTGTTATTGCAGTTGTTACAGCCAGCCGCTTTGCAAATGTTACCTGCTCGAGCTTGAGCGCGAGTGACGCCGAGCATGTTCAGTTCAAAATCCGTTGGCTCATAAGGAGTTTTGCAATGTGGACACAGAACGCGCACCAATCGCTGAGCCACAACGCCAAGAATGGAGGTTGCAATCAAAAATGGCTCTGCGCCGATGTCGATCATTCGCGGAAAGGCCCCAGCAGAATCGTTCGTATGGAGCGTTGAAAGCACCAAGTGACCTGTGAGCGAAGAATTGATGGCAAGTTCGGCTGTTTCTAAGTCACGAATCTCACCCACCATGATGATATCAGGATCTTGACGAAGAAAGGCGCGCAGTCCCGAAGCAAACGTCAAACCAATTTTGGCATTCACTTGCACTTGACCCAATCCGTGGATTCGCTGCTCCACCGGATCTTCGACGGTGAGGATATTCACATCGGGTTTGTTGAGTTTTGAAAGAGCCGCATAGATCGTCGTTGATTTCCCTGAGCCCGTTGGACCTGTGACAAGAATAATTCCATAAGTTCGATAAAGAAGATCATCAAGTTTAACGAGGGTTTCCTCAGAAAAACCAAGTTGTTCAAGTTCAAGAACCGTATTTGATCTGTTTTGCAAACGCATCACGATCCGCTCACCAAAGGCGGTCGGGACGGTGGAAAGACGAATATCAATATCTTTTCCGCCCACTTTAAGAGGGATCCGTCCATCTTGAGGCAAACGCTTTTCTGCGATGTTCAGATTAGCCATGACCTTGATTCTCGAGGTGATGGCATTTTGTAGTTTTTTTGGTGGTTTAAAAATATCAAACAGTAAACCATCCACTCGAAATCGGACCAGCATGTCTTTCTCAAAGGGCTCGATATGAATATCGGAAGCTTTTTCTTTCACGCCGCGGAAAAGGAGCGAGTTAACAAGTTTAATCACCGGCGCATCATCATCACCAGCTTCCAAAAGATCGATGATGGGATCATCGAGATCAACATCTTCTTCTTCGATTTCATCAAGACCGGTCAGATTGGCTGTGCTCTTTTCGTAGACCTTATTGATCGCATCTTGAACCTTGGCCGTTGTTGAAATGATCGGTTTGATTTTTTTGCCAAAGATGACTTTTAAGTCTTCAAGAGATCTGAGGTTCAGCGGATTCGATGTAAAAACTAAAACTTGATCAGCTTCCTCGCGGTACGGAATGATTCCATTGATTTTTGAGTAATTGATGGAAATATCCCGCACCAAATCTGTTGAGATTTCCGAGTAGGGGATGTCTTTCATGTAATCAAGGCCGAGCTCTTTGCAGAGTTCCGAGACAAGCTCATCCACATTGGTGAACTCTCGTTTTGAAAGGAATTCGCCCACTGTTTCGGCACGCATGGTTGAAGGATTGGCCAAAACAGATTTTATTTGCTCTGGCGTTAGGGTCGTGCTTTTTGAAAGAACTTGTTGGATATCTAAAGCCATTGCTTACTGGATCTCCTCTGGTGTTTGACTATCATTTGAAGTTGTTGCGGGATCTGGCACTGAATTCGTTCGAGTCATTTGATCAACTTTTTTCCCAAAAGGATCAACGCCGCCCTGATTTTTAAGAAAGTCACGGCGCTCTTCAAGTTTTTCATCGAGGATGCGTCGTGAATCTCCTGGTACTCTGATAATTTTTGGGGTCAAAAAAACCATGAGGTTTACTTTTTCGTTTGCACGGTTCTTAGATTTAAAGAGCCAACCTAAAACCGGGATATCACCGAGGAAAGGAACCTTGGTTTCTGTGATGATCTCGCGATCTCGTACCAATCCTCCAAGAACTGCCGTGTCTCCATTGTTGACAACAATATTTGTTTTAATCTTTCGTGTTGCCAGCTGAAGAGTTGAATCTTGAAGAGACTTCGGGGCCACGGAAGATGTGACCGGCTGTTTCACAGATTGATCAATTTCCATCCGGATCGCATTGCTTGTTGGATTGATGAAAGGTTTCAATTTCAACGCGATAGTTGCTTCTTCAAATGTTGGAGTCACTGTGGCCGCAGCGCCATTTGCTCCTGCTGTTTGCTGGGTTCCTGTTGCGACTTTATCACCGACTTCGATCAGTGCTTCTTGATTATCAAGTGCCGTCACTTGGGGAGTCGAGAGAATATTGGTTTTTGCATTTTTCTTTAAGAGTGTAATGAACCCTGCAAGACTTGGAATCTTGATTGGTGTCGATGTTCCAGGTGCCGTATATTCGACCGTATCTCCGCTGGCAAATCCCAAAATTGCTCCGGTTCCGGATGTGGGGTTGAGCATATCCTGAATATTCACGCCGCCGTTAAAGCCCGTTTTCCCATAGCCCTTTTCACCATATTTGAAATAACCAATTCCCCAGTCCATGTTGTCGTTCTGGCTGATTTCCATGATAATGGCTTCAACAAAAACTTGATCGCGAGGAATATCAATTTTTCTTAAGATCCCGAGAACTGTTTCGTAATCCTGTTTGCTCGCTGTAATCACAAGACTGTTGGTTGTTTCATCAGCTGAAATTTTAACATCGCCGCCAAAAATTTCTTGCTGCTGAGATCCAAAACCACTGGGCCCGATGGGTGCAAAGGGAGACGGGTTACTTTGCGGTCTTGCCGTTGCTTCTTTCGTCACATTCTGCAAAGTTTGAGCAATTTTTTTCGCTTCACCGTATTTAACGTAGTAAACGTTCACGCCGCCGCTTTCACCGTCGGCAATTTTTTGATCAAGCTGGGCCACTAATTTTCGAACACGGTCAATGCCAGCCTTGGTGCCGGTAACGATGATTGAATTTGTTCGATCCTCAGGAATTGCAAAATAGCTATTTCCGCCTTGTTGATTGCCGCCAGATCCGGCGCTGCGAGTAAATCGAGGAACTCCCGCAGTAAAACTTCCAGGGGCTCCGCCGCCGCCGGTGTTGGAACGCTGGCCTTTATTGATAATCTTATCGATCAGTTCTGCCATGTCTTTTGCTTTGGCATATTTTACGCGGATCACGAGGAGCTGTTCTTCAAATCCCGGAACATCAAGCTGACTGAGGACTTTCATAAAGCGATCAATGGA
>JACCDR010661714.1_pt1 | contig 12978 bp, 17 predicted proteins | sample 7446431 | NCBI WGS metagenome assembly JACCDR01 (sample SAMN15323443, study PRJNA562643) | freshwater metagenome | isolation source: river surface water | place: USA:Blue River Watershed | collected 2017-08-17
CGGTTCCCCGGACTCGGCCTCATCTCCGGCCTGCGACGCGGGGCGCGAACGCTGTTGGGCAACCGGTCGCTGCACGCCGACGGCCGGGCCGTGGACTACCCGCCGTCGCGGGCGCTCGCCGCGTGGATCCGATCGGTGTACGGGGCCCGGACCAAGGAGCTCATCACCCCGTTCCAAGACCTCAACCTGCTCAACGGGCGACCGCACACCTACACCGGCGCGGTGTGGAACCAGCACAACTTCGCGGGCGGCAACGCGCACGTGCACTGGGCCGCTCGGCTGGGCGGACTCGTCTCGCAGATGTCGGGCATGCCGGCCAAGCTGTTCGACTCCGGCGGATGGTGGCCGTCCGGGACCGTCGGGGTCAACCTGTCCGGGCGCAGCGAGTACGTCTCGCCCAACCGGCCGGCCGGCGGCGACATCGGCGGGGTCACCGTCATCATCAAGGACTCCGTCATCGCGTCCGCGCAGCACGCCGAAGACCTCGTGGTCGCCGGGTACAAGGCGGCCCGGCAGAAGAAGCGCATCTGATGGCCGTCAGGGGGTGGGACCTCGACGCCGACTGGTCACGGCAAGGCCACTTCACCGGGCCGCTCGAGGACGTCACGTCGTACGTGCAGGGCGGGCAGGACATCACCGTCTCGTACGGTGCCGACATCAGCGACCAGACCACCCGGATCACCTCCGGATCCATGACGGTCGCGCTCAACAACCTCAACCGCCAGTTCTCGCCGGAGAACGCGGCCTCGCCGATCGCGGGCAAGGTGTGGCCCGGCACGACCATGCGGCTCAACCGCGAACACCTCGGCCAGCTCTACACCCTGTTCTCCGGGCCCATCGACAAGCTGAACGTCGACCCCAACTCCGCCGCCAAGACGTTCTCCGCGACCGCGCTCGACGCGTGGGGGCAGCCCGGCGCGGAGATCCTGTCCACCACCGTCTACACCGGGCAGCGCACCGGCTACCTCATCAACGTCATCCTCGACGCGATCGGGTGGACCGGACCCCGCGAGATCGACCCGGGCGTCACCTACGTCGCGTACTGGTGGGAGGAGGGCACCGACGCGGCAACGGCCGTGCAGAAGCTGGTGGACTCCGAGGGGCCGTCGTCCTGCGCGTTCGTGCGCGGCGGCACGTTCGTCTTCCACGACCGGCACCACCGGCTGCTCGCCGCCGCCAGCCAGACGTCGCAGGGCACGTTCACCCACATCGTGCCCACCTTCGGGCTGCCCGTCCCCGGCGACCACAAGATCCTGAAGAACACCTTCAGCTACGACCACGGACTCGACCGGATCGCCAACGCCGTGTCGTTCGAGGTGGAGCAACGGCGGGTCGGGGCGGTCGAGTCCATCTGGTCGACGGAGGACACCTTCGCCCTCGGCGCCAACGAGGTCGTCAGCCTCCAGATCCAGGCCAACAACCCGTTCATCAACGCCGCCGTACCCCGGGCCGGGATTGAGTACGTGCTGCTGTCGGGCGGCGTCACCATCAGCCTGTCCCGCACCTCCGGCGCCGCGCTCACCCTCACCCTCACCGCGGGCGGGGCCGGCGCGTTCGTGGTCGGCATGTCGGTGCTCGCCAACCCCATCGTCGTCGCCCGCACCATCAAGGTCACACAGGAGGACGCCGGATCCATCCAGCGGTCCGGGCGGCAGACGTGGGGCGGGACCGTGCCGTGGGCCAACGCGTACGACGCCGACGTCATCGCCCAGAAGATCGTCGCGCTGTACGCCAGCAACCGGCCGGTGGTCCGGTTCACCGTCGCCAACGTCAGCACCGCCACCGCGACGCAGCAGGTACGGCGGCAGCCGTCCGACCGGATCCGGGTGCGCAACGACGCCATGGCGCTCGACGCCGAGTTCGTCATCGAGCGGATCACCCACGTCATCCGCAAGCTGCGGATCCACTACACCACCTTCGAGTGCCAGCTGGTCGAGCCCAGCCAGCCCGCCACCGTCTTCACGTTCGACACGGCAGGCAAGGGGTCCGACCAGGGCTCGTTCGGCATCAACGGCGTCGACACGCCCTCGCAGATGTTCCTGTTCGACGTGGCCGGGCGCGGCTTCGACCAGGGCAAATTCGCTTCCTGAGGAGACGGCATGGATGAACACGGGCCGTGGATCGCCCACATCAACCACGGGCGTTGGGTGGCCGAATGTCCACGCCCCCGGTGTGGGTGGGCGTACCTGCTCAAGCCCGACCAGGGCGGGCAGATATGCCAGACCGAACAGGGCGACGGGTGCCGGTACGCGGGCACCGTGCGGTGGCCCGGCGACGCAGCAGCCATCAGCACCGAGCTCGCGCTGCGACCCGTCGAGGCGGACCGGAACTGGGCGCCGGCCGGGCACCCGCAGACGTTCCGGTCCCGGACGCCGGACGGGCGCGTCGTCGCCGAGGTGTTCCCCCGGGGCGAGACCGTGGCGGATCTGCGGCGGGAGAACGGGACGATCGAGGCGCTGCCGCCCGAGCCGACCACGCGGGACGAAACGATCGAGAGGGCCAACGCGGCGCTCGCCGACCTGGGGTTCGTGTACGACCCCGCCGAACCCGGACACCTGCGGAGGCTGTGACGTGGCATTCACCACCCCGCTCACCGCGGTGGCCGGCACCGCGCTGACGGCCGCGCAGTGGAACGCGAGCGTGCGCGACAACTTCCTCGAGACCGGGCCGGCCAAGGCGACTGCCGCGGGCAACCTGCTCGTCACCTCCGGCGTCGGCGCCATCGGCGAACGGCGACCCACCATCGCGCGCATCGTCGGCGGCGGGCAGTCCACCGCCTCGGCCACGTTCGTCGACCTGCTCACCGTCGGACCCACCGTCGGGCCGCTGCTCACCGGCACGTCCGCGATCTACATCGTCGCCGCGTTCGTCCAGAACGCCACCGCCGGGCAGGGCGGCTACATGGGCGTCACCGTCTCCGGCGCGTCCGCCATCGCGGGCGACTCCAACCGGTCCCTGCGGATCATGTCCGGCGCGGCGGGCGAGAACGCCAAACAGGGATACGCGGGCATGTTCTTCGGCAGCCTCACCCCCGGGGCCAACACGTTCAAGGCCGTGTACTCCGTCGTCGCCAGCGGCATCGCCACCTTCGACGAGCGCGAGCTCCTGATCATTCCGCTGTAGGGAGGCGACCATGGCCTGGACCACACCGTTCACCGCGGTCGCCGGGGTCACCCTCACGGCGTCGCTGTGGAACCTCGGCCTGCGCGACAACATGGCCGAGACCGAACCCGGGAAGGCGACCACCGCCGGACGCACCATGACCACGGCGGCCGTCAACGGGATCGCCGAGCGGGTGCCGTCGTGGGCGCAGGTGGCCACCGCGCAGACCATCGCCGTCACCACCCCGGGCGACCTCACCACCGTCGGGCCCGCCGTCACCGTCACCACCGGGCCGTCGGCCATCTACATGATCTCCGCGTTCATCTCCAACTCGACGGCGCTGGCGGGCGGGCTGATGTCCGTCGCCGTGTCCGGGGCGACCACCCTGTCCGCGAGCACCACACGCATCCTGCGGATCATGTCCGGGGCCGCGTCGGAGAACGCGAAGCAGTCGTTCATCGGCATGTTCGACGGCAGTCTCACGCCGGGCTCGAACACGTTCACCGCCAAGTACGCCATCGTCGGATCCGGCACCGCGTCGTTCAGCAGCCGCGAGCTGGTCGTCTTCCCACTGTGAGAGGCACATGACCATCACCGATGACACCTTCGTCCGCGCCGAACTCGTCTACGGCAGCATGACCGAACGGTCCGAGGCGTGGGAGACGCTGGCCCGGCGCGCCGTCAGCCTGTGGCAGGCGCTTCCGATCGCCAGCCAGAACACCGCGTTCTCGCTCGGGTACATGATCCAGGCGCGGGCATGGCTGGACGGGTGGGGCAACCCCGACACCGACGGGTACCTCGCCCGGCTGTACGGGCTCGCCAACCCCGACGGCGGGTACGGGCTCAACCGCATCTACGACGCCCACGGCAACGGCACCAACAACCCCGCCAACACCACCTACCTCGTGACCATCACCGACCACGTCGGCACCACGTTCATCAACGGGTACCTCGCGGGCAAGGTCGCCGCGTCCCGGGTGCAGCGGTTCGTGGACCTCATCGGAACAGCACCCCGCATCGACAACGCCGACGGGCGGATGGTCGCCTACTCGATGAACGCGCAGGACGCGCAGGTCGGGCTCGGCGTGCACAACGTCAACGCCGGGTGCGGGGCGTTCCTCATGCGGGCGGGGGCGGCCGGGTTCGCCGTGCCGTGGTACCTCGTGCAGGGGATCATCAAGCGGAGCATGGCCGCCTACAACGCGTCGGGACGGTTCTGGCCGTACCGCGACAACATGGCCCCGGCCGCGCAGGACAACGATCACAACAGCTACACCGCCGAGAGCATGTACGAACTCGCCCCGGCCGTCGGGTACTCCGCCGCGTACAAGGCCATGGTCACCCCGCCCGACGGGCACCCGAACACGCCGATCACGTATGCCCGGCTGACCGGACTGCCGTCGATGCCCACCGCCCGCAGCGCCTACGGCACGACGACCATCTGGTGCGAGCTCGGCGACCAGTGGATCCCCACCGTGGACGCGTGGGCCACCGCCAACGACGACCAGCCGAACCGGCTCGCGCAGGTCGCCTACTACGGGGCCCGGGCGGCGCGAGCGGCACTGGCATGACCATCCTGATCGCGGACATCGCCAGCTATCAGGGTGCCCTGACCTTGTCAGCGCTGGGCAAGGCCGGGTTCTCCGGGATCAACCTCAAGGTCAGCCACGGGCTCGGCGTCAAGAGCGTGCACCCGGACGTCCGGGCGTACGTGGCCGAGGCGAAGTCGCGGCGATGGAAGATCAGCACCTTCCACTACCTCACCGCCGACGCCGCCGGTTGGGCGCAGGCTGAGCACGCCTACGACCGGCTGTCGGCACTGGGGTTGCTGTACGGCACCGCGCACCAGCTGGACGTCGAGTCCGACCCGGCGCCGTCGCTCACGCAGGTGCGGACCTACCTCGAGACGATGCAGGCGATGCTCGGCCGGCCCGTCGTGCTCTACACCGGCGACTGGTGGTGGGCGTCGCGGCCGAAGTGGAACGTCAGCGACCTCACCCCGTATCTGTGGGCCGCCCCGAACCGCGGCTACGTCACCCGGTACCCGGGCGACACGCACACCGACTGGCTCGCCGGGTACGGCGGGTGGGCGCAGCTGTCGGTCATGCAGTACGCCGTGGAACCCGTCGCCGGGATCCGGGTGTCCATGTCCGCGATCCGCGACGCCGACGTGTGGACCGCACTCACGCAAGGGAGGCAAGGCATGTCGTACGCACCCGACACCCTCAAGACCGCACGACGGCTGTGGCTGGACACGTTCCCCCGCATGGACCCGCTGTCCATGGGCATCGTCGGCGACGACGCGCACGCCCGGTCCGGGAACAGCTACCACCTCGGCAAGGACGCCAACCGGGCCGACAGCTACTCCATCGCCGAGTCGTCGCGGGACCGCAACCCGACCGACGCGGCGATGGCGCTGGACATCGGCTGGTTCGAGGTCACCGTGGGCGGCAAGACCCACAACCTGCGCACGTTCAGCGCGTGGCTGGTCGCCGAGTGCCGGGCGGGCGCGGACGACGCGGCGGACATCCGCGAGGTCATCTACTCCACCGACGGCGACACCGTGCGACGCTGGGACAAGCTCGGCAAGCGCAGCACCGGCGACAAGAGCCACCTGTCCCACACCCACGTCAGCTACTTCCGCGACAGCGAGAAGCGCGACAAGACCACCCTGTACCTGCGGTACTTCACCGAGATCGGACTCATCGAAGGGGACGACGACATGGCAACGATCAGCCAGACCGACTTCAACGCGCGCATGGACGCCTGGTGGAAGGACCGGATGACCCCGCCCGCCGCCGGGACCGTCGTGTCCGGGCTCAGCCCGCTCGGGCTGCTGCGCCGCGCCGCATGGAACCTGCCGGTGTCCGCCGACGGCAAGACCATGTACCAGGTCATCATGGCGATCCTCGAGCTCGCCGAGGCCGAGGCCGCCGAGGTGCCGCCGTCGGTGCAGGAGCTCGTGGCCGGCGTCCGGGCCGCGGTCGCCGCGGAGGAGTCCACCCCGGAGCAGACCGCGGAACTCCTGCGGGGACTGCTCGGTGAGCGCGCCGCCGCAGTGGGACGGCTGCTCTCGGCAGGCGCATGACCGCGCTCCGGGTATGGCGAGCGCTCCGGCGGCGACTCGGCCACCGGGGTGCCTGCCTGCTGTTCTTCGGCCAGATCGCCGCCCTCTACGGCTGGTCGCTCGCGTTCCCCCCACGCGGGGCGCTGACCGCCATCAACCAGCACTTCGCCGACATCCTCCCGCTGAACGTGTGGGCGATCATGTGGGGCGTCGTGTCCATCACCTGTTTCGCCTGCGCGTTCAAGCGGCATGACCGACTGGCGTGGGTCGCGCTGGTCGCGATGATCGGTACATGGGCCTTCTTCACCGTCATGGGCATGTTCGTCGCCCACCCGCCGATCGCCGTCGGCGCCGCCTCCATCTGGTGCGGGCTCACCGGGTTCGTGTGGGTGATGGCCGAATGGCCCGAGGCGCGACGGGGTGAAGACGATGACGATTGAGCTGCGCGACCTGTTCTATCTCGTCGGCGTGTTCGGCGCGTTCATGTCGATCTACTTCGTCAACCGCAACGCCAAGCGCGCCACCGCCCAGCAGGTGGAGAACACCGACCTCACCCGCATCCGGGACCTGCGCGCCGAACTCAAGGAGGCGAAGGAGGAGGTCGAGAAACTGCGAGCCCAGATGAACGGGCTGGCCGAGCAGATGGCCGACGTCAGCCGCGCCCGGTACGAGGCCGACCGGCACCGGGAGGAGATGCTGCGATACGCGCGCATGCCCGGCATGTCGATGGCCGACTGGCTGAGCCGATTCGACGACCGCCAGACCCTCGGACCGGGGATAATGGAACCATGACGATCGATCCGGACGATGGGCCGGCACCGGGCTTCGACTCGGAACTCAGCATCCAGGGCGTGATCGGCCGACCAACACAGTGGCTGCTCACCTCGCCGCTGATCTGGACCGGCACGCAGGGCGACACCTTCACGGTGCCGCTCGGATTCCAGACCGACTTCGCGTCGGTGCCCCGCATCCTGCACTGGCTGATCCTGCCCTACGGGGCCTACACCCGCGCCGCGGTGCTGCACGACTGGCTGCTCACCGAGCTGGCCCGCTGGTCGCGGGAGCGGCGGGGGAACGGGACCCCGTTCGGCGACAACCCCGCGAATCCCGATGCGACCCTGCCACCGGCCGACAGCCGGGACACGGACGGGATCTTCCGGCGGGTGATGCAGGACCTCGGGGTGCCGTGGGCCAAGCGGTGGGTGATGTGGGCGGCGGTCCGCGCGGCGTCGCTGTTCAACCCGGACCGGGCGTACGGGCGGGCGTTCCACAAGGACGCGCCTCGGGTGCTCGTCATCGCCGTCGTCGCGGTGCCGTTCCTGCTGCCCGGAGTGCTCGGCGTCGCCATCAGCCTCGCCATCACGCGGGTGTTCACGCTCAGCCGGAAAGCCGTGCAGCTTCCCGACTGACGGATCGGGGTAACCACCAGAGGCGCGATTGCGCCGACAGAAGGGATTGACCATGGGACTCGTCAACGGAGCCCGCAAGCTCTACCGGGACAGCCGGCTCGGCTTCGCCGCCGACGCCGCTGTCACCCTGCTCGCCCTCGGCGTCGTCGAGTGGATCGGCACCCTCGACTTCTCCACCCTGCCCACGTTCTTCGCCACCATCGCCGCGCTCGTGGCCGGCAAGGTCGCCGGACTCATCACGGCGTGGGCGGCCAAGCGCGGGCCGGTGGACGCCGCCGGTCCGAGCTAAGATCGAGAGGCGTTCCGCAACGCTCCGATCCCCATCGGAAACAGCACGGCCCCCACCATGACGGTGGGGGCCGTTCTGCTGTGCGCGGTCAGTGCCGGTGGTGGCACACGTGAACCATGATGCAGCCGCAGGTGTCGTGACCCGACCGGGTGGCCTTGCCGATCAGGCCGAGGACCACCAGGACGACGACCGCGCCGCCGATGACGGCGGGCAGGTTCATGCTGGCCGCGGTGAAGACCCCGACCAACGCGTGGATGACGGCCAGCGCCAGGGCGAACAGCGCGCCGAAGGTGAACAGCGCGGCACTCACCGCCCACGTCCACCGCCACGCCACCGGGTGGTCCCGTCGCCACGCGGCGAAGCGCTCACGCCGGCCCGGAGCGGCAACTTCTTCCCGGACCAGCATGCGGGCTTCGACCCGGATCCGGTCACCGGACAGCAGGGCTGGGTCGGGATGCACCGACCAGTTCAGCAGGTCGCCGCGATCCCGTGCCGCAGCGAGGGCCCGGCGGACGTCCTCCCGGCGCCCGATGATCGGGACCACCTGCTCACGCCGCACGATCTCGTTCTTCATCGGTCTCCTCGGTCGTCTCGGTCATGTCCGATTCGCGTCAGGTGCGAACGGTGTTCTCGGTGTCCCATACTAGGGCATGAGGCGGTACCGTGGACAGATGGCGTGGAGAGACATGACGACGGAACCGCTGACCGACGACGAACTGGCCCTGGCCCGTGCCGAACGGGAGCGCGACCACATCCGGGCGATCGTGCCCGTGGGGTGGGCGGGGCACTACGCGTGGCTGACCTACGGGATCACGGTCCACTACGGCCCCGTGTTCGGGGTCTGCGAGCACGGGCGCGTGTGCCTCGTGCTCACGAAGGACTGGGTGCACCCGTACCCCATCGTGCCCCCGGCGTGCGACGCGCCCGGCAAGACGCATCACGTCGGCATTGCCTGAGGGCACGTCATGCTGTAATGGACCGCAACCGATGAGGAGACGAGAGGGACGACGATGGGGCGCATGAGCTGGACCGAGTGGCACGAGACTGCGGAGCGGGAGGCCGCGCGGACGTACGGGAAGAAGAACGCGGGCCTGTTCTTCGCCATGCGGTTCGCCGGACCGGCCGCGCTGGTCGCGCTCGCCGCCGCTGCGGGGTGGGGCGCGTGGTGGCTGTGGAACGCGGCGGGCAACCGCGACGTGAGCGGGGGGGGCGGGGTGTCGATGGGCGCGGTCGTCGCCGGGCTCGTCCTCGCGGCCCTCACCGTCATCGGCGTCCGGGCCGGCGCGGGCGCACGGCGATTCAGCACCGTCGTCATTCTCGCGCTCGCCTTCGGGGCGGCGTGGCTCATGTTCATCGGGTACGCGATCAGCTCCATTCTCTGACCATTTCTCGCCCCAGAAAAAGGCCCCCACCCGTGACGGGTGGGGGCCTTTTCTCTGCGCAGAATTCCGCTCGCCTCGCCGCCGGCTGCGGGTAGCTACTGCGGCAGCTCCACGTCGGTGTCGTGGAGCAGAACTCGCAACCTCGCACACAGCTCGTCGAGGCGGTCGGCCGTGGTTGCGAGGTGGGTTGCGATGTCGTGCGAGCGGCCGGCTGCGAAGTCCGCACCGTTGGTTGCGAACGTGGTCGACTCGTGCGACATCAGGAGTGCGTGCTTCACTGCGACTCGCAGGCCCTCGCCTGCGACGTCGTAGGTGCGACTCGCAGCCCGCAACATCTCTGCGAGTTCTTTGCTCTGCGAGTGCAGGCCTGCGACCGTGCGGATGCGATCCACGTCAGCCGTCCAGGTCCATGCCGTCGCCCCGGTCCGGGGCCTTGGCGGTGAACATGCCGTCGTAGGTCTGCTCGGCCTTGAGCAGAGCCTTGGCTGCGGCGATGTCGGCGGCGGCCGAGTTGACGATCTCCTTCGACACCTGCCGGGCGTACCACATCTTGTCGATGCGCAGGTTGAACTTCGCCGACCGGGGGTTGGCCAGCTTCCGGCGCAGCTTCGCGGCGTAGGCGATCTTGCGGTGGTACGACCTCATGTGGAAGTCGACGGTCTTGCGGATCATGTCCTTGAAGGCGGACGTCCTGCCTTCGAACTCGATCCAGTCGGGATCCGGCATCGGAACTGGTCCTCTCGGTTGATCACGGTCGGTCACGAAAACGTGTGTGTCAGGTCACTGTCAGATAGGTCGGCGGGGGTGTCAGGTAGGTGTCAGATGAGTGTCAGATAGCTTCTGACACCACCCCGATTCCCTAAGGAAAAACAGACGCTGAGGTGTCAGCTGACACCACCCGGTGTCAGATAGCTCAGCCGTCACTCCCCGTCACCCTGCGGAGCCGGTAGAGACCCTTCCGGATGCCGAGATCCTGCGCCAGCTCCATGTCGAACCGGGCCGCCAGCGGGCCCTGATTCTGGGCCAGATCGGCGAACTCGGCCGAGAAGAACGGGCGGGACCGGAACGGGTAGCGGTCGGCCACCAGGCCGGGGCTGACGATCACCGCGGACGGGTCCTTGGGGTCGGCCAGGCTCGCGTCGGCGCACAGCTCGTCCAGCGCGTCACCCAGCGCGGCGAGCGCGGCATCCCGGTCCCGGGCGCCGGGCTTCGCCTCCTCCTCCGGGTCGTAGAGCGGGTCGTCCTCCGGGCTGTCGAACACCGGAGCCGGCGCCGAGGGGGCCATCAGGTCCACGTTGCGGGTCGACGCGTCGGGGTACAGCTCGATCCCCTCCACCTCGGTCACGCTCGCGGCGTCGTCGTGCATCTCGTCCATCTCCTCTGCGGTCGGTTCGTCGGTTGCGGGTTGCGGGACTCCCTGACTGCGGAAGCCGGGCGGCACGGTCTGCGAGGTCGCAGGTGCGTGCGAGGTCGCAAGGGGCTGCGATGTTGCCTGCGATGTTGCGTGCGAGGTGGGTTGCGATGTCGCAACCACCGTCTCGGGCTGCGAGGTTGCGACACCTTGCGAGGTGAGCATGCGATGTCGCAGAGCGTCGGTCTTTGCGACCTGCTCGTCCCACCAGCCGCCGGTCGCCTCGGCCGTGCCGCGGTCCAGCTTCATCTGCGTCTTGGCGCTCTCCACATTGCGGCGCAGCATTTCCGCCATGTAGCGCTCGTTCAATTCCTCGAACGTATAAGGGGTGCCGTCGGCGGCGTGATCCGAACCGATCAGGAATCGGGTCTTCAAGGCGACCGGCGCAAATTCCTGCCGCTCCACACCGTTGCCGATCATGTAGTGCTGACCGGCCTTGCGCGCCTTCCACTGCCCCGGGTTCGCACCCGCCTTGCGGGTCGCGAGGTCGATCACGTACTCCTCGTCGTCCGACTCGGCGAGGCCGTGGATGAACCACAGACCGATCTGCGACCGGACGTTGGTCGGCATGCTGCGGAAATCAGGTTTCTGCAACGACACGCCCACGTTGATGCCCAGCGACAGGCCCTTGCTGCCGACGTAGATCAGGTCGTCGGGCAGGCGGTTGTCAGCGAACAGGGCATCCGCCTCGCCGAGGTGCAACGTCAGGAACGGCAGGCGAGGAAGCACGACCCGGACCCCGTTGACCACCCGGGACGGACGCTTGGCCGGATCGGGCAGAGCGCAGCGCGGGGTCCAGGCCGACACACCGAACTCACCCAGCACCTGCTGCCGGTACGCCATCATCGCCCGCACGTTCTGCACCGCGACCCGGTACGGGCCGAGATCCACGCTCGTGCCGTCGCCATCGGCGATCACCGCAGCCTCGATGATGGGGAGCAGGGGGCGGACGTCCTGAAGGCCCTTCGCCTGGTTCAGGTAGAGGCACACCCAGTCGCAGCGCGAACCCCAGTCGGTCAGCAGTTGCGTCTCGGTGCCGGTCTTGCCCGCGCGGGTCATGCCGATCAGGGCGTACGACGTCGGCGACGGGGTGTGCAGACCGCCCGCGATCGTGACGCGGCCGACCTGACCGTTCGCGTAGTCGGCGACCGTCGTCCACTCCGCGATCGACTTACCGGGCGCCGAGAGCGGGCCCACCGGGATGTTGCGCTTGAACGGGTCACGCAGCATGAGCGACACCTGCGAACGGTCCGCGCGGTCCGGGTCGCGGGTCACCGACGACATGCCGTGCGGGCCGGCTGCGGCCGACTCCATCCGGGACAGGCCGCCCTCGCTGAACACCTCACCCGTCTCGCCCGTGCCGCGGTCGTGCTCCACGTCGATGTCGAGACGCACCGGCTCGCCGGTCTTCTCGTCGTGGACGACCTTGGTGCGGAACTGCGTGGCCTTGCTGACACCGATGCGGGACCAGAAGGTCTCCTTCTCGCCGGTGCTGCCTTCCTTGTCGTTGCGGGTCACGTCGAGGCGGGCGATGCCCCAGATGGACGCCACGGCCCAGCCCGAGACGACGAAGACGAGGATCATCCAGCGCCACGGGCCGATCGCCACGCTCAGGGCGAAGACCTCGGTCAACACCAGCACCGACCAGGACAGGACGCGGCGCACGAACTCCGTACGGTGCTCGGCGAACTCGAACGCCACCCGGCGCAGGAAGACGCCGAACACGACGATCGCCGCGACGGTGACGAACAGGATCGGGCGGCTGCCCGGGATGGACACGGGGCCGACGCTGCCGCCGAGGATGAAGTAGTGCAGCAGCCACGACGCGCCGAGGCCGACGAACGGTGCCAGCACGAGGCCGACGAACACGATCACCTGCTGCGGCAGCGACGGCCGCTCCCGGTGGGCGCGCCGGCTACCGGTCTTCATCGTCGTCACGGCGGGGCTCTCCTTCCAGCAGGGCGCGGATCTCGGACTCGCGGAACCGGCGGTGGCCGCCGGGGGTGCGGATGGAACCGACCCGGCCGGCGCGGGCCCACCGGGTCACGGTCTTCGGGTCGACACGGAACTGCGCCGCCACCTCGCCGGGCGTGAGCAGCCGGTCGTCGGCCGGATCGATCAGCATGGTCAGAGCACCTCGCCATTCGCACGGAGCGCGTCCGTCGCCGCCCGCCGCACCCTCGCGTCGGCCGCCTGGGCGTCCTTGGCGTCGGCCCACGCGCGGGTCGTAGCCTTCATCCCCGCTCCGATCGCGTCGACCAGCATCTCGCCGTCGATGCGGGGCAGGTCCAGCACGATCGGGTCGGGCTGAAAGCGCA
>JACCDR010315789.1_pt1 | contig 12977 bp, 12 predicted proteins | sample 7446431 | NCBI WGS metagenome assembly JACCDR01 (sample SAMN15323443, study PRJNA562643) | freshwater metagenome | isolation source: river surface water | place: USA:Blue River Watershed | collected 2017-08-17
AGGAAGCCGGGGTTCGTCTTGCCGCACGGCGCCGGAGCCTTGTTGAAGATGCCGTCGAGGTAGGACGGGGCCTTCGTGAGCAGGTCCTGCCACGCGCTGCCGGCGTTGTTCGCGGCCTGGCCGGCCTGCGCGCTCGCCCACTGCGCGGACTGGCTCGCGTTGCCGGCGATGCCGCCGAGGATCGCGCCGGCGCTGTTGGCGAAGCTCGAGGCGCTGGAGACGTTCGGGAGCTGGAAGCCGGTGACGCCGCTCTCGTTGTAGGGGCCGATGTACTGGGTGGTCGGGATCTGGCCGTTGGACATGCCGATGCCGAGGCCCAGGTTGCCGTCGTAGATGCCGGAGCCGATGCCGACCTTCGCGGTGTAGTCGTTGGCCGACTGGATGCCACGGTTGTTCACGGCGGAGTTGATGCCCTGGTAGCCGCCCATGCCCTGCACCGCGCTGCCCACGGTGGGTGCGCGCTGCATCATCTCGACCGGCGAGCCGTAGACCTGCTGCAGGTTCTGGATGTAGGCGTTGCGGAGCTGGGTGTCCAGGTCCTGCGCCAGCGAGAGCTGGCCCTGCATGCCAGTGATGTACTTGAGGGCGTCGTCGGAGGCGCGCGTGCGGGCGTTGCGGTACTCGCTCGTGATGCGCGAGGCGACCTCGCCGCGGCGCGCGGCAGCGGTGCTGCTCGAGTCGATGCCGCCACGGATGAGGTTGGCCTCGTTGACGGAGGCGACCTGCTGCGCGGCGCGGTCGGCGTCGGCCATGTACTCGTTGGTGCGGCGGGCCGTCTCGGCTTCGATGTCGCCGCGGCCCAGGACTTCCGCGCGCACGGGAGCGCCGAGGTCCTCGTAGGCGCGGGACATGATCTGGCTCAGGCGGTCGATCTGCTGCTGCATCAGCGCGCGCTGGTCGATGTCGTACTGGCGCTCGGAGAGGGCCTGCGCGGACTGCGCGCCGAACTGCTGGCGAGCCCAGTCCTGCTCGGCCTGGAGCTGCTGGCTCTGCCGATCGTACAGGCCCATGTCGAACGTGCGCTCGTTCTGGGCGATGCGCTGCGTCTGCTGGAGCTGCTGGATGGCGAACTGCCGCTCGGCCGCCGACATCTGCTGGTTGCCGGCGATCTCAGCGATGCGCCGCGCACGCTCGGCGGCGGTCAGCCCGTCGGCGGAGGTCAGGCGGTCGAGGCCAAGCAGGCGGTCCTGCAGGGTGAGCTGCTGGTTCTGCTCGGTGATGGCCCGGCCGTAGTCGCGCTGGTTCTGGGCCAGCCGCTGGTTCAGGGCGTTCTGGCTGAGGGTGTAGTCGTAGAGCTGGTTCTCGCGGGCGAGCGCGTCCTGCGCGAAGCCCATCTGCTGCTGGGCCAGGTCGGAGGCGCGGCGGTTTGCCTGGTCGGCCATCTGCGCCTGGTACATGGCGGCGGTCGCCTGCGACTTGGCGGCGGAGCTGGCACCGATGGCGCCGAGGACGTTACCGGCCAGGCCGAGGACTTGTGCGAAGGCCATCAGCCCACTCCCATGGCGCGCGCGAAGGCGCTGAAATCGTTGGCGGTGAGGTTCGGGATCTGGCGCTTGGCGTTGAGGAACTGGGCGTACTGCTCCTCGGACATCTGCGTCGGGCCACGGTACTCGCGGAAGCGCAGGTTGCCGAAGGCGTCCAGGTCGTCCTGCACGTCCGCCTTCTCGCGCGCGGCCACGTTCTGGCCGTTGCCGAGGTCGGCGTCGATGCGGCCCCGCTGCTGCGACAGGTAGCCCTCGATGGAGTCGAGCTCGTCGAGCGCCTGCTGCGCGTTGTAGAGGGCGATCTGGTCGCTGATGGAGGACAGGCTGCCCTGCTCGCCGGTGACGTCGTCCTTGGTGTAGAACTGCTTGGCGCGGATGCGGCTCAGGGCCTCGCGCGCCTGCTGCTCGATCTGCTGGCGCTTGGTGGCGAGCTCGGTCAGGCGGCTGTTCGCGCCGGTGATCGTGCCCTGGTACTTGGCGCGGATCGCCGCGAGCTCGGGGCCGCTGAGCCCCTGCAGGCCCTGCAGGCCAGACTGGGCGGCCTCGATGCGCGCGCGGAGCTCGGCCTCGTTCTGGAGGGGGATGTCGGCCAGCCCCTGGCCAGGCGCGGCGGCCAGCGCGTCGAGCTCGCCGATGCGCGCGGCGCGCTCGCTGAAGCGCGAGTTGAGCGCCTGCTCGGCGGCGCTGAGGCTGGCGAGCCCGGCGCTGAAGTCGGCGGGCAGCAGCGAGTTGAAGCCCGAGGCGCTGGTGCGCGCCTGGTTGAGCTGGTCGCGCAGCGCCTGCAGGCCACCGTAGTTGAGGCTGTCGGTGGTGTTGGCCTGGCTGGTGAGCGCATCGGCGAGGCCGCTGAGGCGCTGGCGCTCGGCGGCGATGCGCGCCTCTTCGGCGCTGCGCTGGGCGTAGAGCTGGTCGACCTTCGCGTTGATGTCCTCGTACTCGGAGAGGGCGCCACCGAAGTCGTAGGGCAGCGCGCTGCTGAAGCGGCGGGCGTTGCGCGCGGCGGTGTCGATCTCGTTGTCGAGGCCACGGATGTCGTCGAGCTTCGAGATGTCGAGGCCGGCCAGGCGGCTGCGCGCGGAGTCGAGGGTGTCGAAGAAGCTGGTGCCGAAGCCCTTGATGCGCTCCTGATCCGCCGCGCGCTGGTTGCGCAGGTTGGTGAGGACGCCGGTGATCTCGTCGGCGCCGGCCAGGTCGATGGGGCCGAGTTCGCTGGCCAGCGCGGAGGTGAAGCCGCCGGCGCGGGTCTTGAGCGCGTTGAGCTCCGCCTCGAGGCCGGCCATGCCCGCGGCGTCGCCGTAGGTGAGCTGGCCCGCGCGCGACTTGAGGCCGCTGAGGTCGCCCATCAGCGTGTTCTTGAAGCCGGTGTAGCGGTCGGTCTCGGCCGTGCGCTGCTGGCGCAGGGCGTCGAGCTTGGCCAGCGAGTTGTTGATGGTGTCGAGGTAGGACTTGCCGAGGTCGAGGTTCGGGTTGACCAGGTTCGGCACGTTCAGGCTGACGGACTCGTTGCCGTAGGGCGAGGTCACGACGCGCTGGAAGTCAGGGCGTGCCAGGTCGAAGCTGGTGATGCCGAGGAAGGAGCCGTCGACCGGGCTCTGCTGCTGGGTCTGGCTGCCCTGGTTGAACTGGCGCAGCCAGTAGTTGGCGTCGCCGTAGGCGGTGCCGGCGCCGTTGGTGGCCATGCCGCCGCCGAGGTTCGGCAGCGCCGGCGTGTTCGGCGTGTTGGTCTGGGCCGGCGGGTCCCGCAGGCGGATCGTCTGCTGGTTGTCAGCCTGGTCGAGCAGGCCGCGCAGGCTGTTGCTCAGCGAGTCGATCTTGTCGCCGTCCTTGATGGTCAGGCCAGAGAGCTGCGACGTCAGGCCGTTCAGGCTGTTGCCGAACGTGCTGAGGTTCGAGTTGAAGCTGTTGGCCAGCTTGTTGTACTGGTCCGCCTGCTGCTGGTAGATCTGGTTCTGCTGGTTCTGGAACTGGATCTTCTGCTGCGAGTAATCCGGCGGCGGCGGAGGCGCCTTTGCACTACCACCCATGTCAGAACTCCTTGTGGTAGATGGTGCCGATCGCCTTGAAGCCGAGCTCCTCGTAGACCCGGTCAGCGATGGAGTCCATGATCTGGCCGGTCACGGCGACCTGCATGTAGACCGCGCCGCGCTGGCGAGCCCACTCTTCCGCGCGCTTGGCCAGGCGCACGCCGTCGCCGTGGCCGCGCCGTTCGGGCGCGACATAGAGGGCATACTCGTAGCCGTAGAGCGCCTGGTAGATCGGGTCGGGAGCGACGCCGCTGGCCATGAAGCCGTCGACGGTGTCGTCGGTGACGTGGACGTTGACCAAGGTTGGTGCGGCCGGGCGGAGGCTCGACATCACGATGTTGGCGATGCGGTCCTCGTCGAGCAGCATGGCGCGGTAGTGCGCACCCGCCTCCTCCTGCATCGCGTTGGCGAGCCGGATGAGCTGCGGGATGTCGTCCAGCAGTGCGCGCCGGATCATGGTCACGTCTGGATGCTGCCCGCGAGCGTGACCTCCGGCGAGGTCGGGGCCGCGCCGGCGGTGACGATGAGCTGGATCGCGCGCGACGCGGTGGTGGCATCGATCTCGATGGGCGTCGGCAGCGTGACCTCGGTCGGCGTGGAGCTGAGGTTGTAGGTGGTGCCGAGCGCGACGCCGTTGACGGCGATCTGCACGGTGCAGGTGCCGCTGGCCAGGCGCGCGGAGATCGCGCTGATGGTGACGCGCTGCTTGAAGATGCGGTTGACCAGGTAGGTGCCGTTGGCCAGCGCACCGGACGGAGCCCAGAAGTAGCCCACGGTGGCGATGTCGAGCGGGAGCTGCGTGGTGTTCAGGCGGCCCGTGGTGTCGAGCGTGGCCACGCCGTTGGCCGCGCCGCGCTGCGTGAGCGGGATCACGGAGCTCAGGTCGACGTTGGCGAACTCGAGGCCGGTGCCAGTGCCGTTGACGCGCAGCGTCTGGCTCGCGTTGGCGGCGGTGAAGCTGGGCACGCTGCTCGCGGTGTTGGTGCGCAGGTACTGCGTGCCGTCCCAGAACTTGAGCTGGTTGGGCGACTGGCTGGTGTCGAGCCAGAGGTCGGTCGCGGGGACCGGCGTGGTGCTCGAGACGGAGAGGCTCGCGGCGCTGTTGATGAGGGCCACGAGGCTGGCCACCTTCGAGGCCGGGATCTCGCCGTCGGCGATCTTGAGCTTGGCGAAGTTGATGAGGCCCGTGGCCACGTCGCAGAAGGTCGACTCCATCATCAGGCCGGTGATGGCCTGGTCGCTCGTGTTGATGAGCGTGATGAAGGTGACGAGGTTGCCCGACGGCACCGGGATGTTGAAGGTGATGGTGTCGAGCGCGGCGTTCTTGGTGTAGTCGTAGAGGGCCCCCTCGCGCTGGAGGATGCCGTTCTTGTAGACCTGGATGACCGCGGTCTCGTCGTGCGCGAAGGCGAAGGTCGCGGTGGTGGCGACCGTGATCGTGTCGGAGCGCGTGAAGCCGGTGACGGCGGTGCTGCGCACCTTGAAGAGGGTGACGGTCGCGCCGGTGGCAACGGCGGTGTTGAAGGTCACGGCGCCAGCGCCGCCGGTGCCGGCGGTCGGGCTGGTCGTGTAGTCGTAGGAGGCGCCGTCGCGCTTCAGCACGCCGTTGACGTAGACCAGGATGGTGTCGGTCGAGGTGTGGGCGTAGTCGAAGACGGTCTGGCTGGCCACGGCGACGTAGTCGACCCGGCCATAGAAAATCGGCGCACCGATGGTGCCGAGGGCCAGGCCCGGCTCGCCGCGCAGTTCCTCGAGCTGGAGGAGCTGGGTCCAGCCGGCGGACGGGTCGCTGAACTCGCCGACGCGGTAGTCGATCGAGCCGGCCAGGTCGCGGCGGAACTCGATGGGGCCATCGAAGTTGCCGTCGGCGTTGAAGAGCTGGGACATCAGCTCGGCCAGGGTCTTGTTGCCCAACTCCGCGGCGTTGAGGTAGCGGATGACGGACTCGAACTCGGCGCTGATGTTGCCGGAGGCGACGTAGTTCTGGGGGTACTGTTGGCGAAGGCGCGGCACGTTACTTCCTCACGGTGACTGCGAAGCCAACGATGCGCAGCAGCCCTGTGCCCTCGGAACGGAAGCGGAACTGGACACCCCGGTAGCGGCGCTCGAACTGCAGCTTGTACTGGCGCTCGAAAGGTACGTCGGGGAAGGCTCCATCGTCGTCCCGCGCGGCCACCTTCTGGCGCCAACTGGCGATGGTGGTGCCCTCCTCGTTGACGGCTTCGATGTTCAGGTAGCCGTGGCCAGTGGCCTGGACGACCAGGGCGGTGGTGCTCTTGGTGTCGTCAATGGCGCCGTGCCAGAGGACGGGGGTGGTGAAGTCGAGGGTGGGCGCAGCGCCGTCGGTGTCCTCGGGCTTGCCGACGTTCCAGGCGCCTTGGGCGGTGCCGTAGACCAACTGGCCAGCGAGGAAGGCCCCGCAGCGGGCGTTGAGGTGGGTGCCGGTAGACCATGTGCGGATGGTCTCGTCCTGGGGGTGGAGGTTCAGGGTCAGGCGGGTCGAGAGGATGCCGCCCGGCTGGGGGAAGAAGACGTGGTACTGGCGCTCGTCCTGGTCCCAGACGGCGCTGATTTCCTGGGGGTCGACCACCGACTTGAAGAGGCGGCGGTAGAGGATGTCGATGGAATCGGACATCGAGGTGGACTGGGTCAGCAGGCCCGCACCGGTGTCGCGCGCGATCTTGTGCACGCCGTTGCGGGAGCAGAAGAGGATGTCGGTGCCCGCCGGGCAGATCGTGTTGTTGGAGGCGCAGCCCATCTGGATGTTGGCGCGCTCGTCCAGGGTCCACTGGTCGATGTCGGGGTCGAGGCGGTAAATCAGGGCACGATCACTGGTGAAGACCACCAGGCGGTTCTGCTCCCAGGCCGTGATGCCGGTGATCTGGTCGGCGCTGCCGAGGACGTTGGCGATGTCGATGTAGCCGGCGCGCAGGACGTTGACGGAGTCCGGGGCCTCGTCCGCCGAGAAGACGTCGTCGTTGTCGACCCGGGAGATCTCGATGCGGGTGCCGAAGCCCTGAAAGCCCGCGGCGACCAGCCGGCGGGCCACGGTGGCCAGGAAGGCCGGCTGGATGGCGGACAGGTACTTGGACTGCAGGGGCACCCACAGGCTGCCGTCGTAGCGGTAGGTCTGCAGGCCACGCGCGGCGAAGACGGCGCGCTGGTTGAAGACGGTGCTCGAGACGATGGCGTTGGTCGGGTAGACGTTTTCGAGGGTGTGGTCGGCGTCGGAGGTCAGGGAGATGCCGGCGCCGTCGCGCTCGGCCCAAGCCAGCTTGTCGATGCCGTAGAAGCGCAGGTGCGTGACCTGCTTCTTGCCGGCGCGGATCTTGGCCACGGGGTCGCGGACGATCTGGCCACGGTGGTCGCAGAAGCCGTTGTCGAGGGTGGCCAGGACCTGCCGCTTGCCCGTGTCCTGGGCACGGATGTCGCGGCTGGTGTCCAGGCCCGCGAAGCCCTCGTAGATGATGGTGCGGGTCTGGACGCCGGAGGGGGCGTTGACGGAGCTCATTGGGCGGTGGAGACCAGGCCGTTGACGTCGGAGACGGTGACGTTCTCGTGGTCGGTCGGCGTGCTGCCACCGTCCACCACGGTGAGCTGGATGGGCGTGTTGCCGTTGAGGGCGTGCCAGAGGAGCTGGTTGAGGGTGCGGGTGTAGAGGGCCTGGTAGGCCCCCATCTTGGCGGACTCCTGCTGGACCGCGTAGTGGAACATCAGGCCCGTGACCATGATCGGGTCCGGGATCGGCCGCTGGTCGGTGGCGCTGATGTAGTACGGCAGGTCCGTGCCCGGCCAGTACGGATGCGCGCGGATCTCGTCAACGATGGTGTTGGCGAAGTCGAGGAACAGGAGGATGAGGTCGCCGTTGACCTGGCCAACGGCGAAGTCACCGGAACGGCGGAGAGCCCGCACGATCAGGGCCTGGAGCTCGGCGTTCGGCTCCGAGACCTGCGGCTCGGTCAGGCTGCCGCCGGCCATTACGACACCCGGCGGACGCGGCCGGTGACGACGTGGTGGTGCAGGGCGAACAGGTCAGCCTTGTCGAGCGGCACGCGCCACAGCAGGCGGCGCTCCTCGGTGCGCTCCGGCGGCATGTCCATGATCTGGAACTCCTGCGGCTCGCGGTTGTGCGAGACGAAGAGGGCCTCGGTCGGCTCGGCGGGGGCTGCGGCGGCGGCCTCCTCCGGCTCGGGCTCCGGTTCCGGCGCCACCTCGGGCTGGGGCTGGGCGGCGGCGATGACGGCCTCGAGGGCCTGGTCGTTCGGGTCGGGCTTCTTGCGAGCCATGGAAGGGTCCTCCAAAAGAGAATGGGCCGGAAGGCCGGCCCATTCTTGAACTCATCGCGTGGGGAGGTCGTCCCTTAGGCGATGGCGTTCCAGCCCTTGACCAGGGTGTGGGGCTTGTCCTGGAGGAGCTCCAGGCCGCACTCGGTCATGTACTCGTGCAGGGTACGGTCTTCGTTGTTGTTCTGGCGGTTCTGCAGGAGCTGGGTGTCGCGGCCTTCCATGTAGCGGTACTTGAGGTACTGGAAGTCCACGATGACCAGCGTGTTGCTCATGCCAGTGATCTGGCGGAACTGCGGGTGCAGGTGCACCATCAGGTCGCCGGCGTAGGTCTTGTAGCCGTTCACCGAGACGCCGTAGGTGCCGCCCACGTCGGTCGGCTGCCAGCGGTTCTTGGCGATGCGCTGCAGCAGGGAGACCGCCTTCGGGCCACCGAACGCGACCTTCTGCTTGGAGCCCCAGGCGAAGACGTTGGTGATGAGGCGCTCATCGAACTGGGCCTCGGTCATCACGCCAGCCGCGCCGCCGTCGAGGCCGGGGGTGACGTCGATGACGTTGCTCAGGGTGTAGATGAGGCCACCCGTGGTGCGCGTCGGCGTGGCGGTCGTGCCGCCCGACTCTTCCTTGCGGCCGAAGAACATGGCGCGCTCGATGTCACTCATGTGCATCTTGAGCGCCTTGGTCATCGACTCCTGCAGCTTGTTGCCCGTGCGCAGGTAGGTCTTCTCCTGCGTGCCGGTCACGCTGAACGCAGTCTTGAAGATCTGCGTGTAGTTGGAGACGACGTCGGCGTCGAAGCTGAGCGGCGTCGGGGTCGTGCCGCCTTCCGGTGCGGAGAAGCCGATGACCACCAGCTCGTCGCCGGAGTTCATCGCCACGCCGGCGCCAGCCTGGCCCACACCGCGCGTGACGGTCAGGGTCGTGCCGGTCGTGTCGGCGGTCACGCGCACGATTTCACCCGTGCGGATGTTGAGCACCAGCGCGTTGGCGATGGCGTACTTGTTGCCGTCGGTCGACGTCAGCGTGATCGTCGTGGCCACGTTCGTCGCGGCAGCGCCGGTGAACATGGTGCGCGTCGGCAGCTCGTCGCGGAAGTTCTTGTACTCGGGGTCGTCGGTCGACTCCGAGTTCGTCATGGCCAGCAGAGCGTTCAGCGGGGCCGAGCCGTTCGGCTCGAGCAGCGTGTACAGCTCGCGGTAATTCTTGGGACGGAAGTCGACGGAGAACTGACCAGTACCCCGCAGACCCTGGAAAGTCGTGCTCATGTGAGACTCCTGGGATGCGAAATGGATTGAGTGGCGGTCCTCATCCCTTCCGCCGATTTCCGGGCGTGGGGGACTTGGCACTCCCGGTCAGCGGGCCGTAGCGCGCCTCATCGAGATGGCGAGATGTTGGCCGAGGGCGGCTGGGTTTTCGTCCCTGTCAAAAAGAGGCCCCGCAGAGCGGGGCCAAGGGGGAACGCACGTCAGGTAGGGAGGCGTGCGGACAGGGATCACTTCATCATGCGCTGCTGCATCGTCGAGTTGATGAGGCCTTCGAGGGTCGCGTCCTGGCCAGCGGGAGCGGCTGGCGCAGGAGCCACGGCGTTCTGGCCCATCGAGCCGATGAAGGCCTGGCGGCGCTGCGCGATCTGGCGCATGCGCTCCATCTCGGGGCTGTTGCGGCTGTTGGCGTAGTCCTGCATGACCTTCGAGGTCAAGCCCGGGTCGATGAAGTCCTCCATGGTGTAGCCACGCTCGGAGGCGAAGACCATGAAGTCCTGGGCGGCGTCGTCGGGCAGGCCGGCGGCAGCCTGCGCGCGGTCGAGGTTGACGCCGATGCGCTGGCGGATGGCGCTGGCCTGGGTCGTGCGCGCGTCCTGGTTGACGGCGCGGGAGGCGTCGGCCACGCCCTGCGTGCCGGCGAGCACCTGCTGCAGCATCTGCTGGGTCTGGAGCAGCGCCTGCATCATCTGCTTCTGGCTGCCGCGCATCTGCTTGTAGCCCGGCGGCAGGGTCGCGGCGTTCTCCTTCTCCCACTCGGCCAGGGCGGAGTCGTCATCGTCGCCGTCGATGTCGGGCTGCGGGCCAGGCTTGGCGCTGCCCTGCGGCTGCTGCTGGGGCTGCTTGTCGCCGCCGAAGGTGGGGTTCGGCTGCTGGCCCTTGGCCACGGCCATCATGTACTCGGCGAGCTTGCCAGGGTCGGTGCCCGGGTTCTGCTGGATGATGGCCTGCGCGACTTCCAACACGGGCTTCATGTTGGCGTGGGTGAAGTTGAGGTCGCGGTAGCGCTCGAAGGTGGACTTGATCTGGGCCGGCGTGAGCTTGCGCTTGGCGTCGCCGAAGTCGACTTCGTAGAGGATGGGGTCATCGCCCATCTTGGCGCCGGCGTCCTGCGGCGCACCGGCGGTCGAGGCGGTGTCGGCGGGCGTGTTGACGTCGGGGACGTTGAGCTTGGCGGCCACCTGCGGCGGGGCCGGAGCTCCCTGCGGCTGGGGTGCGGGCTGGCCCTGCGGGGCGGCCTGCGGCGGAGCGCCGAGCTGCTGGGCGGCGATCTGGGCGATCAGGTCTTGCTGGTTGGCGGACATCGTCACTTCTCCTGCGCGGCCTTGGCGGCGCTGTTGGCGTGTTGGATCTGTAGGTCGGTCGTCAGGTGGTCGCTGATGCGCTGCGGGAGGTGGAGCAACTGGTTCGCGGCCCAGATGGCGCCGCGGCGGAAGTCGATCTCCTTCTCGGTCATCGCCGGGTTGTTGGCGATGGCCAGGGCCGCCTGCACGATTTCGGCTGTCATCGTCTCGTGCAGGACGGCCCAGCCGCGCGACTCCTGGAGCTTCTTGAGCTCGTCGAGGTCGCGCTGCGCGCTCACGTCAGCACTTCTTCTTGCCGGCGTCCTTCTTGCCGCCCTTGGTGAACGGGACGAAACCGCCCTTCTTCGCCGGCTTCTTGCTCTTGGCCATGGTCGTAGTCCTCAGTGGTTGGTTGCTTTTGCTGCAAACAACTGCAGCAAGGTCCAGATGATGCCGCCCATTCCGAGGATTAACGTCCCTGTTACAGCCAGGAGGATGCGCTCGATGCGGCCGATGCTGCCGATGATGGCGGTGTTCGTGACCGCGATGGCCTTGTAGCGCTCTTCGCAGACCGCTTCGTGGGTGGTCAGGCGCGTGTCGAGGTCGTGGACGTCGTCGTTCAGGGTGGACATGGGGCTCCCTTAGAGGCGCTCGACCGACATGGTGACGGTGGCGGTGGCGAGGATCTGGGTGGTGCCGATGCGGCGGATCTCGATGGTCAGCGAGACGTCGGCGACGCCGGGGGCGGCGACGCTGACGCTCCACGCGCGGGCCACGCCGAGTGCCTGGAACGTGCCGGTGGTGCCGGTGGTCACTGCGCCGCTGATGACGGTGGCGCGGACTTCGTAGTTGGCCAGGTTGGTGGAGGGGCGGAAGAACGTCCTGCTGAAGACGAGGCCAGCGGTGCTGCGGTTGAGCTCCTCGAGGCCGGCGGCGGTGAGGGTGTACGTCACCGTCGGCGTGCCGGCCGCCTGGGTCTGGTTGCCCGTGCCACCCAGCAGATTCACGAAGTCGCCGCCAGCGGCAGCGAGTGCGGCGTGGATGCCGGTCACGACAGCGCGCTTCCGCTGGCCACCCACTCGTCGGTGGCGATCTTGATGAGGGTCACGAGGCCACGGCCACCGATGGTGCGGTTGCCGGTTGTTTCCGTGCCAGACAGGCGCAGGGTCACGCCGGCGGCCTGCGTGATGGTCTGGGCGGTCGCGGAGTTGTTGTAGAGGGTGACGGCGGTGCCGATCGGGAAGGCCACGGTCGCGTTGGCGGGGACGGTCACGCCGCCGGTGGTGATCGAGACATGCTTGCCACGGTCAGCCAGGGCCAGGGTGTAGGCGGCGGTCTGCGCGTTCTGCGGCAGGTCGCGGTAGCCGATCTCGATGCCGCCGTAGGTGAAGACGCCGGCCGAGTCGATGGCCGCGCGGATGTTGGTGCCGCCGGTCTGGAACTGGATGTCGGCCGCGCCGCTGTTGGCGTTGCGCAGGATGGCGTGGTTGGAGTTCGTGGTGAGCAGCACGCCGTTGGCGCCGCCGGAGTCGCCGAGGGTCAGCGGGATCGCGTTCGGGATGAAGACGCGGTCGGGGCGGATCTCCATGCGGGCCGCGTTGTTGGCGACCAGCAGCATGGTGTGGTTGCTGCGCGCGCCGACGTAGACGTCGCCGTCGCGCGGCGTGAGCACCATCTCGACGGAGTTGGTGGTGTCGATGGCGCGGAACGCGGCGGCGGTGTCGGTGAGGGACGCGCCGCTGACGCTGATGGTGTTGCCGCTGGCGGCCTGCACGACGTTGAACGTGCCGGTGGCGGTGATGCCAAGGCGATCGTTGTTCGCGGTGCGCAGGGTCAGCGAGCCATCGGAGTCGATGATGAAGTTGGAGGCGCTGTACTGCAGGAAGGCGACTTCGGCGCCGGCGGTGCTGTCGAAGGCCAGCTTCGTGGCGTCGCGCAGGATGCGGAAGTTGCCGAGGCTGTCGATCTTCGCGCGGTTGGCGGTCGCGGGGCCGGCGATGGTCGTCTGGAAGTTGAGCTCGGTGACGCCGCCGTTCGACTGCGGGCCGATGGTGGCCACGCCGCTGCCGGCCGTGTAGTTGAGGGCCAGGTGGTTGTTGGCGCTCGCGCCGCTGCCGGTGCGCAGGTCGGTGTTGATGGCCGACTGGCCACCGCCGGCGACCAGGGACATGCGGACGGTGCCCGCCTCGCGGACCTCGAGGCCAGTGCCCGCGAAGTCGAGGCGGCTCGCGCCGGTGCCGTTGGCCTGCAGGAGCAGCGCGGCGCTGGCGTTCGCGGCGCTCGGGACGACGGCCACGGTCGGGGAGTTGATGGCCCAGAGGCCCGCGGAGTCGATGGTCAGGCGGTCGACGCTGGCCACCTCGTCGCGCAGCTTGAAGCCGGCGGTCGTGCCGTCGTAGGAGATCTGGGCCGCGAAGCCGGTGAAGGGGGTCAGGCGGAACAGGGCCGCGCCGTCCGGGTCGCTGACGCGCAGCAGGCCGTTGGAGACGGTGACGTCGCCGGTGAGGGTGTGCGCGCCGGCCTGGCTGATGCTGTAGCGCTCGAGCCCGGCGGTGTTGTCGTAGATGCGGAAGCCGCTGGCCTGCGGGGTGTAGGCGATCGTGGCGAAGCTGGTGCCGCCCGGGCGGAGGTCGACGTAGGC
>JACCDR010842904.1_pt1 | contig 12977 bp, 10 predicted proteins | sample 7446431 | NCBI WGS metagenome assembly JACCDR01 (sample SAMN15323443, study PRJNA562643) | freshwater metagenome | isolation source: river surface water | place: USA:Blue River Watershed | collected 2017-08-17
TCTTTCGACTAGTTATTCCTGACTTTGGGGGATGTACCCACGTGTTACTACCTCGTTCGCCACTGCCTTGCGGCCGTTTGACTTGCATGCCTTATCCACACCGCCAGCGTTCATCCTGAGCTAGGATCAAACTCTTAAAAAAAGTTTAATCAAACTTTGAAATGAACGGAACAAAACAAAAAATAATATACTTCGCTCATTATTACTTTTTTAGAAACATAATAATTTTCTGTTGAAAATTTTCTTCGCGCTCGTGCTTCACGCATTCCGCAATGTTCTAAAAAAGTATTAATTCACCTTTTTGTTTTCTGGCTGTTTGTAACAAATGAATTTCTTTTATGTGTTTAATTGATGTGTCTGTCGTTGCTTTGACAGACTTATCCGAAAGCATTTAAAGGAAAATTTGTCGTCTCATAAATCCCTGACAGGACTACGAGTTGACGTAAACTTGCACTTAAATACGTTCTTATTCAATATGAAATTTTCAACGAACTCTCTCCAATGAAAAAGCCTTATTCAGGCAATTTCAGAGGTATGCATAAGTATACTCATTTCAAGACCGGAGTCAAGTGGATAACGTGGCCTAAAATAAGGCTATTTTTACCATAAAAAAAGGCCCTTGCCAGGGCCAATTTTTATATCTATTTTTTCTGGAATTTTTCTAAGGTGACAAGTAGTGGACTCGCTACGAATATAGACGAATATGTTCCAACTAGTATTCCAACCAAAAGAAGAAAAGCAAAATCTTTAGTGGACTCCCCTCCTAAAAAGTAAAGTGCTAGAAGAGTTATAAATGTTGTAAGAGATGTGTTTATAGATCTACTCATTGTTTTCATAAGCGAATTCCCTACAACAGAATCAAAAGTGCCTTTAACCCCATCCTTCAAAGACTCTCTTACTCGATCGAATACTACAATAGTGTCGTGCACTGAGTAACCAAGTATCGCCAGTATAGCGGATACAAATAGCAAGTCTATTTCAGCTCCTGTAAAGTAAGAATATGCAACAAATATTCCGGTCGGGATAATAACATCGTGTATCAAAGCAACTATAGTTACTAGTCCATACTTCCATGATGCAACTGGCTCCGATACTTTTCTAAAAGCAAAAGTAACAAAAAGTAGAATACACACTATTACAATAGATACAGCCACCACTGCCTTATTTTTCATCTGATCTCCAACTACTGGACCAATAGAACTAAATTTTTCTTCTTTTGCAATGTTTGTAGGGTCTTTTTGAAAGGCACTCATAACTAATGTTTTCTCTACTGGGCTCAACTCTTTAGTTTTTAATACAAAATTTAAGTCTCCAGATGGCGTAAGTATGAAGTTGCCCAAACCAAGTTTATCTAATTCAGCAGAAACAGTTTCTTTTTCAGGTCTACTAATTTCATAACTCACTTCCAACACAGATCCCCCTTTGAAATCTATTCCTAAATTGAAACCATATTTCCAAATAGAAAAGAATGAAACCAAAATAAGCAAAGCTGACAGTGAGAAGAATATTTTTCGATTGTTTATTATGAACATATATTTGGTTATTAAGTTAATAAATTAAAAGTGGAAACCGCTACTAAACAAGAATTTTGATGCCTTGCCTGCCACCCCGTCTTTTTTTGGTGCAATCGCAAACAAAAATGTTCTTGATACCGTTATTGCAGTAAACATAGAAACCAAAACTCCAATACCAAGTGTTAATGCAAATCCTTTAATAGCACTTGTTCCAAGCCAAAAAAGAATTATCGATGTAATTATCGATGAAATGTTTGAGTCACGAATAGAAAGCCAAGCTCTACTAAAACCTTCATGAAGAGCATCGTTTACTGACTTACCTTTTTTTAATTCCTCTTTCATTCTTTCAAAGATGAGCACGTTTGCATCCACAGCCATACCAATAGAAAGTATAAAACCTGCAATACCCGCAGCAGTAAATGTAACAGGAACTAGTTTAAATATCGCCAAAGATAATACTACATAACCAAGCAATGAAAGACTGGCTACCAAACCAGGTAGTCTGTACCAAACAACTAGAAACAATGCCACAAGTGCCATTCCCACAACTCCAGCCTTAACGCCACTAGTCTTAGCATCCTCGCCAAGCGAAGCTCCTATTGTTTGAGTAGAAACAAGTTCGATTGGCACTGGAAGTGCACCATAATTTAAATCGCGCACTAAAGACTTTGCCTGCTCTCCTGTAAAGTTTCCAGAAATAACAGCTTTTCCGTCTGTGATTACATCGTTAATGACAGGACTAGAAATAACCTGTCCATCTAGAAATATTGCTAAAACTTTTCCTTTATTCTCTCCTGTAATTTTTGCAAACAATTCTTTTCCTTCAGAGTTAAATGTCAAAGCCACAATAGGTTGTCCTGCTATCTGACCACTACCACTATTTGTAAATTGTAACTGACTACTTTCTAAATATTGTCCACCAAGACCAGTGCGCACAAAAACATCATCAACAGTTTTTGTTTTTAGTTCTTCTTCAGTAAAATTCTGAGCTTCTGGTCTAACCAACATAAACTCAAGTTGAGGAGTTTTACCTATAAGAGACACCGCCTGCCCAATATCTGTAACACCAGGAAGCTCAACAGACAGTCTATGTTCAACATTTCCAGAAACTATTCCTGGATTTTCCACCTGAACAATCGGCTCAGAAACTCCAAACAAATTTACTCTTCTTTCAATTACATCCCTTAGAGAGGACATCGCTCCACCAACATCACCGGATTTAACTTTTGTAGTATCTGCTTTGTACGTTAGAGCAGTTCCACCATTTAAATCCAAACCAAGTTTAAAAGCATATTTTGCCAAACGAGGAGAAACTGCTGGATCTGCTTTTTCTGATTTGTAAACAAAAAGTCCTGTTAATATTAGTAATGCTATTAAAAAGCCTGAAATTGCTCGATGTTTTATCATAATCCTATCAGTATAATGATTTTAGGTAATAAATCAACCAACAAAAAACAGGGTTTTCACCCTGTTTTTTGAGATATTTTTGTAAGTTTTAGAACTCTTTATAGATAAATGATCTCGGAACAAAGTTTGCTATTACATTCTTATTTCCATTTACAGTAACTACACAAGTATTTGCAGTTCCCGAACAATCTCCTCCCCAATCTCTAAATCTCCAGAGTGAAGATCTTGGAACAGCAGTTAGCGTCACAGAAGAGTTGTTATTAAATGGTGCAGTACATGTACCACCACAGTTTATACCAGCTGGTGATGATGTTACAGAACCACCCAAACTTGAAGTAGCTGTCACAGAAAGATTGTAAGTTGCTACTGCATTTCTTACCGCTGTACAAGATGCATCAGTGTGTCCTGTACCAGAACCTACACAAGTCCAGTTAGTAGAACTACCTGCCGCAGGGAATGCGGGAGAAGCCGGTGAAGGCGTACCCGCAGAACAGAATGTGTCTGCGCCATATGATGTAACCCCTGAAGCATAGGTAGTATTTGCAGTACCGCAAGAACCATTTACAACAGGAGTTGAACGGCTTGCTGAACAAGTACCACTTGAAGCACCGCCATTTTGTCCACTACAAGTCCAGTTAACGGTTGCACCTTGAGCAGGAAATGCTGTTGTACTTGGAGTGCCCGCTCCACACTGTGTATCTGGTGAGTATGTAGTAACTCCAGATGCATAGGTTTTGCCATTTGCTGTACCACAAGAACCTGCAATTGGGAGACTTAGATTAAATAATCCTCCTGGAACCCATCCTGTATTATGACCATAACCATTGTGTATATATGTATTGATCAAATTATTTGTAGTTGGCGTGCTAAAAGATGAGTTATATCGAACAACGAAATTTACCGTTCTTTTATTCCCAGAAACAGAAGTGGAACAAGAAACTAAGGTAACATATGTATCACCATACCCCAACAAAACCGCTGCTCCACCACCGCCACTACAAACTTGCTTATCTTTCTGACTAGGCCAATTATAATTTGAATCAATATACCAAGTAATATATCCCCTATACTGACCTGCATATGTGCCAGTATGGTTTATTAACGCATACTCATGTGTTATATTTGCACCCCCTGATGGATCATCAGCAACCATTGTGATTGTGTGGTTCGTGTTATTAGGAACTACTGGAGATGGAGTAATTGTTACTGAGTCTAGACTTGGCATATTCAAACCAAAGTTACGATCAAAATGTGTCCAGGGACTATAGTTACCATTTGTATTATGTGTGATACCCCAAAAGTCATTTCCAGTTAGAGTAGCATTATAAGATGGTTCAAAAACCATTGTAAAAACGGTTGTTCGAGAATTACCAACCGCAGATGTACTACAACTTATCAGTCTAATGTACTGGTCCCCATACCCCGCCCAACCCCCAGTGGACAAAATAGCTGCATTACCTCCACCAGTACACGCTCTGTAGTTTTTATCAGGAGAAAGTGCTGTTCCTGGATGCCATGCCAATATACCCTTGTTTGCTCCCGTTGAATCTCTCAGTAACGCATAAGAATAAGTAATTTTACTTGCACCCCCCGGATCAGAGCTAGTATGAGAAACGGTGTACTGTGTAGAACCATTTGGAGTAACCATAGGTGAGCTTATTGAAATATTATCTGTAGATGGAGTAGTTGGTAAAGGTGCACAAGTTAGTTGTATGACATTATTTACTCCCCAACTTGGATAAAATAGTCTCGTAAAAGGTCCTGTATCCCCTAAATCTCTTGGATGAACATAAAAATTTCTTGTAACATTATCTCTCAAAGAATCAGGATAAGGAATACTAAATCCGTGGTTACCCGTTACCCCATAGTTATTATTCACATCTAGTCTATAAATATTTGTCATCGTGTCAGCCACATATGTTCCTCCCGCTTGAAATGTATTTCCAGAAAATAAATAAATACCAATTTCAGTATTCCAATTATCAGGGTCACCCGCATAGCCAGTTATCGCTGTACAATTTGCAGACTCTACCACACCAGCAGCTGGTTGCGGTCCTGGAGGTGGGGGGTTCCCGCCTCCATCATCAGTTGTACAATTCATACTTATATTCACAGTTTGATCTGCAGTACCCACATATCTACTTCCATTTACAGTTGTACATCCAGAATCAGCAACAGAGTAAGTTACATTATTATTTTGTGGAATTCCAAAGTTTGCAAAACCCGCACCATCAGTGTTTCTTGTAGTTCCATTTCCAAAGTTTTGTCCTATGGTGACCAACGCATCACGTCTAGGTGAATTATTTTGATCTCTAACATTAAAATTTAAATTATACCAACCTGGGGGTGGTGTAAATACACAACTTCCATTATCTTGGTTAGCTGCAGGATTGTAGTTATCAGCTAGGGGATTCATACAACCAGGTATAACTACTGCAGTACAATTACATGTCTCTCCCGGAAAACAAGCAGCATCTTGTGCATTGCCGTATGCTCCATCACATATCTTATCTTGTGATGGTCTATCGCAACTATATTCAGAATCTCCACAATCACACCAATAATCACCGCTTGGATTAGCATTACATATTCCCATTTCACCATTCCAACCTCCCATAGTACAGGTATCAGCTCCTCTACACAAACCAGCATTTGCAAAAGTAGTATTTACTGGAAAAAAAATTGAAAAGAAAAAAATGGAACCAACAAAAAAGGAGAAAACATTTTTAAAGGACATATTTATTATTAAAAATTAACAAAATAATAAATATATTTTATCACGCAAACGAGAAGGCGCAAGACCAGGTTATCAACCTTGCCTTGCGCCTCTGTTTTGTCGGAGCTTTAACGCTCCGGAGTTCCAAAAACCTTGGCCGAGTTTGCATCGTTGCGTTCGACCATTCGGTCACTGCGATTCTGAAGTGACACGTAGCACTGACCCTTGTGACACTTCGCACCGTCGTACCGCAGGTTAATGCTCGAGCGGTCACCAGTGAAGTACAGGACGCCCGTGGTCAGAACCTCGTAAACCACGGTCGTATCCGCTGGATGATTGCTCAAGATGGCAACAACCAGCTTGTAGTCATCGACCTTACCGAGCTCCACACGGAAATCGATAGTGTCATCGACGGTTCGGGTGAAACGAGTACCCCCACCACCGAATGAGACTCCGGGAATGAAGGGGTTCAGTTCGAAACCTCGCAGTTCGGCGAGCTGGACAGGTCCAGACGGCGGAACCGGCGTGGTAGGCACAGTGACAGTGGTCGTGGCAGACGGCGAGGTGGGACTTCCACCATCGCAAGCCGAAACCATGAGCCCCGCGAGGAAAGCGACGACGAGACGAACTACGAACTTCATGGGCACCCTCCTTTCAAGGGCTAGAGTTTTGGAACGTACACCTAGCTAGACTATACGGCAAATACAAATATTGTCAAGTAAGTTATCCCCAGATAAATACGGCTTAAAATCTAAGTTTTTTTGCTATTTATTTTCAACTAAATATACTCTTACCAACGACTCATTATCTGAAACATACTGTGCAGTTACTTTTACAACGTAACGTGCACTCTCTCCAGAAACTATCGCGGCACTAAATGTTCTTGAAGCCACATCAATTTGGAAGCCAGCATCACGTACAGCAGAATAAACTTTGTTGTACGCATTCATTACATTATCAGCCTGTTGATATGTTAAATTCCATCCCCCATTACCATTTGTGTATACTTCCTTGTTTGCATTTTGAAAAGTAGCGTCTTGCAGGATTAAACTAGAAACTTCTTTTGGAAGTTCAGAGACATTCGCCGAAGCAGAAGTCCTCACCTCCAACTTAGGGAACTTTGCCCTACTTTCCAGCGATGCCAAATCTTTATCTATAGAAAGAGTTTCTAGATTTTCAACTTGTTTTTTAGGTTCATCCTTTTTACTTAAAAAATTCAAAGGATTAATACCTAAAAATGAGAAAACACCAACTAATAACACTACAAAAACTAATGTTAACCAAAATACCTTACCGTTATTTGTATTATTTGTTTCTTCCATATTTTTATTTTAATTCATTATTAATAATTGTACTAAAATCTGCATATGGCCTAGCTCCCTTTACCATCTGGCCATTTATAACAAAAGTAGGAGTTGAACCTATACCATAACTTTCAGCAAAAGATCTGCCTTTATTTAATTCTTCATTGTATTTATTTGAATTTAAACAAATAGTAAAAGAATTTGAATCTAAACCAATATTTTTTGCATACTTGATTAAATTTTCATCACTAAAATTACCTACATTATGTTGTGGAACTTGGTTTTTATACAAAGCGTCCCTATATTGCCAAAACTTATTTTGTTCCGCCGCACACAATGATGCGACTCCAGCACTTGTAGACTCTGGACCAAGAAACGCCAAATCATAGTGAATAAAAAGCACTTTGCCTGTATCAATATAGTCACTTTTCAATTTACCATAAGTGTCATCGTGAAATTTTTTACAATACGGACACTGAAAATCTTCAAAAGCAACTATCACTACTTTTGCATCATTACTACCTATTCTTTGAGCATCTGGGCTCACTTTTTTTATTAAATCCTTAACTGGAAGCAGTTTTCTACCGTCTGCAGTTACATTAGCGGGGGCATATCCTCCATTTCTTATTTGATAGTTGTTATAAAAACTAAGGGAAAGAGACAAAATAGATATTAAGACCATCAAAGTAAAAACATCTGGATCAGGATTTAATCTTATTTTTTTATAAAAAGAAATAAGTTTGTCAGTAAAACTATTCATATATGGTAATAATACCACACTAAAAACACTCCACAATAGCTATATTCCCGTTCTAGAAAGTAATGCTTTAATAGTTTTTAAAGCAATTTTTATATCCAACCAAAATGATCTGTTTTTAATGTAGTAAATATCATATGTTAGTTTTTCTTTAGTAAGATTTACCTCAGGACCATGATGTGGATGAAGTTCCTGATGTGTTTGCGCCCAACCCGAAAGTCCAGGTTTAATAAGATGTCTAATATTGTAGTATGGGATCTCTTTGTCATAAATAGCTACCCCAGATGGTAATTCTGGTCTAGGACCAATAAGAGAAAGTCTACCTGAAAGAACATTCCAAAGTTGCGGCAACTCGTCTATACGACTTTTTCGCAAAAATTTTCCGACTCTCGTGACCTTATTTTCTTTTCTAGCGTGTATTGTCGAGTCCGCATATGTATACGTTCTGAATTTATACAAATTAAATATACTTCCATCCTTACCAACCCTTTCTTGTGTAATAAATATCTGACCCCCATCATCTAGCTTTATCGCAATGAAAACAAAAGGGTAAAAAACCAAAGAAAGTAACCCTAAAACTCCTGCTAGGGCAATGTCCATAACTCTTTTAAGAAAATCATATGCAAATGAAGATGTTGTAGAAATATTTTCTAAAAACCATGAGTATGTCACTAGGGACAGTGGAATTCGGTCAAAAATATCCTCATAAATTTTATGTGAATCTATAAATTTAACTTTTGAAAAAATAAGATTGTATAAATGCGGTAAAAGTGGAGCTATTTTTTCGTGCGAAAAATCTATAGCAATTATTTTTATATTATTTGAGTAAACTATTTTCACAATATCTTCTTGTACGTCGATGGATTCCATATCAGAAACATCAATAGAAGAAACAAAACCAAGATCATAACGACTATTGTTGTTTACTTCGTGCAATAGCTCCTTCATTTCATCTCCTGCTCCAATAAGTAAAGCTGGTTGTTTATCTCTTCCACCAAGTAATCCTCCACCATATATTCTCCAGAAAAGAATAAAACCGAAAGATAGAACAAGGTAAATAAACAAGATAGTTTTGGGAGTAATGCCAAACACAGGAACCGCATAGAAAAATACTATCGCCAAGATACTATTTATTACCTGAGTATTAAAAATTATACTTGGAAGCTTACTCTTTAGAAGCAAAGTATGTTTCTCATAAAGTCCTGCAATAAAATACACCAAAATCCAGACAGCAAAGAGTATGGAAAAAGGAACTATGTGAACATGAAGCCTCTCCCATGTTGGGATTTCAGCAAAACGCAAATACAATGAACCCCAAAGCGATAAGGTAAAGAAAAAAATATCACCAAGAAAAAGTGTAACTGCCTCTTTTTTAGATAGACTACTCATATAGAAAGTGTAATGAACACAATAGTATGCTAAAATTTACCAATATGCAAGACCGAAAAGTCTCAAAATCTAAAACTAAAATTTGTTACTTAATAACAAAAGGTGTTTGGGGCGGTGCACAAAAATACTTGTATGCGCTAGCAACTTCCCTTCCACAAGACAAATACGAAGTCTGCGCTATTGTTGGCGAAGGTGGAATACTAAAAAATAAACTTGAAGAAAAAAATATAAAAGTTTTTGAAGTGTCCTCTTTGCAAAGAGACATATCTCTACTTGCTGAAGTAAAAAGCTTTTTTAAAATTTTCAATCTAATACGAAAAATACAACCTGATGTGCTCCACCTAAACAGTCCAAAAGCTTCAGGTATGGGTAGTGTAATCGCCAGACTATTGTTAGTCCCAAAAACAGTTCAAACTGTACACGGCTGGAGTTTTAATGAAAACCGCAATATATTTTCAAAAATTATAATCTGGTTTTTCTCTTGGATTACAGTTCTTTTTACTGATAAAACAGTGGTTATAAGTAAAAGCGAAAAAAATCAAGCACTTAAAATGCCTTTTGTTTCTGAAAAGAAAATTACACTTATTAAAAACGGTATTAATAAAATAAATTATATAGACAAAAATATAGTAAGGGAGGCCTTGCTGAACCGAGTGGGCATGACTTCCAATGACCTTCCAAAAGATACTCTCTGGTTAGGAACTATTTCAGAGCTTACAAAAAACAAAGGCCTTAAGTATATTATAAATGCTCTATCTGAAATTAAGTTACCTTTTGTTTTTATTATAATTGGCGGGGGTGAAGAAAAAGATAATCTAGAAAACTTAATATTTTCTAAAGGTCTTCAAGATAAAGTTTTCCTAACTGGTTTTATAGATATTGCAAATCTTTACCTTAAAGCTTTTGATATTTTTACACTGACATCACTTAAAGAAGGTTTACCCTACTGCATAATGGAAGCAGGAGGTGCGGGTGTGCCCGTTATAGCAAGCAACATAGGCGGTATACCTGACCTAATAGACAGTGGTAAGAGTGGGATACTTGTTAAAAAAGGAAACGTTTCTGAAATTAAAAAAGCTATAGAAACTCTGGCAAAGAATCCTGAAAAAAGAATTGAGTTCGGCAGTAAACTAAAACAAAAAATAGAAAAAGAATTTGATATCGAACAGATGATCAAGAAAACTCAAGCCTTATACAAATAATTTTCTCATAAAAAACTAAACGCCTACCATTTCGTTTGATGCCACATCTTTATGTACACTTCGTGAATTTTTTCTCAAACCCATAAGTATTCCTAACCCAAAAAATTCCGCGAGCAAATGACTTCCTCCATAGCTCATAAATGGCAATGTGTTTCCAGTCACTGGCAATAACCCGATATTCATGCCTATATGGATAATTGCGTGAACAGAAAAAAGTATCACTAGTCCAAGACCAAAAAGCATTTCAAAATTACTACCCCCTTGTGAGGATATTTTTAATATTCTCCACATAACAATTCCATACAAAATTAAAAGCAGAGTAACCCCGAAAAATCCCCATTCTTCGGCAAAAGCAGCAAAAATAAAATCTGTCTGGTACTCCGGTAAAAACTGAAGTTTAGACTGAGTACCATAACCTATACCTTTTCCAAATAATTCACCTGATCCTACAGCTACCATTGATTGAAATGCATTATAACCTGTTCCACGAATATCGGTAAGTGGGTTTAGAAAGGTCATTATTCTAGCCTTTTGATACGGCTTAAAGGCAAACATCCAAAGGCCACCAAAAACCAATGAACCTATTATAAAAACAGTAAGCAAATGTTTTTTTGAAATACCTGAAACTAAAACCATACCAAACCAAATTGCAAAAATTATAATAGCTGAACCAAAATCTGGTTGAAGTAAAACCAAAATAAATACAATAAAAACATACAAGCCCGACACTAAAATATGCCGAATGTTGGCTATTTCTACATGTCTTCTTGAGAAATATTTAGACAACAACAGAATCACAACGAGTTTTACAACATCTACAGGCTGAAAAGAAAAGGCTCCTAGATCAAACCAGCTTTTTGCACCCTTGAATACACTTCCCAATACAAAAAGCATAAATAAAAGTAAGGTAGAAATGAAAAACAAAGTTACAATAATTCTAGAATTTTTTAGAAAACTCCAATCTACCCCACTAGCAAAAATAAAAACTACTGATGAAACAATTATCCAGATAATCTGTCTACTAAAATAACTACTAACCCCTGTAAATGAGTTCATCGTCACAAGACCAAGCAAGGCAATAGAAACAACAGATATAAATAAAACCCAGTCTATATTTTTAAAAATATTTTTGATTGAAAACATTTATTCAAAATTAAATAGTACGATATAAAACATTAACAACATTAGGTCGTTTCTCACATAGACTCGATGAAATAGTACTATAAACTCCAGCGAGAGTTTCCTTACTAGGAGCATAAAAATAGTGACTATCATCAGAAGACAGGGATTTTAGAAAACCATCACTTACACTCTTTCCTAACCCTATCGTAAAAACAGTAATACCGAGAGACTTTGCTTCATTTGCTAGCTGCAATGCAGATGTGCTAGGAAAATCTGTCTCTCCTATTTTTGTCGGTTCTGTTGGCATGCCATCTGTCAAAAGTACTAAAACTTTTTTACTACCAGATCTTGCTCTGCCTGAAGTGAGTTCATCTTTTGCACTTAAAAGTCCTCCTGTAATATTTGTTCCCTCTTGTGTTGTAGTACTTAAAAATAAATTCTCGATTGCCAAAGTGATCAAATCTTTATCTTTTGTAAGATTGCTTTCAATTTTAGAAAGTGTTCCGAAAGATACTATAGAAACCTGATCATCTTGTGTAAGATTTTTAACAAAGTTCTTTGCTGTTTTTGTAACAGTGGTGAATGGCTCTGGCGGAAAAAGTCCTTCACTTCGCATACTACCAGACTTGTCTAAGGCAAGTACAATATCCAAAGGATTTACACATGCCTCGACTCCAAGGTTAAATGGCTTAGGCCAAGTAAAAACAAAATCTTGTGTACTTTTGCGAGTAAGATTGTCCACGAATGATCTACTAGCCGCTACGACATTCTCATTTCCATCTAGAATAAAGACTGACATTTCTATCTCTGGGATATTCTCTGTACTGTTGTTTGTTATTGTACCTCTCACAGACGGTATTGTACTTGTTGAAACTAATGGGCCATATTTTACATCTATTTTTGGTTCAACAGTAGTATCTTTTTGCCATGAAGAATATTCAGTAAACTCCAAATCCGCTGACTTTGGCTTCAAACCCTTTAACACTATTCCATTTTCAAAAACAGCAAACTTCTTACCTTTTGGAATACTAGTCACACCTTCTTTTACAGTAATAACTTTATTACTATCGTCATAAATCTTGAATTCGTATTTTACAGCTGGGTTCTTTGAACTTATATTCGGATTCTCAACATACGCCACCGCAGTATATACGTCACCAGAAATATTGAAAATTTTTGACCATAAAACTATTGGCTCCAGTGTGTCGGTACTACATAAGTTTGTACAACTTCCTCCACAGTCTATACCCTTTTCATCTCCATTTTTGTATCCATCATTACAAGTAGGTGCCTTATAAAAAACCTTATAAAAAATTAGTGTAGAAAAAAGTGCAAGAACAACTAGTGCAATTCCTCCGTATATTAATCTTCTTCTAGCGGCCCATGACATAAATAGTATTATATCAAAAAACATCCGCCATAAGCGAATGTTTTTTGTTATTGAATACTTTGTTCTGGCGACTAGCTACTCTCCCCTTACGAGTACCATCGCCTCAACAGAGCTTAACTTCCGTGTTCGGAATGAGAACGGGTGTGACCTCTGCGACAAGTCACCAAAACAAAAAA
>JACCDR012516047.1_pt1 | contig 12975 bp, 13 predicted proteins | sample 7446431 | NCBI WGS metagenome assembly JACCDR01 (sample SAMN15323443, study PRJNA562643) | freshwater metagenome | isolation source: river surface water | place: USA:Blue River Watershed | collected 2017-08-17
AGAGCCCGAACCGACGCCCGCCGACAAGGTCCGCAGGCGCGTCGTTGCCAGCGCGCCGCGGCACATGCTGGTGTGCCGCCGCTGCGGAGCGAGCGAGTTCATCGAGACCCGCGTGGGTGTCTTGGTGAACGCCGCCGGCAAGCCAGTCGGCGGACAGAAGGCGCTGATCTGCCTTCACTGCATGGTCAGGCGCGCTGAGCGCGTCGAGGCGGGATAACCCGCCACACATCAAGAGGCCCGCCATAGAGCGGGCCTTTCTCTTTCCTGAGCCGCCCCGGGCAACCGAGGCGGCTTTTTTCATGCCCGAAACGCGGATGCGGACAAGGGCGCTCCGTCCCGGATGGGACCCCGCAATAAGGCCGGATGGCCTGTCAACGCACCATGAAACTGAAGATCGACGAAAAGGGCAATGTGGTTGTTCAGGACGGCAAGCCCGTCTACGTCAAGGACGACGGTACCGAGATCGCGTTCGATGTGATGGGCACGACCCAGACCATCAGCCGACTCAACGCCGAAGCCAAGGGCCACCGGGAGCGCGCGGAAGCCGCCGAAGGCAAGCTCAAGACGTTCGAAGGCATCGAGGACCCGGAAGCCGCCCGCAAGGCGCTGGGCACGGTGGCCAACCTGGATGCCAAGAAGCTGATCGACGCCGGCGAGGCCGAGAAGGTTCGCGCAGAGATCACCAAGGCCTTCGAGGCGAAGCTGGCGGATGCCAGCGCCCAGGCCGAGACCCTGAAGTCGCAGCTCTACGGCCAGATGGTCGGCGGAGCCTTCAGCCGCTCGAAGTTCGTGGCCGACAAGCTCGCGATCCCGGCCGACCTGGTCGAGGCTCGTTTCGGCAAGCACTTCGCCGTCAAGGACGGCAAGGTGATCGCCACCGATGCCAACGGCAACACGATCTACTCGCCTGCCAACCCGGGCGAGCCTGCGGACTTCGATGAAGCCCTGACGCACCTCGTCAACGCTTACCCGCAGAAGGACCAGATCCTCAAGGGGTCGGGTGCTGGCGGCGGCGGCGCCGGTGGCGGCGGCAGTGGTGGTGCGGGCGGCCAACCCAAGGGCAACTTCGGCGGAACTCGCGCCGAGCGGACCGCGGCCATCGCCGCCAAGTTCGATCTGCCCGCAACCTGATCCACATCCGATCTTAGAAAGGGCATCCCATGTCTCTCTCGCAAATGCAGGTCTTCAACCAGTTCATCATGCCGGCGACCATCGAGACGCTGGCGCAGATGATCCAGAAGTTCAACGCGGCCTCGGCCGGCGCGATCGTTCTGAGCACCGAGGGCTTCACCGGCGACTTCATGCAGGAGTCGTTCTTCGCCAGCATCCACTCGGCCCAGCGCCGCGTGAACCGCTACGCCGCCCAAGCGTCGGCCTCGGCGACGGACCTGACCCAGCTGAAGCGCTCGACGGTCAAGATCGCGGGCGGCTTCGGCCCGATCCGCTACGAGCCGTCGCAGATGACCTGGCTGAACAAGCCGACCGCCGAGGGCATCGAAGTCGCCTCGCGCAACTTCGCCGAGGCGCTGCTGCGCGACCAGCTCAACACGGCCATCGCCGCGCTCGTGGCCGCGATCGAGAACCAGGCCTCGGCCAAGAACGACGTCAGCGCCAGCGCCGGCATCAGCTACGGCGCGATCAACGGTGCGCATGCCAAGTTCGGCGACCGCTCCGGCGACATCGTGGCCAACGTGATGACCGGCGAGGTCTACCACAAGCTGGTGGGCCAGAACCTGACCAACACGGCCAAGCTGTTCATGGCCAATGGCGTCACGGTGGTGGACATCCTGAACAAGGCGGTCATCGTCACCGACGCTCCGGCCCTGTACGCCACCGGCACGCCGAACAAGCAGAAGGTGCTCGGCCTGGTGCCGAGCGCGGCCGTGGTGTCGGATGCCGGCGACGTGATCTCCAACGTGCAGACGGTCAACGGCCAGACCCGCATCGAGACCACGATGCAGGTGGACTACGCCTTCGGCCTGGGCCTGAAGGGCTACACCTGGGACGAGGCCAACGGCGGCAAGTCGCCGACCGATGCGGCCCTGGCGACCGGCACCAACTGGGACAAGGTCGCGACCGACATCAAGCAGACCGCGGGCGTGATCGCCGTGGGCGACGCCGCGGCGAACTGATCGGCATCCAGCAGACCAAGAGCGGGGCTTCGGCCCCGCTTTTTCTTTGGAGGAGCGCATGACCCAACACGAAGACCGGCCCGTCTGGTACGAGCCCCATCCCGTCACCGCCGAGCGCAAGGCCGAGATCCGCGCGCATGGCTTCGTGATCCTCGACGCGGTGTTCAAGCCCGAGGGCCACGAGAACCCCGACGTCCCCGAGCTCCGGCTCGATGCCGCGCCGTCGGCCCCCAAGAAGCTGGGCATCGCCGAGCTGCGAGAAGCGCTCAAGGCCAAGGGAATCGACTTCCCGGAGGACGCCAAGAAGGCTGACCTCCAGGCCCTGCTCGATGCCGCGCCGTCGGCCTGACCCCATCCATCCGAGGTAGCCCATGGCGATCCAACCGACCGACATCCAGCGCCTGCTCACGGGCGGCGCTTCCAACACGAACGCGAACCTGTCGCTCGGTGGCGCCGTGAGCTCGACCGCGGCGGCTGATCCGTACTTCGACACCGTCGTTTCCGGCGAGGCCTCGGCCGGCGATGTCGAATACCGCTGCATCGCCGTGAAGAACAACCACGGCACGCTGACCCTGCAGAGCCCCAAGCTCTGGATCGACGCGCAGCCCGCCGGCGGCGACACGGTGTTCGCCGTCGGCCTGGACCCGTCCGGGGTGAACGGGACCGCCACGACGGTCGCTGACGAGAACACGGCCCCGGCTGGCGTGACGTTCTCCGCCCCGAGCACGAAGGGCGCCGGCATCAGCGTCTCCAACCTGGCTCCCGGCCAGTGGGTGAACGTCTGGGTCCGCCGCACCGTCAGCGCCGGCGCCGCGGCAACCGCCGTCGGCTCCCCGCGCGTCGCTTCCTGGCGCCTCGAAGGCGATACGGCCGCCTGATGGCTGCTCCACGAGCCGACTCCTACTCCGGGGCTTCCGGGGCCGACCTCGTGGTCGGTCGGGATGTCGTGAACGGAGTCTGGACGCCATCGAAGGACGGAAGCGGGAACATCCTGGCGTCCTCGGTGGCTGCGACGCCGCTGAACCAGTGGGTGCAGGTGGCCGGGACGGCATTGACCGCGATCCGGTCCGCGCTCCTGGCTCTCTCGCCCTCCTACGACATCACCAGCGCGACCGACAACAAGGGTTCGGGGCGCGATGTGATGACCACGCTCAATGCGTGGGTGGGTTGCTGCGTGGACGAGGCGAACGGCATCGTCTACATCGGCCCGGGCGGCGGACACAACGACAGCAGCACGAACGGTATCTGGGCCCTGGACCTGCTCAAGATGCAGTGGCGCGTCGAAGCGCCTCCGCTCAAGCCCAGCGACTCCCTGAGCCCCTGGAGTTCCGAGTACCTCGCCAACGCAGGCGGTGGCGGGTGGACGCAGTACCGCCCGAGCGCCACAGCGCCGGCGGACGAAGTGACGTTCGACTGGCCCGACTTCATTCCGCTCGCTGCGGATGGTTCGCCGCGCGGCCCGACGAGCCGGCACACCTATAACGGCGACTATTACGACAGCGCGCGCGGCGAGGTGGTTTCAACGCGCATTTCGATCTGGCGCTGGAACGTCGTCACGAAGACCTACACGCGGCAGCGCCCGATCATTGCCGGCGCGCCGGAGCCTATTGACGTGGACGGCGGCGGACAAGTGATCTACCACGCCGGGACTGACCGCGCCGTCGGCACGTTCGCCCGTCACCGCACGTTCGTGAGCAAGCCTGATGAACTGGGCTACTTCAACGGAAACAACCCGACGCGGGTGAATCTCAGTCAGTCGGTCGGCTCGCCCGTTTCGAACAACAACCACGCGTGGGTTCGCATCGATGCCGACACCGTGCTTGCGGTTGGCAATGGATCCGGCGGATCGCTCGTCTACGGCTATCTGAACCTCGCGACGCTTTCCCGGCCTCAGGCCGCAGCGCCGGTGAGCGGCGGCGTGCAGTCCGTTGCTGACATGCCGGCGCTGTTCTACGAGCCCGAGAACAACAAGGTCATCCGCCGCCTGACCGGCTCCGGCGTGAACGGCACATGGCGCGAGATCAATCTGGCGACGATGACTGAAACGGCGCATACGCCGGCTGGAAATCCGCCGCCGATGGCCAGCTACCCGGGCAACAAGTACTTCCGCTTCCCGGCGTGGAAGGGCGTGATCGCCATCGCGCCGACGAACGACACAACGCCCTGCGTGTACTTCAAGAGGACCGGCTGACATGACCACAAAAGTACGCGCCCTCTTCGATGGTGCTCTGAACACGAACCTGCAGGGGCTGGCGGCCGACGTCGGCGGCACATGGCAGGTTGCAGCCGCAACGGGCACGCTCAACGGCAAGCTCGCAGGCGACGGGACGTTCTACAACAACGACTCCCTCGATCGCATGGTCAACACGACGCCGACAGCGGCGGACGACCGTGCGAAGATGAAGTTCAAGTTCTACACCACGTCCACGACGCGGCAGCTTGGACCCGCCTGCCGCATCCAGTCCACGACGAGCCCAGCGGGCTACTGGCTGGTCTTCTCGCCCACGGGCTGGGACTTCTTCAAGCTCGATGCCGGCGGCGCCTACACCTCCATCGCGAGCGGCACCGCGACCATTGCGGCCGGCGTGTGGCACACTGGCGAGATCGTCCCGACGGGGAGCTCCTTCGCCCTGTATCTGAACGGCGCGCTGCTGGCGACGCCGACGGACTCGACCTACAGCGCCGGCGGCTATTCGGGCATGCACACCCGAAACGGCAACGGCGACTGGTTCGATGCCAGCACCGCGGGAGATCCCGATCCGGACGCGCCGTCGGACACCACGCCGCCGACCCTGAGCTCCGCCGTTGGCACCTCGACTGGTTCGACGACTGCGACGGTGGGCGCGACGACGGATGAAGCCAACGGCACGATGTACGCCATCGTGTCGACCTCGTCCACGCCGCCAAGTGCGGCGCAGATCCAGGCGGGCCAGACCAACACCGGCGCAGCCGCCCCGTGGAGCGGCAACCAGGCGATCAGCAGCACCGGAGCCAAGACCTTCAACGCGACGGGCCTGTCTGCGAGCACGACCTACTACGGGCACATCCAGCACCGGGACGCCGCAGGCAACAACTCCTCCGTCCTGACGAGCTCGTCCTTCACGACCTCGGCCGGCGGCGACACGACACCCCCTACGCTCTCGAGCCCCACCGGAACCGCCACCGGCGCGACCACCGCGAGCGGCACGGTTTCGACGGACGAGGCCAATGGGACGCTCTACTACTACGCCAGCACGAACGCCACCGAGACGGCGGCGACGGTGAAGGCGAGCGGGGCATCGCAAGCGGTGAGCGCGACCGGCTCGCAGTCGGTCAGTTTCACGGGCCTGACCGCGGGCACGGTCTACTACGCCCACTACGTCCACCGCGACGCGGCTGGCAACGACTCCACGCGCGTCAGCTCGTCCTCGTTCACCACCTCTGCCGCCGGCAGCTTCACGAGCGGCGCGCTCAAGCGAAACAACGGCACCCTGGCTGCGAGCAAGACGCTGACTTGGATCACGCTGCTCAACGACACGACGGGCGCCTTCGTTGCGACCAAGACCGGCGTGACCACCAACAGCAGCGGTGTTTTCACCACGTCCGACGCTGGCATGGTCGCAGGCACGGTCTACCGGGCCGTCTGGCGCGAGTCGACCGGTGAGCGTGGCCACGGCTGGGTGGCTGCGGCATGAGCTGGCTTTCCGACTCGACGCCGCTGGTCTCCGGCGGGTGGCTGTCGTCCCTGTACGCAGGGCACGGCATTCTCGGATCGGCGATCCCGGCCGGCTCCGTCTTCGAGAACGATTTTGACGCCGGCGACGGAGCGAAGGAGTTCCGCGCGGTCTGGCTCACGACGCCTTCGAGCGGAACCTTCACGCCCTACGAGGATGGCGGCTTCACGCTGAGCGGTGCCGCGGACGGCTCCTACTCGGCGAGCTACGAGCTCTACGTGGATGGCGTCGACCTTGGCTCGGCCAACGTAACGATCTCAATTGGCACGACGGCGGTTGGCGCCAGCCTCTCGACCTCCTACGCGGTCTTGAACGCCGTCGGCGCCTCGCTTTCGACCTCGTATGCGGTTCTCAACGACGCCGGAACGACCCCGGTGGGCGCGAGCCTGTCCACGACATACGCCGTCCTCAACGCGGTCGGCGCATCCTTATCCACCAGCTACGGCGTCCTCCGCGCTGTTGGCGCTTCGCTCTCGACGAGCTATGCGGTTGAAGGGGAAGCCATGCCGAGCAGCCTGATCGTCGAGGACGGAACCGGCAAGGCTGACGCTGAGAGCTACGCCAGCGTCGCAGCGGCTGACCTGTATCACTCCCAGCGTGGCAATACGGCTTGGGCCTCCTACACGACCGCCAAGAAGGACGAGTCCCTGCGCAACGCCACCGAATGGCTGGACGCAGAGTTCGCCGGCATGTGGCAAGGGCAGCGCACCACCGTGACCCAAGCCCTGGCGTGGCCTCGCGTGGGCGTGTGCATGGACGGCGTGACCATCGCCTCCAACGCGCTCCCGGTCGCGCTCGTGCGCGCCACCTGCGAGATGGCCCTGCGCGCCGGCGCCGCATCCCTGACCAAGGACGAGACCGCACAGGTCAAGTCCAAGACCGTTGGCCCGCTTTCCATCACCTACGCCGACGGGGCCCGCCAGCAAACGAAGTACACGCTGGTGCAGAACCTCGTGGCCCCGCTGCTGGGCGCCAGCCGCAACTCCATCCGCCTTGTGAGGGCCTGACCATGGCGTTCGACTACGCAGAGATGGCGGCCACGGCGCTGGAGATGATCGCCGACTTCGGAGCGCCTGCTGCGATCGTCACGACCGCCACGGCCTACGACCCCGAGACGGACACGAACACGGGCACGCCGGTGAGCTCACCTTGCATGGCTTGCGTGATCGACGCCGAGAAGAGCCACATCGACGGGACGCTGATCCAGGCTGGTCACCGCGTGGCGCTCGTGCCGCCCCAAGGCATCGACACGCCCAAGCCAGGCGCGAAGCTGCTGTGGGGCGGCGTGGAGATGCCGATCACCGTTGTGAAGACCCTCGCGCCGGCGGGTGTGCCGGTGCTGCACGAGCTGCAGGTGGGCGGATGAAGTCAGGTTGGTCGATCCCAATCGACCGACTCGTGGAGAGAGCAAAGGTCGACATCGAGACGGTCGCACGCAAAGCGACCTTGCAACTCTTCCAGTCTGTCATCGACCTGAGTCCGGTCGGCAATCCCGACACCTGGAAGGCGAACAAGGGGCAGCTGTACAAGCGCGAGACACACAACCTGTTCGTTGGAGCGCTGAACACCGCAATCAGCGCTGATCCGTCGAGCTTCACGAGGGCTGGCAAACAAAAGGTCCCGTTCGCGAAGACTAAGAGCGCGCGAGCTCTCCGGGCGGCTTTCCCCAACGTCGCCGGCAAAGGCTACGTGGGCGGACGGTTCCGAGCGAACTGGGTTGTGTCGCAAGGCGCGATCGATCGGACCACCAGCGAGGAAACGAGCCGCGCCAAGTCCGACGGCGAGGCCCAGAAGGCGCTGACGTTGGAACTCGGCGGCGTGATCTACCTGACCAACTCGCTTCCCTACGCCCAGCGCCTGGAACACGGATGGTCGAAGCAGGCGCCGACCGGCATGGTCCGCAAGAGCGCCGTCATGTTCAAGCGCTTCGTGAGGCAAAGCATCCGATGAGCATCAAGACCATCCGGGCAGCGCTCATGTCAGCGGCCCAGGCCTGGGCAGACGCGCAGACGCCCCCTATCCCGCTCGCTCGGGAGAACGTCGACTTCACGCCGCCGGCCAATGGCGGACGCTATGCGCGGGCGTTCGTTCTCCCGGTTCCCACCGAGACGGACACCCTCGACCTTCTCCACCGCAACTACGAAGGCGTCTTCCAGGTCACGTTGTGCTTGCCCAAGAACGCGGGCAACGGTGAAGCCGACGACCTTTGCGCAGCACTGGATCAAGCCCTGTCGCCGGCCGCGCCGATCGAGCGCTCCGGCGTTCGCGTATTCATCACTCGCCCGATGAGCAGGGCGAACGGATTCCAAGAGGACGACTGCTACGCCGTTCCCGTCTCTTGCGCCTACCGCGCAGACACCTACCCCTCGTAACCGCCCACTAGGGCATCGCAACCAAGCCGCCTTCTGGCGGCTTTTTCTTTGTCTGAAAGGCAATTCATGAGTGTCTCGCTCCCGAATGGCTCGCAAATCTTCATCGCGAGCGGCTACAACACGGTCAAGAACATGACCGCCATCTCCAACGCGGTCGCTGCTGTCGCAACGCTGGAGGCATCCCACGGCGTCGCCGTTGGCGACTATGTCGAGGTCACCTCCGGTTGGTCGCGTCTGACCAACAAGATCCTGAAGGCCAGCGCCGTCGCGACCAACGATGTGACGTTCGCCGGTCTGGACACATCGCTGACGTCGATCTATCCGGCCGGCCAGGGCGTCGGCACCGTCCGGGAGATCTCCGGCTGGACTCAGCTGCAGCAGGTCCTGTCGACCAGCTCGACCGGCGGCGAGCAGCAGTTCACCGAGTACCAGTTCCTTGAATCGGACGCGCAGCGCCGCCTGCCGACGACCAAGAGCGCCGGCGGCCTGACGATCTCCGTCGCCGACGATCCCACGCTGGCTGGCTTCATCCTGGCCTCTGCGGCGAACGACGACCGTCTGCCGCGCGCCGTGAAGATCGTCCTGCCGTCGGGCAAGGAGATTCTCTACAACTGCTACATCTCTCTCAACAAGACGCCGACGCTGACGGTGAACGAGATCATGGCCTGCGAAGCGACCCTGTCCTTCCTGGCCGAACCCCAGCGCGTCTAAGCAACCCGGAGCCCGCCCAGTGCGGGCTCTTCCTTTCAGGAGAGCACATGACCATCAAGGTCTCCATCATTCCGAACCCGACGTTCAAGAAGACGGTGAAGATCCCAGGTGCTGGCGGCGCCGTGCTGGAGTTGGAATGCGAGTTCATCCACCGTCGCGCAGTGGACCTCGAGAAGTGGGTGGCCGGCGACGGCGCCGAGGGGCGCTCCGATACCGACACAGTCCTGGGCTGCGTGAAGAGCTGGAGCGCCGAGCAAGAGTTCAATCGCGAGAACGTCGAGGCGCTGTGCGAGGGTTGGTCGCAAGCGGCCATCGCCATCTCTGCGACCTACGTGATCGAACTCAAGCACGCTCGACTGGGAAACTAAGGGAGGCGGGGCGGCGCCGCTTCGGAAAACCGCCAAGGCCTGAGGAGTGGGAACTTCTTGGGCTCAGCAAGGAAGAAGTTGCAGACCAGCTTGGGGTCCAGCTCTGGCCCGACAACGTCGACTCGTATCTCGCCTTCTGCGAACTTGACGATCAGTGGCTCTGCGGCCCCGGCGGCTTCTACGCACTGAGCAATACCGGCATCGAGTCCGGGTTGCGTCTCATGGGTGTTGCTCGCCGCCACTGGCCAACGCTCTTCCAAGACTTCCGCGAACTCCAAGCCGGCGCCCTCAAGGGGATGGCCGAGCACAAACCACCAACGCCCCGGTAAGGGGCGTTTCCTTTTGGGCTGCGCATGGCCGACGAAATCACCACCCTAGGTCTAGGCGTCGACACCTCACAGGTGAAGGCGGCGAACAAGGACCTGGATCAGCTCACCGACTCAGCCAATCAGGCGGGGAGCGCCGCCGAGGCCATGCAGCGCGCTCTCATGGGCGCCGCGCAGGCGACTCAAGCGGCCGTCGCCCGTCTGGAGTCAATCGTCAAGGAATCGGCGAGTGCGACGCTGACGCTGGCGGATGCCATGTCCAAGGCCAGTGGCTCGAATCGTGAGCTGGCCACGTCCACCAAGCAGGTGGGCGACGCCGGGGAGCGGCTGCTGGATTCCCTGCGAGACCAGGTTGCCACCTACAACCTGTCCGTGGAAGGGTTGCTTCGCTACCGCGCGGCCCAAGCTGGTGTTGCTGAAGCCGCAGCGCCGCTGATCCTCCAGCTTCAGAACCAGCGCGCGGCACAGAAGGCCGCAGCGGATGCCGCCGCTGCGGAGGCCAATGCCCAGCGCCAGGCCGCCCAAGAGAAGCAGGCGGCAGCTCGCGCTCAGTCGGGGTTCCTCGAATCCCTGCGAGACCAAGCGGCCACGGCCGGCATGTCCGCGACCGAAGTACTCCGCTACCGCGCGTCGCTGCTTGGCGTGTCCACGGAGGCCGATGCCTACATCAAACGGATCGACGAGGCCAACAATCGCACGCGCTCATACGGCGCAGGGATGAAGCTAACGGCAGCGGAAGCGCAGCAACTGAGCTTCCAGCTGAACGACCTGTTCGTTCAGATCGCCTCTGGCGGTTCGCCGTTCACGGCGCTGATCCAACAGGGCTCGCAACTGACGGGAACATTCGGCGGAGTAGGGAACACCTTCAAGGCCCTGTCAACGGTTTTCACCCTGTCTCGGATCGCAACGGCCGGCGTTGTTGGCTCGATCGTTGGCATCGCTGCTGCGGCTTATAAGGGCTCCGAGCAGAGCAACGAACTGCGCAAGATGCTGGTCCTGACTGGCAACGCGGCGGGCCTAACCGAGGGGCGGTTCGACAGCATGGCGGCGTCGATCGCGGCGTCCACCCGCACGGCGATCTCGTCTAGCCGCGAGATCCTGCAGGGCGTAGCCGCAGGCGGTCAGTTGAGCGGAGACGCTCTGGAGGCGACGTCCAAGGCGGCCGCTTCGTTCGCCAAGGTGACTGGTCAGTCGACCGAGGACGTTCTCAAGAACTTCGGCTCCGTTTCCGACGGCGTTTCGCAGTGGGCGGAGCGGCTGAACAAGTCCTACAACTTCCTCTCGTCGGAACAACTCAAGTACATCCGTCAGCTCGAGGATCAGCAGCGCGGCGATGAGGCGATCGTGCTGACCATGACGAAGCTGAACGAGCGACTGCAGTCTGCGAGTCAGAACGTCGGCTATTTGGAGAAGGCTTGGGGCGCTGCCAAGCGTGAGCTATCTGGCTACGTGGAGGAGTTGCTCAAGTTGGGGCGGACTCCTTCTATCGACGACCAACTGAAGAAGGCAGAAGAAACCTACGCCTTCTGGTCCGGTTTGACGGGAACCCCAGGCGGGATGGCGGGGTTCAACCCGCTGTCGGCAATCTTCGGCGGAAAGACTGAAGAGGCGCGCGCGGCACTGAAGACGCTCCAGGACCAGCGGAAGGCGGCGGAGGATGCGGCAAAGAAGCAGGCAGATGCCGCCGAACTTGACCGCACGCGCAACGACCTCAACAAGCAACTCGAAGGGTCTCTCAGTCGGCAAGCCAAGTACACCAAGGCCATCGACGACGCGAACAAGCTTCTTGACAAGGCGCAAGCCACGCCGGAACAGCGCAAGGCCCTGCTCAAGAGCATCGAGGATCAATTTGATCCTGGCATCGCCGCGGCGCGCTCAGCCTCCAGTGTCCAGTCCATCCAGCGCACTCTCCAGACTCTGACCGCCTCGTACCAGGATGCGGAGCAGATTCTGGATGCAACGCGTCAGGCCGGCTTGATCTCGGACCGCGACTACTACGACGCGAAGCGGGCGTTCATCAACTTGAACCGCGACGCCCAGGTGCGGGCATTGATGGATGAGAACGCGGCCCTCCAGTTGGCTTCGCGACGCGAGAACCTGACGACTGCCGAGCGCATCGGCTACCAGGACAAGATCAAGGACAACTTGGCCCAGATCGCGCAGATCAACGCGAAGGCCGGCGCTTCAACGGTCACTCTTGGCATGCAGCAGAACACCGCCGCTCAAGCGGCGTCGCGCGCCTACCAAGAGGCACGCCAATCCGCGCAGGACTATCTCGACACCTTGGTCCGCGGACAGAACCGCGAGCTTGAGCTGATGGGCAAGGGCAATGCCGCGCGGCAGCGCGCCCAGGGGCGCAACCAGATTGAGGATCGCTACGACCAGCAGCGCGCAGCGCTGGAGAACAACAAGCAACTCCTCGAGCTGGAAGGCAAGTTCAACGCTGACGCGCGCAAGAAGTACGACTCACAAATCGGGCTCATCACCGAGTTCCGTGAGAAGGCCCTGACTGAGTGGGACAAGTACTACGACGCCCGCATCGCACGTGAGCAGGACTGGGCCGTCGGAGCGAACGAAGCGCTGGCCAATTACGCAGCCGAGTCCGCCAACACGGCCAAGCAGATGGAGAACGTCTGGGGCAATGCGGCCAAGAGCATGGAGGACGCGCTTGTCACGTTCGCCACGACCGGGAAGATTAGCTTCTCTGACCTCGCGAACTCGATCATTCGCGACTTGATCAGGATCGAGGCTCAGCGAGTCACCAGTTCGATCTTCAACCAGGTCTTGGGGTTCGCTACGTCCTACTTCTCTGGCGGGACGGTCGCGCCCGGGAACTCAACGTCCGGCATCACCAGCGACACGATTCTACCCAACACGCTGCGCGGCGGCCGAGCCATTGGCGGCCCCGTCTCTCCGGGTGGCATCTACCGCATCAACGAGCAAGACCGCCCCGAGGTTGCGACCTTCGGCGGCAGGGACTACCTGCTGACGGGTGGGCAGGGCGGCACCGTGCGGCCGGCGAGCGATGCCGGCACTTCCACGCCTGTCGTGGTGAACATCGGCCAAGGTGTGACTCGCAACGAGGTTGCCGCGCTGATCCCGACCATCGTGAAACAAGTCGAGGCCGTGATCTCGCAGAAGAACCGCCGTCAAGCGGCGCTGGGGACCTGACATGGCGACCTTCGACCACCCGAGCACCCTCATTCCTGAAAGCATGGAGTGGGGGAGCCTCAAGCGCGTCATCACTTCGAAGAGCCCGATCACCGGAGCCACCGAGTCGATCGAGTTCCCGGCGGAGCGCTGGCAACTGTCGGTGACGTACCCGCCGCGGATGACGACGGAAGCTGGTCTCG
>JACCDR011080941.1_pt1 | contig 12974 bp, 19 predicted proteins | sample 7446431 | NCBI WGS metagenome assembly JACCDR01 (sample SAMN15323443, study PRJNA562643) | freshwater metagenome | isolation source: river surface water | place: USA:Blue River Watershed | collected 2017-08-17
CATAACAAGTCGTTGTAGCACGCGCACTGCGTGCGCTGGACAGTTTGTAAGTAGCGCTTTTGTGGTTTGCTTCGCAAAGGTTTCCACAAAATCACTACTTACAAACTGCCGCTAAACTCAAACGTTACGTGAAAACATGAATCATAGAGAAATCGAACTAAATTTGAGGAAAGTCGGTTCGGCCTTTATCTTAGGTCAAGGAGCTTCTCGCGAAAAAATACGAGAAACTGAAGCCAAGCTTGGAATTAATTTCCCTATTGAAATAATCCATTTTTACGAAACTCTGAACGGCTTATCTGTAGCTTCACCAAAATTTGAATTGCTGCCTGTTGAAGAGTTGCAGCAAAAAAATGAACTTATAATATTTGGTCATTTTAATGGCTGCATTCCCGTTGGTTTTGAATCGTCTAGTACCAACTCCGCGGGGCAATGGAACATTGTAAATTCTACTAATGGGTATGTTATTACTCTTACTATTTCCAGCTTCTTAACTAATAAAATATGGGCATGGTTGCTTCGGGGGCGTGAAGTGTGGGAAAAAGAGCTATACACGTAACAAAGCAATCAAACGGATGGTTTTTAAGTTACTCTTTTGCCATTCCGCTTCGCTCCACTTTATGGCAAAAGTGCAACTTAAAAACCACCGTTTATCGCAGCGTTAAGGAAATCCAATGAAATATATTTATATTGCAATATTTTTAATTTTTCCAGGGCTTGTAAACGCTGGAATTTGCAAGAATGAAAACATTCTTGAGCCCTATGAGGCCAAAGGAATTGAAAACGCTATACTTTTTTATGGCTTTAGAAAAGACCTACCTGACTATAGGTTTACAGTGCGAATTGAGAATCAAGTAGAGTTTGTGCCAAATTTCTCAGAAGACCGTCGCGCGTTAATTGACGGTAATTTCTACCAATTCATAGAACATGATATTTCGGATTTTGATATACCAAAAAATTTGAAAAAACACGAAATTTTAAACCAATTCAAAAAATACATAATCAATCAAATTACAGAAAGTGGGGCGGAGGCACTAGAAACTCCAATATGCAAATCACCATGCGAATCTAGCAAAGAAGAATTCACCTCATGGAAATTAGACATAAAAGCTAGCGGTGATCGCCCAGCCCTTACTCAATTGTATAGTGCTACATACCTTAATGGGCAGATAATTGCATTAGTTACAGGAACGCCTTATGGAGAGGATACATCTAAAATAGAAAAATCAATTTTATACTACATAAGCACGTTTCAAATTATTGAATCCAATTCGGATTGCCCAAATCCTTAACAAGGCGTTGCAGCATCGTTACGGCTTCGCCTCCACTGGACAGTTTGTAAGTAGCGCCTTTGTGGTTTTGCTTCGCAAAAGGTTTCCACAAAGTCACTACTTACAAACTGCCGCTGAACTTAGCGTTAGGCTAAAAGAGAAAATGCATACTTTAATAAAATCAATCATCGATCAGGCATTAATCGAAGCAAAGAAAAAGGAAATTCCGATATACACCTTTGCTTTGTATTATGATCACGAATCACCTGCAATATCAGTGTGCATTGACACAGAAGAAAACTCAAAAGCTAAGGTAAAACTAATCAACACATATAACCGAAAGCATTTCATTTCAGCTATAGAGCGTGGAGACATGAAGTATGCAACACTCTGGCTAGCTAATACTGGAAGAAGTCTTTCTTTGGGAGACTTTTATATGGTCAACGTAGCGCGTAAGGAACTGACTAAGACATTCATACCAGATGATGGATTCTTCTTTACAATGGCACGGGTGCTTGTTGCATCGGAGGCAACAATCTCCGCACAAGCAGTAAGCGTTGATTCAGCGCTTTTGTGCTGCTCAGGAAAAAATGCTGAAGTTGAGTTATGGTGGTCTATTGCACAATCGGAAGCTTAGTTTTTGAATTCTGTATGCCTAACAAGGCGTTGCAGCATCGTTACGGCTTCGCCTCCACTGGACAGTTTGTAAGTTGCGCTTTTGTGGTTTTGCTTCGCAAAGTATTCCACAACGCACAACTTACAAACTGCCGCTGAACTTAGCGTTATGGGGCTAAGGTTTTGGGTATGTGCAATCCTGAAAGTACGCAAAAACAAAACCGGTAATCTTCGTAGTCTTGTCGTTTTGGCTTTTCGTAAACTGCAGGTACGCGCATTAAATTGGCAAGGCATTAACAACCGAAGTGAACTTTTATTGGTTTTCTTAGTTGTATTTTCGGTGCCTTCGGTAGAATGTTTTTCGCAAGCAGGTTTTAACGTTCGGCTAGTTTTTATAAAAACCACGTCTTATTCTCGCTTTATCACGTTGGCTTTAAGTTTTTAACTCCCAGTAAATTCTGGGTTTTTACTGAAATCGGGTTGTTTTTACGTGGTTCTTTTCGCGGTAAAACTTCCCATAACAAGGCGCTGCAGCACCGTTCGCTTCGCGAACTCGACAGTTTGTAAGTCGCTTTTTTGTGGTTTTGCTTCGCAAAAGGCTTCCACAAAAAACCAACTTACAAACTGCGGCTGAGCTTAGCGTTAGGACTGATCGTATGCTTCTAATCAATAACTACCAATTTGAAATTCGAGAATCAGAATTCTCTTGTTATATTTATCGTGGCGAACACGATTTTGAGTTGAGGGTAAATCTTGATTTCAGGACAGAATGTAAGGAGTTGGATGACTTCGATTGGGAATTTCATATATATACCCACTCATTAAATATTAAGTTACCAAGCCTAGAAATGTTGCCTGGTTCAGAATTTGACATTTCCAACCCAATAGATGATGAACCTCAGATGTGCATTTATTCTTACACGCATGAACCAATTTCGAATGGAAAAATCAGATTTTTAAAGTGGTCCGGAACCTCTATAGAGTTCAATTTAAGTGGTTTTGCAAATTTCTGGGATGAAGCCCCTTTTGAAGGAGATATTGAAATATCAATAGACTATTTATTACCGTTTAATGGTGTAACGATTGATGAGCCAAATTCGGATAAAGCTAAAGATACTATAAATAAATTTATGAATATAAAATATTTTTTAGATCCAGAATTAGATGCAACAGGTAAGCAGTCTTTTAGGCTTAGCGGGGAACCAAAAAAGTCCTAACAAGGCGTTGCATCGGACAGATTTTAAGTTGCGGTTTTATGGCTTGCTTCGCAAATTATTCCATAAAACCGCAACTTAAAACCTGCCGCTGAACTTAGCGTTATAAGTAAAAGCAGATCGTTCTATGTTTAAAAAATCTTGCCCATGGTGCGACAAAAGAATTTACTTGTATCAACTAGGAAGTAGACCATCTACGGTTAGGCCAAAATGGTTTCAATTTACTAGAAATATTCAAGTTTGCCCTTATTGCGCAAAACCAGTAAAACTATCTGGTCGCGGTCTTTATTGGATTTTGTTATTGCTTCCATTCTTTGTTGGTCTATTTGCACAGTTAATCTTTGGCAAGGAGCTAATTGACTTGTCAAACTACAAATATTTATTAATGCCAATTGGCATTTTTGGTATTGTTTTAGCATTTTCAAGTGCAACTCTTGCAAAAGAAACTAGGCTATAGTTTCATTAACTTAATCAAAATTAAAAACGTTATAACAAGGCGCTTCAGCACCGCACACTCCGTGTGCTCGACAGTTTGTAAGTCGCTTTTTTGTGGTTTTGCTTCGCAAAAGGCTTCCACAAAAAACCAACTTACAAACTGCGGCTGAGCTTGGCGTTATGGTGGTAATTTTTTTGAGCCATTTGCCACTCTGAGCTTTTCTTAAAATAATTCCTTTAACCCGAAAGTATTAATGGAGAAAATATGCACTATTTAAAAGCCTCTTTAGCCGTAAGTTTGGTATTGTTTTTTGTTGGCTGTACGCCTATGCAAGAAAAGCCAAATGGCTGGCATAGAATTGACGGCAAACCAATTGACCAAGCAGCCGTCACCGCTGCCATAAAAAAATGTGACTATATTCGCGCAAGCAGAACGGTTACGGTTGTCACGGACGGACCTGCTTTTATGGGTTTAATGAAAGCAAGAGAATGCATGAACTCCGAAGGCTATGAATTAAACAAATAAATTTTTACTTAATTGCACATCCTTGGTTTTGGGTTTTCAAATCCCAGCGTAAATTAGGTAAATTCGGGTTGTTTTTCCGCAGCATTTTCGCGCTAAAACTTCCCATAACAAGGCGCTGCAGCACCGCACACTTCGTGTGCTCGACAGTTTGTAAGTCGCTTTTTTGTGGTTTTGCTTCGCAAAAGGCTTCCACAAAAAACCAACTTACAAACTGCGGCTGAGCTTGGCGTTAGGCAAATTTAGATGGAATATATCGTCCAACACTTTGAATCAAAATCAACCGGAAAAATTTTCTATCAAATCTCCATTGTTATGAATGGTGATCAGGAAAGTGACTGGAGAGCTAGCGCCTTTTCAATTGAGACAGGAGAGTTAATATTCACCCAAATTTATCCATGGGATTTAGCTGAAAATGATTTTTCAATTGTTCTAAATAAAAGACTAATGCGCAACGACCTAAGAGTTACAGAGGTTATTGAGCTAAAAAATAATAAGAAATGGTTTAGCTCTCCAACAAAATTCAAAGACATATATGATGAAAAAGGTTATGCGGTACTTATAAAAGAAACACCTGTAGCTGAATTCGTTAAAAATGGAGGAAAACTAGTAGTTCACGGACCTCCTATTTATTAAAATGCCTAACAAGGCGTTCCAGCCCGTAAGCTTCGCTTACTGGACAGTTTGTAAGTCGCAGTTTTGTGGTTTTGCTGCGCAAAAGTATTCCACAAAACCGCGACTTACAAACTGCCGCTGAACTTGGCGTTATGAAGAGTCTAATTTCCGTGAAACATCTAGCCATCTTAGTTATATTCTTTGTAAATGGTTGCTCTTCAATAGTCACAAATGAGCCATACACAAAAGAAATTTCAAATCAATGCTTTGAAGTGGAGCAATCATTTAACATATATTTAGTCGAGGATTACTCATTAAAAACTTACAAAGTTGAAACAGAAGAAAGTAAAATACGTATGTGGGGAACTTTTCGGGAAAGAAAATCTCTTGCTCTAACCCTAAAAAAAGGAACTGAAATTAAGGTGGTAACAGTTCAAGACTACTCGGATGGAAGTAATGGGCACTGCTGGCGAGTTTTCGCAACAACAGCTGAGCTAACGAGTACATTTTTTGAATTACCCACATGTTGGTCCTATACAAAAAATCTTTGGGTTTACCCTGAATCCCCTTGGCAAACAAAAAAATACAATCTTAGTCTAAAAATGAATACAAAGTATTTGGGTAAAGCTAAGGCATGTAAAAATTCATAACAAGGCGTTGCAGCACGCCACTACGTGGCTGGACAGTTTGTAAGTTGCGCATTTGTGGTTTTGCTACGCAAAAGTATTACACAACGCGCAACTTACAAACTGCCGCTGAACTTAGCGTTAGCATGGAATTACACTTTTGAAATTCATATTTATTTTGTTTTCATTTTTCATCGTCGGCTGCTCTTCTTCTTGGAGTGATGGGCCATATGAAGTCTATTGGATCGACGGCACGAAAAGTCTCGGTTATAGTTTAGGTGAAGGCGCCTACATTCAACGCATTGAGGAACCAAAAGAAATTAAGGCTAACAAATACTTTATATCTGTTTATGCTTGCCCTGAGAGCTCATGTGCTTTTTATTACATAGATCGTGAAAAAGACCATAAATTTGCCGAATCCTCTGAATTTGTTTTTGGTCCATATACCGAACAAGAATTCGAGAAGTTACAAAAGCAGTTGTTTTTACCAATTATTATTGAAAAATAGGACAATGCTAACAAGGCGCTGCAGCACCGCACACTTCGTGTGCTCGACAGTTTGTAAGTAGCTTTTTTGTGGTTTTGCTTCGCAAAAGGCTTCCACAAAAAACCTACTTACAAACTGCGGCTGAGCTTGGCGTTAGGCAACCACTGAAAAAACAATAGGAGTTTTTAGGTAAAATGGAATACATGACATTGGCTTACTTCCACTTAGGAACAATTGTTCCAGCGTTTCTAATAGGGACATATCTATTACTAAGCACTAAAGGAACGAAGATCCATCGATATCTGGGTGCTTCTTACGCTTTACTTATGCTTGTTACAGCGTCAATCACGCTGTTTATGCCAGCAAATAATGGTCCGCGAATACTATTCAATCATTTTGGTTACGGTCATATATTTTCTGTTGTTGTCTACGTAACTATATTCTTAGCTATTTTCTATATCAAAAATGGTAATGTTAAAAAACATCGCCAGAATATGCTTGGTTCATATTTTGGTGCGTTAATAATTTCAGGCGTATTAGCATTTTTACCGGGTAGGTTTTTACATGGCTTGCTCTTCAACTAATTTGCCTAACAAGGCGTTGCAGCACCGTTACGGCTTCGCCTCCACTGGACAGTTTGTAAGTAGTGCCTTTGTGGTTTTGCTGCGCAAAAGGCTTCCACAAAGCCACTACTTACAAACTGCCCGCTGAACTTAGCGTTAGGCATAAAAAAGAATGATGAATATGCAAATTTCTGAAAGCGGGATTAAGCTCTTAGCTGAAGCTATATTTTCAGTCGAAACACCGCAGGTTGTTGAAGCTTATTCGGAATATGATTGCGAACCTATTTCATTTATTTCTTCGCTAGAATTATCAGTATATATAAAGCAAAAAATATCCAATCCCAAAGGTCTTGCTTATTTATTTGTTGTTTACCCTGACATGGTGGGTAAGCCAACCAAAAAAAGAATAGAACTTAAGCCTTCAAAGGTGCTTGATCATAAATTTAGGTATACGTGGGAGGGGTGGGGCTTAATATCTGTGCAAATTACATCACCTGACTTTGGAATCGCCTCAAATATAAGTGCAAATTCGGAAGCGCGTGCAATAAAATGGTCTTCTACTTGTCCAGAACTGGAGCCACCCTCAGTGTGGAATTGGTTGGCAGTCAAAAAGCATCAAAATAGGCTTAAGCGCGTATTGAAAAAAATGGCCTAACAAAGTGCTGCAACTCGCGCACTACGTGCGCTGGACAGTTTGTAAGTCGCGGCTTTGTGGTTTTGCTGCGCAAAAGTATCCCACAAAACCACAACTTACAAACTGCCGTTGAGCACGGCGTTATGCAGAATTACTAATAGTTTACTGTATGAAATTTATGAGATTGAAAGTAACTTAATTATTTGCATGTTTTCTTCAGTATTGACAACAAAAGGAAAGTCTAAAGCATGATTTCAAGCGAAGAAAATCCAGTCGAGTGGGCATTACTCTCATATGAGCTAGAAGAAGTAACTGAACATTTACAAGAACTTAGTAATAAGATAAATCTAGCCACATCTATTTCTGAAGAAGAATTTTCTGTTGCTATAGGCCACATTTATGCGCACTTAAATCGCATATGGAACTCACGGAACCATAAAGGCGAAATCACTCAGGAACTGTTTGAAAAATTTAGCCAACCTCCATGTGACATGGAACTATATGGTTAATGTGCATAACAAGGCGTTCCAGCACGCAAGCTTCGCTTGCTGGACAGTTTGTAAGTCGCAGTTTTGTGGTTTTGCTTCGCAAAAGTCTTTCACAAAACCGCAACTTACAAACTGCCGCTGAACTTGGCGTTAGGCTAATATGAAATCACGTTTATTTAATATTTCTCCAGAACTATATGAAGAAATTTCAGAAGCAACACCAATTATTCAGCTTGAAATTTCAAGCGCTTTAGCTAACTGGGCTTTAGATCAGGTATCGTTTACAGTCACCGCACCATGCACAGAACAAAAGGCAAACGAAATATTAGCTAAGCTAGACGCAGAGTACTTTAAATTGGAAAGCCTGAAAGAAGCAGGAAAAGCAACAGAGCAAGAAGTAGTGGAGGCATTTAGCAAAGCGAGAGCAATTCACTCTCTAGTATTCAGCTTAAATAAAGAGCCTATAGAGGCTGCTTACGAAGCCATAATTGCTACAGGAAATATTTTAGGAGCACAAATAATTGTTAGAAATATCAAAGCCTAACAAGGCGTTCCAGCACGCAAGCTTCGCTTGCTGGACAGTTTGTAAGTCGCAGTTTTGTGGTTTTGCTGCGCAAAAGTATTCCACAAAACCGCAACTTACAAACTGCCGCTGAACTTGGCGTTATGGGGCTAAGGTTTTGGATTCGTGCAATCCTGAAAGTACGCAAAAGCAAAACCGGTAATCTTCATGGCTTTTTCGTTTTGGTTTTTCGTACGCTGCAATTGCGCGCATTAAATTAGCAAGGCTCTAAAATCCGAAGTGAACCTTATTGGTTTTCTTAGCTGTATTTTGGCGCCTTCGGTAGTAAAGTTTTACGCAAGCAAGTTTCAACGCTCGGCTAGCTTCTATAAAAGCCACGCCCTATTATTTCTTGCACATATTAGTTTTGGTTTTTAACTCCCAGCTAAAACTGGGTTTTTACTAAATTCGGGTTGTTTTTACTGAGCACATTTCAAGTAAAACTTCCCATAACAAGGCGCTTCAGCACCGTTCGCTTCGCGAACTCGACAGTTTGTAAGTCGCTTTTTTGTGGTTTTGCTTCGCAAAAGGCTTCCACAAAAAACCAACTTACAAACTGCGGCTGAGCTTAGCGTTAGCAACACACCCAATTATGAACATTGAATTTAATAGCGATATTGAAACGGTAAATTGGCAAAGAGCTTCAGAGCTGTTTTCTCTCGTTGGCTGGGGAATACGAAATCCGGCAGAAATACAATCAGCTTTCGAAAAAAGTAGCTTTGTTCGTTTTGCATATTCAAACAATGTCCTTGTTGGCTTTGGGCGCACCGTTGATGATGGAAAGTATTATGCGTTAATCGTAGACTTAGTTATTCATCCTGAATTTCAAAGTAAAGGTATTGGCTCTAGCATTCTACTTTATCTAAAAAACTCACTAGAATGTTATGCATTTACTACGTTAACATCGGCTATTGGCAAGGAAACATTTTATGAAAAGCAGGGCTGGAAGAAGCAAGTTACAAGCTTTATATGGCCTCGCTCTGAAATGCAGAGCAAGGAAAAAACTTAAAAGATTTGGTGTATTTTAAAAATTATGTTGGCAAGTTTGTCGCGTTTTAAAAATTGCTAACAAGGCGTTGCAGCACCGTTCCGGCTTCGCCTCCACTGGACAGTTTGTAAGTTGCGCTTATGTGGTTTTGCTTCGCAAAAGTATTCCACAACGCTCCACTTACAAACTGCCCGCTGAACTTAGCGTTAAGCAAGGAGGTTATAGAAATGTTGTGCCGAGAATTAGAAAATGAAGAAATTTATAAAGTAAATGATTTCTATAAGCTTACTGAGTACAAACGAATAATTGACCAAGAGGAGCGAGTTTTTGTCGTTGAATCGGACGGAAGTATTGTTGGAGCTGTCTGTATTGAGAAGAGAGAGAATATCAATGTTCTGAGAGGTATGTATATTTTACCTGAACTGAAAGGTAAAAAAATTGGCTCAACTCTTCTCACATTCATAGAGCCATTTATTTCTGAGTCTCATACATACTGCATTCCGTATAGAAACCTTATTAGTTTTTATGAGAAAATTGGCTTTGTCGTTAATGCTGAAATTGAAAAAATACCTGTTTTTTTACATAGTCGCTTCAATAATTATTTATCAAATGGCTTAGATGTTGTCATTATGCACCGAGTAAAAAACTAAAAATGCTTAACAAGGCGTTGCAGCACCGTTCCGGCTTCGCCTCCACTGGACAGTTTGTAAGTTGCGCTTTTGTGGTTTTGCTTCGCAAAAATATTCCACAACGCACAACTTACAAACTGCCCGCTGAACTTAGCGTTATGGTTAAGAGAATGTGCATGAAAATAGTAATTTTATTATCTCTTTTATTTTCAGTTTCATCTTTTGCTTGTGATACACAAACAATCGCTAGTAAGAGTGAGCTTTTAAAAGATATTAGAGCATCTAAGAAAGAGGGTGAAGAAATTACATGCGTGAAAATTTTGCTTGAACCTTTTAACCCTTCAAGCAATCGCTATGTACATTCTGTAAATTTAAATATTAGAAATGAAAAAGAGCAGTTAGTGGCAGTCGTATCACCTGACGCATATGAAGCCGACAATGGGCAACTTATCTACTCTGCATGCTTTTCAGAAAACCACCTAAACAAAACAGTTTTAGTAGTGAATACGCAGCCTAAACAATCAATTGAGTTAGCAGACGGATTTTCCCATTCAGAAAGCTCTTTGCTTTGCTTGGAATCAGTGCAAATAGAGCTTGGTAAGGCAATCGAGGCTTATGGCAAAAAGAACAGCAGAAAAACACCATAACAAGGCGTTCCAGCACGCAAGCTACGCTTGCTGGACAGTTTGTAAGTCGCAGTTTTGTGGTTTTGCTGCGCAAAAGAATTCCACAAAACCACAACTTACAAACTGCCGCTGAACTTGGCGTTATGGGGCGTAAAACTTTCAGCCCGCAGTAACCTGAGAGTTTTAAACGTGAAGTAAAGCTGGCCTGTGCCAACTCATAGAAAAAGCAGCACACTGTTTTAGCTTTAGTCGTTTTAGTTTGCCGCAAGATTCCAGTGGCTTAGTTCATAGCTAGAAGTCAAGAAAAGGCTTATTTTTGGTTTTAGCATTCTTAGTTATTCTGCTAAAAGCAGCTTCATTTAAACCAAATCTTATTTTTTCTGGCCTTTCATTTTTGCCTGTGTTAAAAATCGGTTTTCGTGCCGCGTTCGTCGTGGCTTAAATTACGGCAGTTTCTTGCAGAACTTACTGGTTTCACTTTTAGTAGTTTTAAACCCATAACAAGGCGTTCCAGCACGCAAGCTACGCTTGCTGGACAGTTTGTAAGTCGCGCTTATGTGGTTTTGCTTCGCAAAAGTATTCCACAACGCGCAACTTACAAACTGCCGCTGAACTTAGCGTTATGGGGCTAAGGTTTTGGATTCGTGCAATCCTAAAAGTACGCAAAAGCAAAACTGGTAATTTCGTAGTTTTGTCGGTTTGGTTTTTCGTAAGCTGGAACTGCACACATTAAAATAGAAAGGCATTAACAACCGAAGTGAACTTTTATTGGTTTTCTTAGTTGTATTTTCGGTACCTTCGGTAGAATGTTTTTCGCAAGCAGGTTTTAACATTCGGCTAGCCCCTATAAAGGCAGCGTTATATTCTTGCTTCGTACATTAGCTTTAGGTTTTTAACTTCCAGTAACTTCTGGGTAACACTAAAAATCGGTTTTTTTTGCGGTTCTATTCGCAGTAAAACTTCCCATAACAAGGCGCTGCAGCACCGCACACTTCGTGTGCTCGACAGTTTATAAGTTGCTTTTTTGTGGTTTTGCTTCGCAAAAGGCTTCCACAAAAAACCAACTTACAAACTGCGGCTGAGCTTGGCGTTATGCATAGGGAGCAATATGTTAGATCCAAGTAAATTTTTAGAGTGGTTAAAGCTTTCTGGAAGAAGTGCTTTTGTGTTACTTGTAATTTCGTCCATTCTATTATTTGGTAACGATGAGCTAACATATATGATTATCTTGCTTCGCAATGGTCTTCGTTATTTCAAAGACTGCTCTATGAGCAAAGGAATAAAGAGGCTGAGAGAAAGAGAATTGATTATTTTGCCAGCCAAATTGCTGATTTAAAAGCTGCTGTAATGAGCTCTATACAAACTCCTGACTTAAGGCTCACTGCACGTGGCGCTATCAAGTTTAGAAGACTAATTGACTTCTTGAGCTCAATTGATATGAGAGATTTCCATAGCGTCATCATGTCTGGTGATTCTTGGGAAGAAATCTTGAATGCTGCTGACATAGTGGAAGTTAAAGAAATTCCTGGGCGGGGCTTTCTTGGTGGGCGCTCTGGTGCAGCACTGATTTGTAAAGATGGAACATTCTACCAAACACGTTTCCCTTACAATTTATATCAACAGCTGGCAGTTGATTGGGGTGATTTTGTCAATTTAAATCCGGAATCTCGTTCGGCTATCATTGATGCGGTTAGAGAGAGCTCTGCTAGAGGACCAAATTTTGTAAGGAAGTCAGGAGAGCATTTTGATGCGGTTTTTGCTGATGGAACCCTAAACTCGAGTAATGATGTTGTGGGGAGCAGTGAGTTTGCATAACAAGGCGCTGCAGCGGATGAATTGTATGTGGCGCTTTTGGCATTCGCTGCGCTTACTATATGCCAAAAGCGCCACATACAATTCACCGTTGAGCTTAGCGTTAATTATAAATGGAATCGCAATGAGGCTTATAATCACATTTTTATTTCTTTATGCAGTTTCTACTATGGCCTCAAATGAATCAACACCGCCAAAAGGAATGTCTCCGGAAGAATGGAACTCACACATAAAAGTTACAGAGCAACTTAAGCAGGCACGGAAGGAATTGTTTGAGAATCAACTGAAATATAGCCCGCCAGAACCACCTTGGGTAAAGTTCCCTGAGCAACCGCAGGAATCTATGTTCTGGAGAATGGGTGCTGGAGAAAACTATCTCATGGAGTACGTTTGGCCATATTTTCAATATGCTTCAGAACAAGAGCTGAACAAGTACATAGAAAAATACCCTGAACCTGAAGAATGGAAAGGTTGGTACAAAAAGCAAGCAAATTAACAAGTCGTTCCAGCACCGCGCACTTCGTGCGCTCGACAGTTTGTAAGTAGCGCATTCAGCGAATCGCTGCGCGAAGTTTTTCGTAAATGCGCTACTTACAAACTGCGGCTGAACTCGGCGTTATAGCGTGCGAGTTAGCGGGTAATTATTTTCATAGCAATTTTGTGCCGCGCCCCTACTTTCTAGCTTCCTCGTATTTTAAAAAGTATGCAGTGTCGTTCTGGTGCTAATAGAAAGTACGCTGTGAAAGCACTTCGCATCAAGGATTGCCACTAAGCAAAATTGCTGCGAATATCAGCAAAACAGTTTTTAACCGGTAGCTTCGGTTAGCCTTTCGCATAAAGCAGTTTTAAAAGGCGCAAACCATCGCTGCTATAACAAGTCGTTCCAGCA
>JACCDR010770988.1_pt1 | contig 12971 bp, 47 predicted proteins | sample 7446431 | NCBI WGS metagenome assembly JACCDR01 (sample SAMN15323443, study PRJNA562643) | freshwater metagenome | isolation source: river surface water | place: USA:Blue River Watershed | collected 2017-08-17
ACGCGGTCCGGGACGGTCATCGCCGCCTCCTCACCACTTCGCCTCCTTGCAGGAGCTGCTCGAACCCGCGGAGGCTCTCGTCATGGAGCGCGCCAGGCTTGAGATTCGACGCGTTGCTCCAGAGCAGCAGCCACTTCAGTCGCCCTTCCGGGAGCTTCTCTGTCGGCTCCTCTAAGCTCACGACCACGTAAGCGTAGTCCGGGTTGCCCCTAGGGTGGTAAACGGCCCCGAGCTTCGTCCTCAAGCGATCCTCCTCCACCCGCGTTTCTCGAGCGTGCTGGCGTCGTCCTCGTACACGTGGCTCATGTCGGGCCAGGCGTCCTTGTGCTCGAGCACCAAGATCAAGTGCTCGAACTGCCCGCGCAAGTGCGTTCTCGCGGCGGGCCCGACGACGACGAACGTGAAAAACCCGTCCAGGGTCCACACCTGCCCGCGGCGGTCGACCATCGGCCGACGTTACACCTCTTGCAAAAAAGAGGCCCTCTTCATTCTTCGTCCCACGGCTCGGTGGCGTTGCGCAGCCACTTGCTGCTGCGGTGGGTCCAGCGCCCTTCGTCGCGGGCGAGGTCGCTGTCGTCCGACGCCACCACGAGGTACACGCAGGCGAAGCCGCCCCAGCCGTCGGGGTCGCGCTCGACCAGCAGCAGCAGTGACCCGTCCCACCACTCGCGCACGACGTCGCCCGCCTTCATAGCTTGTCCGTGCAGTTGCGGAGCCAGCTCGAGGCGACGTTCCTCGTCCGGCCGGCTTTCCTGCCGCTGGTCATGAAGTCGCCCGGGTCGAGGGTGACGCAGCGGAAAGCGACGATCTTGGCGTCTTCTTCCAACAAGAGCAAAAGCTCCCCCGTGTAGGTGTCTTCGCGCACGTCGCCGGCCTTCACGGCTCCCACGCCTCCGTGTTACGCTCGAGCCAGCCGCGACTGATACTCTGGTAGAACGCGAATTGCTTGCCGTCTTGCTGTGGGTGCTCACTCAAGGCGAGCAGGTTGAAGAACCCGCGCTCGGGCTCGGCGACCAGCAAATAGACCGCGTCGAGCATCTCTTCATGCCTGACGTCGCCGACCTTCAAGCGAGCCTCCGCCAGCGGAGCACGTCGCCTGGTTGCTCTTCCATGTCGAGCAAACGCACGGTCGTGGTTGTGCCGTCGACGTCCCGTAGGGACGCGACCAGCCGAACCGCGTCGGCGTACCCTTCGTCGAGATTGACACCGACGATGAGGTAGACCCACGGGAGGTCGACGGGATCGTATGGTTCGACGTCCTCCAGGAGCCACGTTTGGCCGACCTCCGGCGTGATCATGCGAGCCTGAAGTTGTCGTCCCACGGTTTGTGGATCGCTTCGTACATCTCTTGCCTTTTGCCGGTTTCGAGGCAGAGCACGGCGTGTGAGAACGTGCGCACGGAGACCTTCTTGCCCGGTTCTACCACGAGGTAAAGCTTCCCGAGCGCTTCCCAGACCTGGCCGCGTCGGTTTTTCACCCGAGCCTCGTGTAACGTCTCCCGACGTGGTCCAGGTCGGTCCCCACGAGCCTCCCGGCCGTCTTCGGGAACTCGTCGTCCATCAGCACGAGCACGGTGCAGAAGAGGTCGTCTTGCATCGACACGACCGCGACCACGAACCAGCCGCCGGGCACAGGCATCTCCCACACCGACCCGAGCGTGCTCATGCCTCCGCCGCCCCGGTCCAGAGCCAGTAGCTCGGGTTGATCTCGTAGACCGACGACGCGGCGTAGGCCGGGCCGCCCGAGTGCAGTATCAAAACCGTCGCGCCTACTAGCCCGCGGCTCTCCAGCACGAGGAAGATGTACTCGTCGAACGGCGGGAGCAGGCTGGCGTCCGCGTTGTCCGACTCGTAGACGGCGCGCTCCCGCAACGGTTTGTCCTTCCTCATAACCGCTCCCATTGCCCGTCGAGGTCGAGCGAGAAGCTCAGGTTCGAGCTCGTTAGCGTCCCGCACCGGCCGTCGTCCATGACGTAGAGGTACCAATCACCCCCGAGGTGCACCCACAAGGCGCACGAGTTCGCCGAGTCGACGTTGAGCCAAGCCTTCGTCTTCAAAGGCGTTTCCAAGTGTTGGGCCCGGCGTCGAGTATCTTAGGCAGCTGATACCACGCGACCGTTTCATAAGACCCGTCGCCGTTGAGGCGGAGCATGAAGGTCTCATCCAGCTGGACCCAAGCGGTCGTGTGGTTCGGAGGTGTCAGCTCGTCCCAGTCGACGTTGATCCAGGTGGTCACGCGATCCTCACGAAGGCCGGGTGGCGTTCCCACCGCTCTGTCGTGTACTCGATCCAGTCGTCGCGTTCGCCGCTGAGCAGGTCGAGCACCGGGTGGCTGTGCAAGCCGGCGTCCAGGAACGGGTCGCCGACGACCACGAAGACGAACGTGTCGTCCCCCCACGAGTCGACTTTCTTCCAAACTTGGCCGACGCGCGGCCGCACGCCGTTCACAAGACCTCCCATTCGCCGCGCGATACGCAGCCGTCGAGGTTTCGGGTCAAATGGGACTTCCAGAGCTCGTCGGCCTCGACGAAAACCTCGCCGAGCACGTTGATCCCGATCATGAGGTCGCCGTCGCAGACCCACACGGCGTTCTTCGACTCGATCCGCGAAAGCCACACCTTCACGCCCGGATCGTGCCGCTCCCGAGCCCGGAAAAGCCCTCTTAGGCCAGCCTGTTCCAGTCCCCGGTGCCGTCGTCTTCGCGGGGCAGCCACACGCCGGTCATCCGCCCGACCTCTATCGGTCTCGAGCTCGGCACGATGCACACCACGTGGCAGACGCCGTCGTAAGCGTGCGAGTTCGCGGCGTCCTCGCCGAGAACGAGGTAGATCGTCCCGAACGGGGCTTCCCAAACCTCGCCCGCGCGGCTCACGTGATCCTCACGCACGCGTCCAAAAGCCAATCGCTGCTGCCGTAATCGACCGAGCCGGCGACCTCGTCGTACCGTAGGTCTTCTACCAGCACAAGCAGTTCCCAGGACGACGACCCGGCTGGCCGCAACGCGGCCCACACGCCCCCGTCCGGGTCCTTGGCGGCGAAGCAGTCGCCCGGTTTGATCAGGCTGGTTCTAGCCATTTGACGCTCGTGCAGAGCTCGCTCGGGCGGTTGAAACGTTCGGCTTCGCCGTCGAGCACGTAAACGATCACGCCTCGCAGGTGGGACCCGGGCTCGCCTTCGCGGAGCTCCCTTTCCACCCACACGAGCGAGCCCGCGGGGATGCGTTCGCCCCACACGAAGGAGCGGGTCGTCCACGTCGCGGTCCCGCTGATTTTGGGGTCGCGGTGGCCGCGGATGGCCTTGTACAGGCCCGGGCCGCTGAAGGCGCGCTCGCGCATGCATTCGCAGTGCACGCAACCGCATGGCTGCTCGTGTTGGTATTCGGGTCCCACGCGTCTGTTCTACCGCGCTCCGAGAGCCATCGGTTCTCTTTACGCCAGCCTCTTCAGCTTGTCACGCTGCATGAACCGGGCCCTCCTCGACGAGGTCCTCGGCAGCGGGCCGCTCCACCCGGACATCACGACGGACGTCCACACGATGTGGCCTTTCCTGGTGACGCGGGAGGACACGATGTAGTACAAGACCGGCCCGCGGCCCGGGTTCACCTCCGGAGCCTCCCACAGCTGGCCCGGAGCCAACGACTTCGCTTCTTGGTCCGTCACGCTATACGCTCTCCCGAGGCGATCAAAGACGCGAGCTTGGGGACGATGACCGTCCCGACCTTTATCTGTCGCGCGGTCGAGCCCAAGACGAGGAACCGCACCCTTTTGTCTTTCGCCCCGAGGACGCAACCCACGCACTCGCGCGATTCGGTTTGCCCGTTGGACGTCCACCTCAAGCGGAGGACCCAAACGGTGCCTGCGATATCGTTCAACGGCGTTGCCTGGCGCTGGGCTTGCGGATGCGCGACCGGAACACCAAGCGAGGCTTTGTTCTCCTTTCTCGGAGGAAAAAGACGATCAGCGCGATGTCGGCGACGCAGAACGCGATGTCTATCAAGCTTATCCACCTGTCGAGCGTTTCGAGCATCGTCACCCCGGAGGCGTGCAGGTTTCGAGCTTCTTGAAGGCCGCGGCCCGGCACTCCGACGCGTGGCCGTCGCAGGCTTGGAGCTGGAGGAAGTCCTCGTCCTCCTTGCTCAGCTTGTCCATCGGGTCGTACAGCTTCTCCTTGTTCGGGTTGCTCACGCAGGCCTGGCGCCGGCGGAAGCAAACGTCCAGGTCCCTGTTGTAGAGGGCGCGGCATGCGTCGAGGCGGTCGGGCTTGTTCGGCAGCGCCGGGGGCTCGTCGACGGGCGGCGGGAGCGGCGGCTGCGAGCACGACGCGAACGCGGCGAAGGCCAAAACGAGGAAACGCTTCATCACAGCACGTTAGCGCTCTTCCGCCGGTAAAGCGTCCTCCCGCCACAACGGCCGGCAATGGCGCTCGAGCCAGTACACCGTGTAGTTGAACGTTTTCCAGCCGGTCGGCCGCGTGTCGTCGGCTATGACGAGGCAATCCCAACAACCCTCGGGGTCTTCCCGCAACGTGATCACCACGGTGCCCAAAGGGCCCGCCAACGTCCGGCCGGCCTTCACCCGACCTCCTTCGAGTGCCGCCACGTGGTGGATTGGCGTTGCAGTTCGTAAACGCGCCCGGGCGCCATCCACGGGTCGTCGCTGTCGAGTATCAAGACCGACCCCTTGTTGCCTTTGCCCACCCGGTCAACGCGACGAAGAAAGTGGATTGGCCCAGGTAAACGCGCTGGTAAACGCGGCCGGGCTGCAGGTTCCCCAACTTCACACGGGCACCCAGCCGTCGCATATGCCGGCGTTCAACCGCTTGAGGATCCACGTTTGCGAGCCGGCCGGGTAGAAGTTGACCGCGCCGTCCGTGTCGATCGTGACGGAGTCGCCGTTCTCCAGCTCCACCCAGCACCACGTGTGCTCCGCGGCCGGGTCGTACTGGCTGTCCCAGCCGTCGTCGACGAACACCCATTGCGACTTGATCAAAGCGGCCTCCACCATTTCTCGACGTCGGTGGCGACCAAGACCTCGCCGGCGGTGCCCGGGTTGTCGTGCTGCAGCAGCAGGACCTTCATGTAGCTCGTCCCGTCCACGGAGCGGCCGAGGTCGCGCACGACCAAGCACACGGCTTGGCGGCACACCCACGTCGTCCCGAGGTAATCGTCGCCGTTCACAGCGGGGCCGCGTTCAGCCACAGCCAGTAATCGCGCGTGACCAGGTGCTCGCCGAGGTCATACGCCCTGGTGTCGCTGAAGAACACCAAGACCCTCGCTTTCCACTCGTCGGCTTCGAGGACGTGGAACAGCACCTCTTGCCCGGCGGAGTACTGGTTGCACGCCGAGTACGGCCGGTTGGCCTCGATCGTCATGTCAGCTTGCTCGCGTAATCCTGGGTGTCGAACGGGACGTCTGACCATTCACGAACCTCTGAGAGGTTCCCGGTGTCCATGTTCACGCACGGGTGCGCCCATTGCCACGTCGAGTGCTTGTGGCCGTCGACGCCGCTGACCCTGCCCTTGCCGACGATGAGCACGGTGAGCGTCGAGCGCCCCACGAACTCCCAGACCTCGCCCGTGCGGTCCATCACGCCACCCTGTTCCAGGACGCCGGGTCCAGACCCCAGTTTGAGCCCACCATCTCGGCGGCCTCGCTGGTCTCCCCGGTCTCCAAGCTGAAGAGGAGCCAAGTTGCCGTCATGCAAGCGGTGTGGCCGAGCGTCTTCTTGATGATCAGCTGCAGGCCGCCGAAGTTTTCGCGCTCGCGGTTCCCCTGCCACACCTGCCCGCCGCGGTCCTCGTCGCTCATTTCACGGCCCTCGCGCGGAGCTCCTCCAGCTCGCGGCGCAGCCTTTCGACCTCGCCGGCGAGCGGGTTCGCGTGGGCCATCGCGGCCCAGAAGACCTTGGCGACCTCGCTGACGGGGTAGCCTTCGTGGAAGACGACGCCGCCGTCCGACGTGAACGAGACCGAGGGCTGGTCCCCGTTGATGCAGATGGAGAACCTCCGCTCTTGCTTCTCCGTTGGGTCCACGATCCTCACGTCTTCTCTCCCAAGCGGAGGACGCTCATCTCCTCGCACCCGTCCAGCTCGGCGAGCAAGCGCGACGCCGTGATCACCCGCGCGAGGTAGAGCAACGCCCTGGTCTTCTGCCGCTCGTTCAAGCGGAGCTCGACCACCCTCACCTTTTACCTCGGCGTTTCGCCTTGAGCCGGTACTCCGGCTTGAGCACGTACACGCTCTCGAACGCGTGCCCGCCGTCGCGGTGGAGAAGGCTGTGGGCGACCTTGTCGTTCGACTCGCTGGCGAGCTCGAACATCGTGCGCTTGCCGGGCCAATCCCAACCGTCGGAGTGCCACAGCCAGGCCCGAGCCGGGTGCCCTTGCACCCAGCAGTTGTGTGGTGTCGACCCGCGCCAGTAGTGCACGCGCGCTTTGCCCAGGCGCAGCCGCCGCACGGCGTACGCCCCGACCTGCTTCCGCAGCTCCTTGAGATCCTTCTCGACCTGTTCACGGTCCATGCGCTCAGCGTAACACGGCGTGGGGGTGAACGTCGCTCCTGAAGGTGTAAAATTCTCCTTGACTGGACTCCGGGCCGACGAGCTTGTTCTTCTTGCTAATCGGGTCGAACCTCTCGGCCGACAACCAGACGCGCTGCCACGTCTCCAGGTCGCGCGCCGACCACGACAAGCCCACCATGTTCTTGTGGAGCCCCTCGAGCATGACGACGCGCCACCCCTTCAAGCGCGTGCCCACCCCGAAGGCCCACCACACCTGCCCGGGCTCGGGCTTCAAGCGTGCCTCGTCATGCTCGGGTTGTCCTCCCAGCGCATGTGCACGCCGTACCCCTCCTCGTACCACACGATCCAGTCCAGCGACTTGAGAGCAACGACTATATGTCGTTGTTCGAGCGGGTCCGACTCGACCACGAGCACGATCGTGCGGTGCGGGGTCGTGTACTTGTTGCCGAAGCTCCAGATCTCGCCGACCCTGTCCTTCATTGGTGCCTCGTGAAGATCCGTTCCCACATCGTGCTGCTGAACTCGGGCAGCTCGACGATCGACCCGGTCAGGTTGCCTGCGCTCAAGCGCAAGCAGGTGTGGTGGCTCACGAGCTCGCTCTCGTCGTCTTCAAGCGGCTCCGCCGGCGTGGACTCCAGCACGAGGTAGACGCGCTTAGCCTGGTCCTCCCAGACTTGGCCTGGCCTGGGCCTCACGCCATCACCTTCGACCTCTGCCAGAACGCGGAGTCCCATTTGTACGAGTCGACGTCCCCTTGCGTGCAGCCCGCCAAGCTCGTGTCGAGCACGAGAACCTTGCCCTCGTTCACCGTCGACGCCAAAACGACGAACAACACGAAGTCGTTTTTGAGCTCTGTAACGCCGACGGTCCCGGGCTCGGCCCAACGCGGGTCCACCGGGCGCCAGTTCACATCCGCTCCCATCGGCAAGCGCCGAACCCGGTGTCGGGGTAGGTTTTCCGGTGCATCACCACGCTCCCCGGCGCGCCGCTCGCGAGGTTCAACGCGTGCCAACTTTCCGTGCCTTCGTACAGTGTTTTGCTCGGGTCGTCATCCTTCGACAGCAAGAGATACATCTCGCCGTCCCAAGCCCACACTTGGCCGGCTTCGAAGCTCTTCAAGCGATCCTCTTCGGCCAAGCGGAATCCGCGAACAACGTTTCAAGGGCTGGGTATTGGTCCACGTCCGGTGGCACGCGGTCGATGTACACGACGTCGTGGACCCATTCCCGGTCCGGGCCGAAAACACGGCTCCTGACCACGAGCCCGATTTCGGGGTCGAGGTCCCACACCTGCCCGACGCGGTTCATCCCTTGATGGCCCCTTCCGCGTGCAGCAAGGCGACCTCGATGTGCAGAACGCTCGGGTTGTTCTGGAGGTTGGCCAGCCAGCTCGCCAGCTCCAGCCTCCGCAAGGTGCTCGGGAGGCGCTCGGGATCGGCGTCCTCCGTCGCCCACCCCCACCTCTCGTCGAGCGCCGCCAGGCCTAGTCGGACCATGGACCCATGATGCTACGCTCGCAGAGCTAAGCTTCCTCTCGGGAAGCGGAGGTTCGCCTTCGACGGCGCGCCGTGGTACGTTCCGGGGATGCTGACGCGGGTCGGGCAGGTGTGGGAGGCTTCCAGCATCATGAACGGGGAGCGCATCGTCGTGGTCGTCGACTCGCGCAAAGCCAGGAGCACGTACAACACGTGCGTCGTCCACCGCGTTTACCACCTCACCGGCGCGAAGCTCGGTCGCCTACTGGAGTGGACGGAGCGCGACGGCGAATGGGAGGTCGACCGCTCTATGAAGAGGCTCGTTTAAGGCGGAGGGCGTGGTAAGGTGCTCGGATGGACCGAAAAGGGCAGACGTGGCGCACCGACGGCATCATGACCGACGTCGTCTTCACGGTCCTACGCTCGCACTCCCCGACGCCCGCCAGGCTTTACTGGACCCACGACGTGGTGTTCCTCGCCCATTCGACGGCTTCCCACGTCGTGGGCGCTGAAAGCTTGCTCGAAGAGGCGACCGCCAACCCGTTCGACGATTACCTCAAGAGGGTCGCTTGAGCCTGTACACGGTGAGGCGTTGGGAAGGCCCGAAGCACCCCGACTACGACTCCGGCGTCGCGAAGCTGAACAGGACCGGCCAGGTGTGGGAGGACGAAGACGGCTGGGTGTACTACATCGTGGGCGCGCCCGCGGTGATCGCTTACGAGAGCGATGGCAAGCCGTTCCAGTTCAAGCACGCGATCGTCGTCGTGACCGACGACGAGGACCTCAGCCGCGAATGGTCGTTGTTCGAGACCACGCACCGTCCGTTGGAGTCGAAGCACGAGTTCACCCGCCTCTTCTGAAGAGTTTTAATCGCTGGCAGAGGTGATAGGCTCTGACCATGAACACGGTCCTGAAAGAGAGGCGCGGGCAGGTGTGGGAGTGGATCACTCCCCCCGTCGAACGCTACTACATCACGAAATCGTGGGTCGGGGAGCACCCGGCGGACGGGATGCCCGTAACGTTCCACGAGATGATCAACCTCAACAACGGCACGCTCGTTGAGGAGTACATGGAGTACGACCCCTTCGAGAACCTCGCGAAGGGCCTGGACCCCGAGATGAGGAGGCTCCTGTGAGCCTCGACAGTGTCGCCCCGGGGAAGGACCAGTTCAGGCTGGTCGTCGACAACAACCCGGCTTGGTCCGTGCCGACGGCCGGGATCGTGTACGAGATAATCGGCCGCGAGATCGTGCCGTACCGCAAGTTCATCGTGCGCATCGTCGAGCTGCCTCTCGCCGCTCAAGTCGCCGATTGGTGGCGCCTCGACGGCGAGTACGGCTGGCCCGACGACTACTTCACCGTCGTCAACAGCGTCGTGGTGTCGTGATGCCCGACCGGACGGGGCAGGTGTGGGAGGAGCACGGGGTCATCTTCACCGTTGTCGGCGCCCCCGTGGACGCCGGCGGCTGGGAGAGGCACCCCGTGTGCTTCCTCGACAGGGCCGGGGGCGTCCACGACGACGAGTCGCACATGGACGAGGGCGGGATCCCGTGGGAGGAGCAACCCTACATGAAGAGGGTGGGGTGAGCCTCGTCGGCGCGGTGTTCGTCACGGCCTCGGAGTACGGGCTCCACCTAGTCGTCGTGGAGGACCAATCCGCGGACGGGACGGTCGTCTTCCGTTACCTCGTTTCCCCCACGTTCGGCCGCGTCGGCACGGTCGATTGGGCCTACGCGTGCAGGATGCTCGAAGGCCCCGTTTGGGAGCGTGTTGTTTAGAAGAGTTACGGTCCGCTCCCGGCCGGTGTAGCTTAGGGAGCGTGGCCGTTCGAGACGGGGAAGCGGTTTTGGCTTGGCTCCGCCGGTTGGCCGGCGTGAGGCCGCGCGTCGGCCAGATGTGGGCGCGCTCGGATCAGACCTCGATACTCGTCCTCGGCGGCCCCGTCCCGGTGGAGGAATGGCGCTTCTCCTTGTCTAGCTTCGTCGCGGCGGCCTGCCGCAACGGGTGGTGCCACGACGTGATCAACTTGGATAGCGGGAAAAGATACCTCCTGAACGAGACGTGGCTCTCGGACAGCGAGAACGGTAAAGGAACAGCCTACGTGAGGATTTCATGAACGAATCGGAAGGCGACGAACGTGACAACCGTGGTATCGAGACCGGGGACGTCATGATGATGAAGGCGTCGGTCCTCTCGTTCATCTTGCTGGTCACCTCGAACGCCGACGCCGTCGACGCCGAGTACGGCGCCAAGATGGCGATCTGCTGGCTAGAGCATCCTGACCCCACCATGGCCGGGAAGGCCGAATGGATGTGGGAGAGGAGCCTCGAGGTCGCCGGCGTCTGGCAGAAGATCGCCCACGCGAAGTAGAGACCCGCTTAGTTTGAAGTGACGTAGACTCGGCGCATGTCCGAGTTCCACGTCAACGTCGTTCGACTCACGAACGTCCAGAAACACCCCAACGCCGACTCCCTGTACATCGCGAAGATCCACGGCGGTTACCCCGTCATCTTCAAGGGCAAGGAGTTCGGGGGAGCCTTCCAGGAAGGCGACCTCGCCGTCTACATCCCGGTCGACAGCGTCGTGCCCGCCACCAAGGAATGGGCGTGGATGTCCCCCCAGGTCGAGCAGCTGCTCCCGGGCGGTGAGAAGGTGATGGTCGACCCCGAAGCACCGCGCGACAAGGACCGCCGCGTGAAGGCCAAGCGACTGCGCGGGGTCTTCTCGATGGGCATGCTCGCCCCGGTGCCGGACGGCGCGGCCGACGGCCAAGACGTGGCCGAGCTGATGGGAATCACGAAGTACGAGGAGCCCGAGGAGGCGGTCGCCGCCCAGCGCACGGACGGCTTCCAGGTGAAGGCGCCGCGGTTGGCCATCATGCCGAGCGTGTACGACATCGAGGGCATGCGGCGCTACCCCGACGCGTTCCGCCCGGGCGAGGAGTACGTCGTCGCCGAGAAGATCCACGGCCAGAACGCGCGCTTCGTCCACGACGGCGAGAGGCTGCACGTCGGCTCGCGAGCGCGCTGGCTGACCACCGACCAGCGCCACACCTGGTCCGACGCGGCCAAGCGGTACATGCTCGAGGAGAAGCTCGCCAAGCACCCCAACGTCGTCTTCTTCGGGGAGACGTTCGGCAACAACGGCGACATGGCTTACGGCGTCGACCGCGACAAGACCGGCGACGACCTGCTCTTCTTCGACGCGTGGGACTCGGCCGCCGGGCGCTTCCTGGACTACGCCGAGCTCGCGGCAGCGTGCGCTGACCTCGGGCTCGGGATGGCGCCGGAGCTCGCCCGCGGGACCTGGAAGGAAGGCGAGTTCGAGCGCTTGCTCGCGCTGGCCGAGGGCAAGACCACGCTCAAGGGCGGGCACGTGCGCGAGGGGTTCGTCATCCGGCCGCTGCGCGAGCGCTGCATGGACCGCGAGGGCGGGTTCGTCGGCGGCCGCCTCATCCTCAAGCTGCACGGCGAAGGCTTCCTGACGCGGAAGGGCGCGTGAACCGCGAGGAGCTACGCTCGAGGCTCGGCATCCACGTGCTCGACGTCGGCGCGACGTACGAGTCGGAGGAATGCGTTTTCATCGTCTTGGAAGAACACGGCTCGGTTTGGTGTTGGCCGAGCGTCCCCAACACGTACACCGCGTTCGACCTAAGCGAGGGCAGGATGTTCGAGTTCCACCACGCCTCCATGAGGGCCCAGCGCGCGGTGCCGTTATGATGTACGAGCAGACGCGCTACTTCGACATGGAGGCGGGCGCTGTTTACCGGTGCCCGCCCGGCGGGATGGTCGTCCTGTGCTTGGAGAACACGCAGTTCTTCGACACGTGCCGCGTCAGGTTCTTGGTCATCGACGCCGGCTCGAAGGTGGGTTGGCGCGACGGCGACGTCGTGGCGGAGCAGTACACCCGGTGGAGCGCCGGATCATGGAGCAGGCTGCCGTGAGCATCTTCTACGCCCACTACGGCTGCCACCAAGGCGCGCTGGCCATGCGCCGGTCCGACGGCAAGGTCTTCTACGTGCGCGGCAACGTCGGCCTGTGGGACATGACCGCCGTCCTGATCCCGGCCGACGAGTGCCCGCCCGGCGCGCTCGACGACTACGACCGCGACGACTTCGTCTGCGTGAAAGCGCCCGAGTTCGCGAAGCGTTACCTGGTCTTGGACGAGGGCAAGGACAGGCTCACCGAGCAGCTCAGGAACGCGCTGAAGAACCTCGCCAAATGATCAGAAACGTAGGTGCTTCACTCGGGCGGCCGACAACGAGCTGTACGACGCGAACTCGATGAGCGCGCCTTCGCGCGTGCGTTCGAACTCTCGCAACGACATGATGTCCCCGGCGTCGGCCCCGTCGAGCACGAGGATCTTTACCTCGCTTTTGTCCGTGTCGACCGGCGTCAAAACGACGAAATGGTAATCGTGGATGCCGGCGTTCTCGTACTTCCCGTACTCGCGCCGGACCCATAGGTTGCTTTCGTCGAACTCCGACTTCATTCCTCGGTGGCGAGGTGCTGCTCGACGTAGAGCTGGACCTCGTTGAACCGCGGGACATCTTGGTCCACGCGGAAATGGCTGCGGAGCGCGCCGTCGACGAGCTCGTGGTGCCGCGCCACGCAACGCCCGTTCCTTTGAGAGGTCGGCAGCGCGTGCCAGTCGGCGCCCTTCGCCTTGCACATCTCGATCATCTCACTCGTGCTCTTCTTATGGAGCTCGGTGTGCGAGAAGTGCGACGACGCGAACATCTGCACGCTGTTGCGAAGCCCGTCGCGCTGGCGCCAGACGAAGTAGTTGTTGACGTCCTCGGCGGGCAGCACGAACGCGCGCGCGTCGAAGTAGGCCGGCTCGATGTCGTCGAGGCCCGGCTTGGGGTCGCCCTCGCGGACCGCGGCGGGCGCCCACATGCGCCACGACTCGGCGGTGAACGTCGCGGCGGCGACGGCCGCCGCCACCGACACCATCTTCTGCACCTGGTTCCCGAACCAGGG
>JACCDR010144981.1_pt1 | contig 12970 bp, 12 predicted proteins | sample 7446431 | NCBI WGS metagenome assembly JACCDR01 (sample SAMN15323443, study PRJNA562643) | freshwater metagenome | isolation source: river surface water | place: USA:Blue River Watershed | collected 2017-08-17
GTCTTCGAAAAATTTCCAAGAGGGAACAAGAGATCTCAACAGTCTCATCTTTTTTGTGCTTTCCTTCGTGTGCTGACTATGTCAGCATCAGGTTAAACAATAATCTCCTGCGGAGAAATATGACACAAAATAAATTGAATCAAGGTTTAGGCCTCAAAGAGGCGATTGCCGTTGTTGTGGGAACGATCATCGGAACGGGTGTCTTCCTGAAAACTGGAATCATGGCCCAAACAGTGGGTGATGCTCAGATTGTGATGCTCGCATGGATCGTGGCGGGTCTTCTATCTTTGGCAGGTGCTCTGACCTATGCCGAGCTGGGCGGTCTTTTTCCAAAAGCGGGGGGAGAATTTGTTTATCTTCGTGAAGCTTATGGAAACTGGGTCGGCTTTCTTTATGGTTGGATGCGCTTTTGGATCGGATCTCCAGGATCCATTGCGGCCTATGCGGTGGGTGCTGCGACCTTTTTAGGTGGATTCATTCACTATGAAAACTCGCAAAGCAAAGTCATCATGGCCTTGCTCTTTATCGTTGTCTTTACTTTACTGAACTGTCTGAATGTTCGGTTTGGCGGAAGATTGCAGACTTTTTTAACCGCGCTCAAAGTTCTGATGCTAGCGATTATTGCCTTCGGTATTTTTGCTTTCACAAAAGACGGCAGCTTTACCGATTTAAGTGGTGCTACAGAATCTGTCGGCTGGGCAGGTTGGAGTGCTTTTGGGGCTGCGATGCTCGCGGCTCTTTGGGCATATGACGGTTGGAACAATCTTCCGATGGTAGCTGGTGAAGTGAAAAATGGTCAGCGCAATGTTCCTTTGGCGTTGGCTTTCGGAACTTTGACGATTTTAGTCATTTACGGAATTGTGAATCTTTCTTATTTCTATGCGCTCCCTTTTTCGGAGATCTTAAGCGCCAATTCAAAATTAAATCCGGATGCACTTCCAGTCGCAACCAAAGCGGCGAGCACTTTCTTGGGAACAGCAGGGGTTGGATTTCTTTCGATTGCTTTTGTGATTTCAGCATTAGGTGCGATGAATGGATCCATTTTGACCGGAGCTCGCGTTCCCTATGCGATGGCCAATGAGAAATTGTTTTTTGCAAAACTGGGCGAAACTCATCCAAAAACAATGGTGCCTATTTACTCGGTTCTCATCCAAGGCCTGTGGGCCTGTGTTTTAGCGATGTCAGGAACCTTCGACCAGCTGACGGATTACGTCGTCTTCTCATCTTGGCTATTCTATGCTCTCTGTGGAGCGAGCGTTTGGGTTTTTCGAAAAAAATATCCAGATCGTCACCGTCCATATAAAGTTTTATTTTATCCTGTGCTACCGATTGTTTTCGTTGTCTGCGCGGCTCTTTTATTGATGAATACTCTGATCACGAGCCCTCAAGAATCACTTTTTGGTCTCTTGATTATCGGTATCGGCTTACCAGCTTATTGGTTTTTGTTTCGCTCGAAAGCGGATCAACCTTGAGAAAAATAGCTTTGGTGGGTGCCACACTTTTTGGTTTGGCACTTTTCTTCGTTCTTGGTATCCGCTGGGTGCAAAACGCCCCTGGTAGCTTTTCACAAAAAAAACTGAAAACTTCTTTTGTCAGCTATGTGAGCTCAGTTCGCGGAGTTAAGAAAATTCAACTCGCCGAAATTCAAAGTGTCGAAGTCATCGAGCGAGAATCCAAGTTTTCTCTTTTTTGGAATATGATCGAAATGCCAGATGTGGTTGTACAAGCGAAGATTCCGGTTTTTTACTCTTATTATATAGACCTCAGTGAGCCGATGACACTCAGGCAAACTCAAGGTGAGTTGTGGGTGGAAGCTCCTGCTTTGAGAGCGAACCCGCCAACAGCGGATGTTTCAGCCATTACTTTCGAAGTCAAAAAAGGAAGCTTTTTTCGTAATCCCAAGCCCGTTATTGAAGAGGTTCGCCAAAAGATCACTCCTTTGTTAATTGAGAGTGCTGAGCAGAAAAAATCCTTGGTGCTTGAATCTGCAAAACAGCAGCTCCAAGATATTATCCAATTGTGGCTCTCACAAAACCCTGAATTTCGGTCGCAAATCCAAAGAATTCGGATTCAGTTTTCAGAAGCTCTACCGCCTGCTCAATAGAGAAAATAGCCGCCGTTCATGAGCCTTGTGTTCAGGTCTTTGACAGCCGCTCTTGATTTTAACAGTTCTCCTTCATTTAAAGGTGGGCATACTCCTTGAAATAGACCCCCACGTTGAAGTTTTCATATTTGGAAAGTTGAAGGAGTCTCTCATGAAACTGGGTGCTGTATCATCATTAGTCCTAATTGCGGCTATGAGCTCAAATGCTTGGGCCACCAATGCGCGAGTCAAAACAGCTTGTTATATTGACCCACAAGGAGTTGTTCAGGGCACGAACCCGGACAAGATGACAGAGATTGCTTCCGTTTCGAAGCTTCTCACGAGCCACTGGGTGATTTCTAAGGTGGGTCCTCACCACCGTTTTTCGACACGCATCCATATCACCCCGGTTGCTGCGGATCTTTTTGATGTGCATATTCAAGGAGCTTTAGACCCTTCATTTAATGTCCACCGTATGGCGACTTTAGCGGCTAATTTGAATCTTCGTGGCGTTAAGAAAATTCGCAATCTGACATTTGATCAAAACTTTAGGTATCGCCAAGGTGTTTACTCGGGGTCCCAAGTAGCAGGAGATCCTGAAATCCATGTGATCAAGAATCAGCAGATTACTCCCATTGTCAGAGCGACAATGACCAACATTTCATCGCTCTATTTAAAAGCGAAAGCCGCTCCAGAGACAAAGTTGGGAGAAGGCTTGCCTGAGTCTGTGAGCCTTTCAGTTGCAGATATTAAGAACATCTCATCTGTTGATTTCAAGAAAACACCAGAAACAAAAACATTGGTTTCTCAGTCCATCGAAGTTTATGAAATCATCAAATTAATGAATCTGAAGTCGAACAACTATATTGCCAACATCTTGTTTGATGCGATGGGTGGAGAAGTGGCTTACCGTGAATTTCTTAAAAAAGACAAGGGATACACCTCAGCTCAAGTGAATTTTGCCAACGGATCAGGAAATCCTATTCAAAATTATAAAGGCAATGGTCGTTTTGATAATAAAGCTACTTGCCGCAGTATCGTGACCTTGATCAAAGACCTTCGCGATAAGATGTCTTCGGCTGGAATGAGTTTTTCATCCGTTGTTGCCGTTGCTGGTGAATCCCATCCGAATACCCTCGGAGTTTATGCGACAGATTTGATGGCCGGAGCTTTGATAGCGAAGACTGGCACAGCCAATCCCGTAGTGTCTTTAGCTGGAATTGCATCTACGCCTAAAGGGAATATTTATTTCGCAGTGGCTGTCGCTGATGGACGTCCCGGAAGAGGTAGCAGTGGTCGACAAATTATCCGCCAAGAAGTCGAAAGCATTTTCAGAGCTTACGGTGGCGGCGATGATATAAACTACACAGCCGAGAGCTTGTTCGAGGTTGATGAAGCTGCTCAATTGAAAGAAGAAGTTGCTCAACAAAGAGTGAATCCATAAATGAAGAAGAAAATTATTCTCTTTTTATTGGCCAGTTTTTCTTTGTCCGTCGCAGCTGCCAGCAAAGCTCGGCAAGCGGCTTTACAAGGAGCGAATGTTCCACCGGTGGAAAGCTCTGTTTCAATCAGTATTGAGAGAAGAGATATGAACTCTTTCAAGGCAGCTATTAAAAAACAGCTCTCAGATCAAGAGCTCAATACCTCTTTAGAGAATGCGGCTGCCGCAGAAGATTCTTCTTATTTGGCAGCTCTTTTGAAAGAAAAATCAAAAGCAAAAGACTTGGCTCAAAAAAATTCTCTGATATTGTCGGCAGCTCTTTCCGATGGGGCTTTGAAAAATGTCGAGCTTTTAGAAGCAACAATCAAATCCGAAGAGATGAAATTTGACGAAAATAGAGATGTTCTCCGTCAAGCGATCAGTGTCGCCACATCTGAAAAAATTCAACTGATCGCAAGAAATCATCCGTCTTTGATTTCCAAATTAGATGAAAATGGCGAGTCGATTCTTTTCACAGCTGTGCGCCGTGGAGACCGACAGATCGTTGATCAGGTTTTGAAAATGAAAGGCCTTCCCAAAACTCGCATAAATAAAGCAGGGAAGAGCACTCAAGCTTTGGCATTAGAGCTTGGCTATCAACGTATTGCCGAGCAAGTTAAATAAATTCCCAAACTGAGACGACTCAATTTGAGAATCTTTGACCGCAAGTATTGAGCCCCTTTCAGCTTTGTCCGACAATGATATGGAGAGCAAATCTCATTTGCGGGGGCCCGTAATGTCGACAGCTACTAAAAAGCCTCATTTAACTCTGGTGTGGGGAGATATCCCTGATTGGGCTTATTCGTCAGTGGCGTCTATTTTAGAAACTTTGAAACATTCAGATCCGGGCACATTTGAACATTGTTTGCGGGTTGGCGAGTACTCGCGTCTTTTAGCAAAGTCTTCAGGCCTTTCCGAGTATCAACAAAAGGTCGCCGAGTTCGCAGGGATTCTGCACGATGTAGGTAAGATGGGTGTGGGCCAGGAGATTACTCATAAGCCTGGAAAGCTCACCGATTCTGAATACGAAGTCATGAAGGCCCATCCTTGTTACAGCGAAGAAATCATAAAGCCTTTGGCGATTCACGATTTTTTTAGACAGGTTTTGCCAGCTGTTCGCGGTCACCACGAACGAGTCGATGGGAAAGGTTATCCCGATAATCTTCACGGTGAAGACATTCCTTTGGTCTCTCGTATGATTTTGATTGTAGATACACTGGATGCAATGGGAGAGGATCGTGCTTACCGAAAAGGTCTTCCGCTCGAAGTCATCTATAAAGAAATTCAAAAATTCTCGGGTACTCAGTTTGACCAGAATATCGTCAAAGTTTTCTTCGAATCTCACGCTTCTTGGAAAACAGAAAAAGCCGATCCGAATACGATCAACTTTCTGATCAAAAAACTGAAAGCTGCTTAGTTAGTGACGGTTCGTGCTCTCAAAAATTTTATCCGCACTGGCGGCGATAAATCCTTGATACAATTTTCCATCTTTCATGGCATAGCGCTTAGCAAATTCATAATAGCAAGCGGGGATCTGGAAGCTGCCGTCAGTAAACTGGACCGTGGCTTTCTCAGCCATCGTAGAGCTTTGCTCCAGCAACTGATCCGGGGTTCCCTTGATCTCACCCCCGGAAGCATTGAGCTTATAACCATTGGCTTTGATGAAATTGTTGAGATCTGAGAGCTCTTTCCATTTCTTGAGCGCATTCACGTTCACAGTGAAATGGTTCGGACGAAATCCGTAAGCAGCCACCCAGCCAGCGTATTCACTCTCGTCAGCTAATTTCTGGTAGGTTGCATGATCTATCTTCCAAGGGCGACCGGCGATGGTCATGGTTGGAGAATCAATAACGATTTGTGGGATTTGTTCAATCAAAGCTTCCAAAGTTTTTTGTACAAAGGGCGACATTTTGCTCAGCTCTAATTCGCTGATAAAAATTTTTGGCAGGCTCAAATCCGAGTGCTCCCAGTGATTGGCGTAAAGCTTTTTCTCTTTAAAAAAATATTCGCCTTTATTTTTATAGCCAAACTTTTCAAAGATATGAGCCATCGAAGAAATACCGAGGCGGGGATGTTGAAAAGTTCTCAGGGCAATGTGATCGTTGAGAACTTGCTCGCCTTGAGCGGTCAGCAGGTCGAAGATCCTGCGCGCAGCTGGATTGAAGTCGCAGTAATCTTGCCACATGAGATCCAGAAGATCGTTTGCACTTTGAATTTCTTTCATAGATAGGCCGCCCTTACAGTATGATATTGAAGACAAAACTAGAGTCTGAACTCTGGTTGGGGGATTTTGCTGTTGATCTATTTTTATAATATTTTCAGAACCGGTGTCATCCATTTCGCTATAAGCTCGAAATCTATCATGGCGCATCAATTCATTGACATCACAGGGGAAAAACGAGTTTATGAGGGTCTGAATGAATATTAAAAACACCTCTTTAGACCTGCAAAGTCGGCCGTCTTTGATGAAAGCTTTTGCGCTTTCTGGCGCGCTTATTTCAAGCTTGGGCTCGGTTTCTGCCTTAGCACAAAGTAGCAGTCTCCCTAGCAGCGGAAAAATCGCCGGCGTGCAAGAATCTCGCATCGAAAATCCTTCTAAAATGCGCGCTCAAGTTCAGGGATTCCTGCGCTTTGAAGCGATGAAATACACCACGGCCGTGGCCGAGAATCCTCAACTCAGTCAGAGCCTTTTGGCTTCTGCCAATTTGAGCGGAGATGTTTCGGGAACGAATAATATCAGTTCTTTTGACCTGTCTGCCGGCAAATACGTGGACCTGGGTGGATCTCAATTTCAGGTGAACGAGATCGCTCATTCAGTACAATGGCGAGATGGTAAAAGCCAAGTCTCTGTCGGAAGAAAGAAAGAATTTTGGTCGCAACTGGATCAAGATTGGCAGTTGGGAATGTGGCAGCCACAGTCTTTGCTGGATTCTCTCCGCCCTGAAGAGCAAGGTCTCACGGGGGTTTTCTACCGTCACCAGCAGGGCCGTTTCGAATTTTTGGCCTTTGCTTCACCTATTTTTATTCCAACCTTGGGACCTGAGATTCAGGAAAAGGAGGGAAGCCTTGTTGCCGACAGTCGTTGGTACCGTCCACCCAGTAACTCTTTTCCGTTGAACAACGTGAATACCAAAATCAAATTTGCTCTCGATGTGCCTCCGGTAAAGGACTTGATCCAACATCCTGCAAGCGGAATGCGCGTTCGCTACGGCGGGGAGACAGATGGTCTTTGGGTTTCTGGAAATTACGGCTACAAGCCGATGAATGCGCTGTTATTGAAATACAAAAAAGGTCTTTTCTTGCCTGAATATGATGCCCAAACGGGCGAAGTGACCATCGCCCCTGAGGTGGGCTATCACCAAGTTTATGGTGGTGATTTAGGTTATCGCTTTGAAGATGGAATGATCTCAGCATCATACTTGGCAGATACTCCTTCGGATAAACAATCCGATGATCCCTATGTTCTCCAGAGACCTGAAGCAGCTCGTATGTATAGTTTGCACGCCGAGACCTATATCGAAACGAGCGTTTTCGCAAATCCCATTGGTCTTTCAGTGAATTATCTGCGTATTGACGGCGGAGATATTCGAGACTTTGATTCTACAGGGGCGAACAGTGGGGCTATCTTTGAGCAGCGCTATAACTTTACTCATGCGGCCTCCCTGAGAGCGGATTTTTCGACTATTTTTGGTAAGCGCAAATTCATGTCTAGCTTTAAATTCATGCGTGAATTTGACCAAAAGGGCAGCCTTTTCAATAGTGAGATTGCTTATTTTCCGCAAAAATCTTTCGCTTTGATTATCGGAGCTGACATTTTGGGAGTGGACGATTCCAGCGACTTGAATAAAGACAGTCGTTTCTTGAATCAATTCCGCGCCAATGACCGCTATTACGGAGGCATGAGTTATGTTTTCTAAAAAATTAGGCGTCATTTTAGCTCTGAGCTTAATGCTGAGTGCGTGTAATCTTCCGCTCAACGAAAATCCTCCGGCTCCTTCGGATATTAATGCAAAACTAGATGGCAGTGCCTGTTTGGAAGAAGCTATGCCAGCGCTTGAGAGCTTCGTTCAAGGAACGGGTTCTCCAAATCAAATTATTGGTTTTTGGGATTGTCTATCAACGGCTGTTAGCAGCTTTGAAAAATCGACCCGCGGTCGATACGAAGATCGTTTTACAGCTCTGGAGCTGGTGAATTTTGTTGAAAGATATTTTATGTCTAACGGAGAAAAGATTTCTCCAGCGCTTCAACTTGAAATTTTTAAAATGAAGCAGCTTTTCATGGGTGGCAATGATCAATCGATTACTCGGGATGAGATGAGAATTGCTCTCCAGGTTTTTGAACAATTAAAAATCATCAGTGTTCGCATGAATCCTTATATGAAAGTTTATTCCATGAACTGGAAGACAGCAGATGTGCAATCTCTGGATTCCGACATGAAGTATTTTGAAGATGCTAATCTTGAGATTCAACAGGCCTCTAAAGATGTTGCAGATATCATCGCAAAAAATGGCCGAGCTTATAAATTAGATAGCTTCGTGTTATTGCTCACAGAGCTCTCTCGCTTCAGTGACAAGCCTTGGGCTTGGCTCGCCAAAATCGAAGATGCAATGCCTCTGGTTTATCAACTGAAGAAATCCTTGGCTGGTGGAAAAGAAGCCGAAGTTGAGCCCACAGAGTGGCGACGTTTCTTCCTTCTCAGTTCTCGCGGTTACATTCAATATTTGAGATATTTCTACTTTATTAGCGAAGCGAGTGGGAAGAAGACCCTTTCTCAGAACATTGTTTATATTACCCGTTCCGTTGACGACTTATTTTCCTTTCTTGGAGATATGGTCGAGGGAAAACAAGAGAAGACTCTGACTCGGGCGGAGCTTCTGAGTATCCTGCAAGCATTGACAAAATTTGTTCCGGACCTAAAAGTGACAGACCCTCTGCTGATTGAGCTGATGAAAATTAAAACGATTTTCTTTGGTGGTCGAATTGACTATTTTGAAAAAGCTGATTTTGACCGAGCTCGCATCAAGCTAGAAACTTTCCGTTTAATGGCCGAAGAATTTCTGACTTATGCCAAAGTTTACGGGATGGAGTGGATTCCCGCTGAAGGTATGACCGAAGATGAAAAGGTCGCATATTTTAGAAAAGCAGAAACGAGTCTTGTCAGTTTCGCGACGACCGTGGGTGAAAATCTTGAGAACAGTTACGATCTCAATGACCTCCATAAATTAGCCAAAGAATTAGATACGTTTTTTGGTCCTCCGGAAAAACCAGAGACTCCGACTTTGGAAGCGCGAGCGAAGAAATTTGTTCCGCTTTTCATCACAGCTAAAAATGTAATCTTAGGGGATTCGGATGCTTTGGTCGGTACTAGCAATCGAGATGCGTCCAGAGCTTTATGGAAAGATTTTTTGAGCTTCTCGGCTCAAGGTTTTACTCGATATTTATATTATAACTATTTCGTTGCTGGACAAAAAATCTCAACTGGGCCAGGGATCAAAACTGTTCAAACCTTGTTGATTGAGACATCGGATTACTTGGAAAAAATGCTATCAAGAAAGGCTGGCCAGACAATTACTTTTGCTGAGTTTGGCAAAGTATGGAAATCCCTGCAGAGCGCCGAATTCTTGCCAGAGAAAATGACTGCTAGCGCTTTAGACAAAGTCACCAAAGCTCTTTTTCAAAGAATGCTTTTATCACCAGAGAGAAGGCTATCCGGAGTGAAGCCTAATGGCTTAACGAAAGAATCACTTTCTGTATTGAAGACGGAGTTCGCGATCTGGGGCGGAAGCCAAGAATTTTTAGATTGGCTTTATAGCAACGTCCCTGCTGGTCAGGGTCGTCCCAAATCCCAGATCTTAGCCGCTATTGGCACCAATCCGGCATCAGATGGTTTGAAAGAAATGAATATGATCTATGGATCAGGTCTCGAAGTTTCTTTTGATCTGATGGGAAGAATGGTGATCGGAAAACCGGCAGCCTACTATCTCAGAGAGACCACGGATTATCTTAATATGGTTCGTGCTGCAGCTCGCTTGGTGATGCGGGGCTATGCTGGAGACATGACCCGAGTCAAAAATTACGGCGGCATTAATGAAGCTGAAATGAAGCTTCTGTTTGCCGACCTTCAAGAGATTCTTGTGCAATTGGAAATGATTGGTCCCAATAATAAGAGCTTCGCGGAATCTCGCTTCCGTGATGGAAATTTATTTACCAGCGTTTCTAACGGTGATTATTTCATGGACTTTAAAGAAGCCGTTCAGCTTGTAATGATGATCACTTCGGGTCTGAAGCTGGATAGCGTCTTGTATAAAGAATTAGATGCGGACTGTCGGATCAATGACTCATCCAAAGATAAAGATGAGTGGACGGTGGATTATAATTGCATGGCAAATGTCTACAAACCAAAACTGCCGGAACTGTTTGCGTCGATGCCGGATCTTGTTCGATATATGAAACGCATGAGCAAAACTCAGTACGAATCTTTCTTTACCAATATGGTGAAGGCGGCAGGTTATTCGTCGGAGCTCACGGGATCTTTGGTGAAGATGAAAGATCTTTCCCAGTTTCCTCATGTGACTCAGTATGTAGAAATGATTTTTCAAAAATTTGATACTGATAGAAATGGATTTTTAGATACAGCGGAAGCGATGAGAGCTTTTCCAACATTTAGAAATATTCTTCTGACGGCCTCGAATGGGAAATTAAAAAAAGAGAAAGATCTGAAAGGCCTTTTCACTTGGCTTTTGAAATACGGCAAGCCCCCAGGCGGCTTATTGAAGAATCTCAAATTCATTTTGATCTGGGTTCCTAAAGGCGAAAAAGGCTGGGATGTCTGGGCTGATCGTGAAAAATTGGCGACCATCTTAGGTGTCATCGCCGAAGAGACAGCGAAAGCAGAATTGGCTGCTCAGTAATATTAGAACTTGTTTTTCCACATCATGGATTCAACAGGAAGAGCTGTCTTGGCATTGTATTTCGCCGAAGCCTTTGTATTGTACGGAGTGATCAAAGCTCCTTGAACAGTGAAATATATCAATTGTCCGATGGGCATTTCAGCGTAAACACGCACTGGTTGTTTCACAGAAATTTCCAAAGTCCAATAATTGCAAAAACCAATATCACCTTTTCCAGCAGTGGCATGGATATCAATCCCTAAGCGACCCACGCTGGATTTTCCTTCAAGGAAAGGAACATGCTCCATGGTCTCGGTGTATTCGTGGGTCACACCCAAATAGAAAACCTCAGGTTGAAGAACGTATCCTTCAGGGGGGATTTCAAAAGTTTTAATTTTGTTGTGCTTGCGAGAATCGAGGACTTTGTCCTCATAGATCGCCAGAGTTTTGCCTAAATGGACATCATAGGAATTAGAACCCAGGCATTCACGACGAAAAGGCTCAACTTTGATTGAGCCTTTTTCCATACAATCGAGTATTTCTTGGTCTGTTAAGATCACAGCTAAAGACTATTTAGTTTCGCGGTGAAGAGTGTGCTTTTTCATGTTTGGATTGTATTTCATTTTTTCCAAACGACCTGGTGTTTTAGTTTTGTTTTTATCTGTCGTATAACGAGAAACAGGAACGCCTGCAGCTTTAGCTTCAGTGCACTCCAAAGTAACAACTAAACGACCTTTTTTCTTTGCCATAATCTACCTCGCAAAAGAGCTTTATTTCAGAGGGGTAGTGTTAACAAAGTTAATCCCAAACATCAATAGACGACTGTGAGAAATAAGGATAAATTCTCAGGCTATGAACAAGATCTTACTGCGCATCCTTATCAGCCTCGGAATCCTTCTGCCTGCAAAAGCAGCTTTTGCTCAAGCTATCGAGCCTTTTAAGCTCTATAAGGCGGGAATAGACGAAATGAGCCTTTCAGAAGCTCTCAAAGGCGTCCAAGCAGGTGATATCGTTCTGATGGGCGAGCAGCACGGAACTGAGATCATGGCTGACCAGCAAGTCGCAATCCTGGAAACTCTAAAATCCCAAGGGCTCAATATCAGCGTCGGGATGGAATTCTTCGAAAAGCACATTCAGCCCGATATTAACGCTATGCGTTTAGGTTTACTAACCGAGGAGCAGTTCCTGGCCAAGATTCTTTGGAAGGGTTTTCCTTACTCTTCTTACCGCCGTCAGGTCAACTTCCCTCGGGGACCCCAAGAATTCGTCATCGCCTTGAATGCTCCAAGATCCCTCACTTCCCGAATCTCTAAAGTGGGAATTGCTGGATTAACCCCTGATGAAAAAGCCCTTTTGCCGAGCGATTTCCAAATCGGCAATGCAGCCTATCTCCGACGCTTCGAAGAGGCGATGGGTGGTCATGTTAACCCAGATTCACTGACTCGGTACTTTGAAGCTCAGAGCACTTGGGATGAGGTGATGGCTGTCACAGCGATCGATTTCTTAGAAAAGCATCCGGACCAAGTTCTTGTTATCGTTGTCGGCGAATTCCATACTCAGTATGGAGGAGGATTGCCTGATAGACTGAAAGCTCGATTGCAAAAGACCTCTCTGCCGACTCGACTCACAACATTTTCTTTGATTAATCTCGAAGGAATGAGTCAGGATGAAAGAGAACAAATGGTTCGTCCTAACGCTGATGGTGCGAGAGCCGATTTTGTGTGGACGTCTCAGTTTTAAGGAGTTCTTCGAATGTTCCCTTTAGAAACCCGCATTCTTATCGCTGATGATATGCCAACTATTCGTGAGTTAGTGAAAAATCACTTGAAGAATTTAGGTTATAAAAATGTGATTGAAGCTTCTGACGGAGAAGCGGCGATGAATATCGTGATCACAAATACGACCATCGGAACTCCGATTGGACTTGTGATTTCAGATTGGAATATGCCGAAAATGACCGGCCTCGAGTTTTTAAAACAGATGCGCGCCTCGACAGATTGGGCGAGCTTGCCTTTTATTCTTCTGACTTCTGAGTCTGAAAGAGATCAAGTCACCGAAGCTATTTTAGCAGGCGTGAGCCAATACTTGGTGAAACCTTTTGCAGCCAAATCTTTTGAGGAAAAGCTCCGAGGAGTTTGGGCTAAGCACAACCCGAAATAATTTTTTTAAGCTGCTTTGATATTGGGAACTTGGACCAAGTAAGGAACCTGCACGTGCAACGTGGTGCCTTTTCCGACGATCGATGTGACATAGGCTTTTCCACCTAATTTGGATGCCGCATGAAGAATGGCATCCATTCCTACTCCGCGACCTGATGTTTCTGTCACTTCAGTTTTGGTTGAAAACTGCGAATCAAAAACGTGTTGGATGACTTGAGAATCATCTTCTTTAGACACATCGAGACCTTTTGATGTCAAACGCTCGCGGATTTTTACTGGATCAATTCCGCTGCCATCATCTTGAACTTGGATAGAAAGCCAATCCTGTCCTTTGTCGGAAAACCGTTTGAATTCAAC
>JACCDR012302127.1_pt1 | contig 12970 bp, 13 predicted proteins | sample 7446431 | NCBI WGS metagenome assembly JACCDR01 (sample SAMN15323443, study PRJNA562643) | freshwater metagenome | isolation source: river surface water | place: USA:Blue River Watershed | collected 2017-08-17
CGTCAGCTCGCGCTTCGGCGCGATCGGCACGGTCACGCTCGGCACGCCGTTCACGCCGACGCCCGCGTACAAGTACATCCCCGGCTTCACCATCACGGCCGGCGTCTCGCCGCTCGCCGCTACGAACACGCTGGTGATCCGCTTCCGCCCGTTCAAGGCTGGCCAGCTCGTTGGCGGCTACGTCTGGCCGGACAAGACCAACTTCAAGCGCGACAAGTTCCGCATCGTCGCCAACGACCACAAGACCATCACCGTCGCCGCGGGCACCGACCTCACGCTGTACGCGACCGGCGGCGACGACTTCTTGGTTAGCGCACCGATCGAGATGACTGGCGGCCGAAACGGCATCTCGGGCATCGTGGACGCCACCTACCAGGCGGCGTGGGAGCCGAGCACCAGCCCGTTCAACGACACCGATGGCCAGAACCTGGGCGTGGTGAAGTTCGCGACGCCTGGCGTCAACTCCACCGCGGTCCAGAAGGCCGGCGTGGCGTACGCGGACGCGAAAAATCACCAGTACCGCGCCGAATTCCCGAGCAACATCCTCACGGACAACGCGGCGCTCGCGTACGTCCAGGACACGCTCGGGCGCTCGGACTACATGACCATCTTCTTCCCCAGCTACGGCGACGTGCCGCACCCGGACCCCACGAGCGCACGCGAGGGGAAGCGCAAGACCATCCCGCTGACGGGCATGTGCCTCGGCCGCGAGGCGCGAATCGTCAGCGATTATGACGGCTACCACAAGGCGCAAGCGGGCATCGACGCCGTGCTGCCTCGGCTGCTGTCGATTCCAACGTTGGACAAGAAGCTCAACGAGGAGCTTCTCAACCCGGTCGGCATCAACGTCATCAAGAAGTCCAAGGGCAACTACGTCCTGTGGGGCGACCGCAACTGCAACCTGGACCCATCTTGGAAGTTCAAGCACCAGCGTGAGCAGATGTCGTACTACGAGCACGTGCTGCAGGAGAACTTCGACTTCATCATCTTCACCATCAACGACCGGATCTCTGATCGCCAGGCGGAAACGGCGCTCATCGCGTTCTTCCAGCCTGAGTTCACGAAGCGCGCCCTGCGTGGCGACGACTTCAAGGACGCTTGCATCATCAAGGTCGACGACGAGTTGAACACGGACGCGGTCCGCGCCAACGGCGACAAGGTCGCGTCCATCTCGCTCCGCCTCGCCGACACGACGGAGCGCTTCATCATCCGCATCGGCAAGCAGGGCATTTTCGAGGCGACGGCCTAAGCTAGGCGCCACCAGGAGACCATCAGATGAGCCAAGCACTATTGAAGCAATACGTGGGCGAAGCCGGCGCCGGCGGCGCCTCGGACCACTCGCCCTCGGCCACGCCCACGAAGCTGTACGACCTGCTCAAGCAGCTCGCGCAGCCGAAGCCGTACCTGAGCGCTCACGTGCCGGGAACGGTGGCCACGGGCGTGCTCGCGCGCTTGCCCATCACGAGGCCCGACACGCTCAGGGAGCTGGTCGTGCGCCTCGATGTTTGCGGCTCGGCCGGCCAGACCGTCGTGCAAGCGCGCGTCAACGGCGTGCTCGTCACCAACGGCGCCCTCACCATCGACAACGCGGCGGCGGACCCGACGCAGGTCAAGGTCACGCTCGGCTCCGGAAACGCCGGCATCGACGTGAAGGATGGCGACATCGTGGACATCAACGTGTCCACGGCTCCCACGGCGGGCTCGGGCTTGTCGGCGACCATCTACGGCGGTCCGGTCGGCATCGAGTGAGCGCGCGAGCGCTCCTAACCCATTGATCTGAAGACTGCAACAGAAGGACAGGGACGATGAAGGGCGAAGTTCAAGCGGACCACATCCCCGTAAACAAGTTTCAGCTGAAGGTGGTCGGGCTGCTCGACATCTACCTGTCCACCGTCAGCGGCATCGAAGACGAGCTGCAGACCATCGATCTGCCCGACCGCACGAAGGCGTCGGGCGGCAACCGCGCGGCCGGTGAGTTCACGGCGATGCAACCGATCCATCACACCACCGAGGTGGCGGCGATGGAAGTCTGGTTCAAGGAGGGGCAAGACCCCATCTCGCCGACGTACAAGAAGCCCTGCACGCTCGTGATGCAGAGCTTGAGCGGCCAGAAAGAGCGGAGCTACACCCTGATCGGCGTGTTCGTCACGAAGCGCGTCTTGCCCGACTTGGACAAGGCCGACGACGGCGAGATGGCGCAGATCGAGTGGACGTTCAGCTTCGACGACATCCTGCCGCTCTGACGCAGGACATTCCCGCCCACCGCTCCCTCGGTCGGGGCGCAAACGAGGACGCCGGCCGGGCCCCTCGGGCGCTGGGCGGGGTGACAACATAGCAACCCACCACGGTGGACCTAACAAGCCCGCAAAGGGCATTTGGAGGCGACCCGATGAGCAAATCAGAAGTAGTGCGTGAGAAGATGGTTGGCACGGCCCCCGATGAGGCCGCGCCCGAGAAGGCGCCCGAGAAGGCGCCGCGCCGCGTGATCACGACGTTGGCCGAGCTGGGGCCCGTTCTCCCGGTAGGCTTCAACGTCGGCGGCACGTTGGTGAAGGACCTGAAGACGCGCCCTTGGAAGACCAAGGACGAACGCGAGTTGTCGAAGCTGAAGAAGCCAAAGATGTCGATGGCCACTTACATCGGCATCGTGCTCGGGCAGATGTGTTCGAAGTTCGGCCCGCACGACTTCACCCTGGACCAGAAGATGCCCGAGAAGCAGCTGGGCATCGCGCAAGCGTACATGGGCGACGTGTTCTACGCCTACATGTACCTGCGCACGCAAGTCATCGGCAACGAGCTGAAGATGGACATCACGTGTCCGACGCCGGACTGCGGCAACTTCCGCTTCACCGGCGACCTCGGCTCCACGCAGGTGAGCCGCATCGACTCGTTGGACCAGCTCGACTGGTTCCACGACCTTCGCGACCCCATCGAGATCCGCAAGCAGACCGTCACCAAGTTCCGCCTCCGGGCGCCACGTTGGAACACGCTCGTGGCCGGGAGCAACGGCGACCAGATGACGATGTCCATGGGCAAGATCATGGCCGTCCAAGGGTCCGTCGTCGGCCTGAACGACGAGGCCACGGAGCTTTCGCTAACGGATGGCGAGGTGGACGAGCTGTCCAAGTACGACCTCGAAGCCATCGCGAACCGAGTCAACGACGAATTCGTTGGCCCGAAGATGGCCGTGGAAGGCCACTGCCCGAAGTGTGAGCGCGAATTCCAGGCGCCGATTGACTGGAGTTACGACCGTTTTTTTACAACTTCTTCCCTGTAGTCGACCGAGACGACCTGCGTGAGCAGGTGTTTTCGCTCACGTACTGCATGGAAGGAATGACGTATGACTCGGTCATGGAGATGGAGCCCGACGATCGCTTGTGGTACGTCGACCGGCTCTTGAAGCAGCTGAAGAAGGAAAACGAGGAGATCAAGAAGGCTTCAGCGAAGAATAAGGGGCGCGGCAGCAGCAAGTCCAGGAGGTAAGGCGCGTGAACAACATCGGAATTGGTGGCATCCTCACGTTCAACGGTGGACAGGCCGTTTCAGGCATGTCCGCCGCGACGGCGGCCACCGGCCGGTTGGAAGCGCGCCAGAGCGCCCTGAGCATCGCCGCCGCGAAGGTCGGCGGCGCGTTCTCTGGCTTCGGCTCGGCGGCGACGAAGGCGGGCTTGATGCTCAGCCCGGTCACCGCCGCGTTCGGACTGGCCGAGAAGTACGCGCTGGACTTCGAAAAGCAGATGAGCGCCGTCAAGGCGGTCGCCGGCGCGACCGAGGCGGAGATGGCGCAGCTGACGCTCGCCGCGAAGAAGTTCGGCGCCAAGAGCACCTTCGACCCCATCGAGGTCGCCCAGGCCATGGAGGAGCTAGCGCGAGCTGGCTTCTCTGCGCAGGAGAGCTTGAGCGCGCTCCCGGGTGTGCTAGCGGCTGCGGCTGCTGAAGGCATGCCCCTAGCGCAAGCTACGGAGATCGTCGGCGCAACGCTCCGCGGCATGGGACTCGGCGCCGACCAGGCCACGCGCGTCGCGGACGTGCTCGCGCTCGCGAGCGCGAAGACCAACGCCAGCATCGTCGACCTCGGTGAGTCGATGAAGTACGCGGCGGCGCAGTCGAAGGTCATGGGCATCGACCTGGAGACCACCGTGGGCATCCTCGGCTTGGCGTCGGACGCCGGCTTGAAGGGCTCCATCGGCGGCTCGTCGTTCGCGGCCATGCTCACGAAGCTGTCGAAGCCGAGCAAGGAAGCCAACCACTGGCTGAAGGCGAACAACATCGAGATGACCAAGACCGCGGACGGCGGCCTGGACATCATCAACGTCGTGAAGCAGATCAACACGGCCCTCGAAAAAGAGGGTGACGTGATGAAGAAGGGTGCGATCCTCGCCGAAGTCTTCGGCGACCGTGGCAAGAAGGCCTTCGGCGCCCTGACCACCGGCATCGAGTCGGGAAAGATCGACACCATCGTGAACGACCTCAGGGGCGCAGCGGGCGCCGCGGAGAAGATGGCGAGCACGCGCCTGGAAGGCATCCTGGGCACGCTCAAGCAGATCTACAACGCCGGCAAGGCGTTGATGCTGGAATTCTTCGGCGGCCTGATCAAGAACGCGGGCCCCGGCCTGAAGCAGATCGGCGAGGCCTTCGGCAACATCGTCAACATCGTCCAGGACCTTCAGGCCGGCGTCGCGCTGAACCGTCAGGAGATGGAAGCGCGCTACGGCACGACCGTCGTGGCCATCGCGTACGGCATCGTGGACGCGATTCGCGAGATCAGCGACGCCATCGGAACAGTGCGCGGCTACTTCATGGACTTCATGCAGCGCGTGACCGGGGAAGCGAGTCCGAGCTTCATCCAGATGGCCGCGAAGTGGGTGGTGATCCTCCTCGCCGTCGCGGCGGCGGCCGGCCCGATCCTGCTCGCGCTCGGCGGCATCGTCTCGTTCATCATGAGCAGCGTCGTACCGGCGCTGGAGTACATCGGCTACATCGTCGGCGTCGCGCTCATCGCGCCGTTCACGACGTTCGGCCAGATCTTCTTCCTGGTGTTCGCGGGCATGAAGGCCGAGGGCGAGTCCACCGGCTCGGTGCTCACCCGGATGTGGAACACGGTGGTGGCCGGCGGCCAGTGGTTCATGGACAGCATCATCAACCCGATGGTGGCGATGTTCCAGCGGACTGTCGGCCCGACCATCGACATGATCAAGCAGAAGTGGACGATCTTCACCATCGACGCGCAGAACAAATGGCAGCAGCTGTTCGGCGGCGTGATCAAGGCCACGCGCGCGCTCGCGCCGCTCTTCAGCGCCGTCTTCCAGCTCCTCGGCAAGGTCGTGGGCTGGTATGTGAACTACGTCGTGACGCTGTTCGGCTGGATCTTGGACGCCGTGAAGCCGGTCTTCAATGCCGTGAAGGACATCGGCCTCTGGATCATGAACTACCTGATCAAGGGGCTCCAGAAGGTCGTGAGCTTCGCGTTGAAGGGCGCGGACGCGCTCGGGCTCACGAAGGACTCGCCGATCTGGGTTGAGCTGGCCGACTTCGCCAGCCAGAAGGTCGACCTGTCGAGCGCGGAAGGGCGCGCCGACAACGTGGCGCAGGCGCAAGGCCTCGGAAAGGTCGCGGCCGTTCCGCCCGACGGCAAGTACAACGGCGTGGACAACACCAACCAGCCGTTCGCCAAGGAGGCGGCCGACATCGCTGCCTTCAACAAGGCCGCCATCTCCGGCAAGCCGGCCGTCGACGTCAACGTGAACGTCGAAGACAAGCGCCAGCTGGACGTGAAGAACTGCATGACCGTCGACGGCCGCGAGCTAGCGGTGGCCCAAGGCCGTCACAAGCAGGAAATAAATGAAAGAGCTGGCTTCAAAGCCACTCCTTGGCAACGACGACAGATGCTCGAACAAGGGGCTGCTCCTGTCAATGGAGCCGGGGGCGGCGGGCAATGAACGGCGCGATCTACGCAATCGTCTGTTTGGCAACGGGCGCCATGTACATCGGAAGCGCCACCTGCCTGAAGCGCCGCTGGCGCACGCATCGTCGCGAGTTGCGCACCGGAATCCAGCAAGATTGGCTGGACGCGAAACGACCCGCCCTGAACATCTGTTTCGATGCGCGAGCGGGAATGACAGGACGTCACCACTCTGAAGCCACGAAGCTGAAGATTGGATCGCGCGTTGTCTCTGAAGAGACGCGCGAGAAGCTCCGCGCATCCATGATCGGAAACAAGCGTTGCCTCGGCGCCCGGCGTTCCAAGGAGACCAAGGCAAAGATGCGAGCGGCGGTGTACGCCAGACTCGGAAAGGCGGCATAATGGGCATCGGCAATGCACTAGTCGGCATCGGCGGCACGCTGATCAGCAAGATGCTGAGCCTCAAGACGTGGTCGCTGAAGAACACCGAGGACGGCACCGTGCTGAAGGGCCAGTTCCCGGCCGAGCAGGTCACGCGGAACGTCGGCGGCAACTGGGCCGAGATCCAGGCGCTGAACCGCGCCAACGCCTTCATCCAGTTCTTGAACGGCAAGACCGAGACGTTGGAAGTGAAGTCCCGCTTCTTCAAGCGCGACCTCCTGGACGACTCGCCCACGGAGAAGATCGACAAGCTGATCGAATTCACGCAGGCCACGCTGCGTTTCCGTCGGCCGCCGCTCCTGACCTTCTACCTGGGCGATGGTCTCGGGCTTCAGTTCGATTGCATCTGCGAGGGTGTCACCGGCATCGAGTACGGCGAGCCGAACGCGCTCGGCGGCATCCGCCAGGTGTCGTTCACGATGCAGTTCAAGAAGGTGAGCGGCTCCCAAAACGCCATCAGCGGCGAGCAGGAAGTCACTGACACCCGCTACCACCACGCCAAAGAGGGCGAGTATTACGAGCTGATCTGCGAGCAGGAGTACGGCGACCCGATGATCGGTGTCGTCATCCGTCAGCGCAACCCAACGATGGCGCTGCTCAGCCCGGGCGACATCATCGCTCTGCCCGCGCTCGAAGGCGTTCGCGGCCTCACGCCGAAGCAACAGAGCATCCCGCTGAAGACGGCCTTCGGTCGAAAGGACACGCTACAGCGCACGCTTCGCATCCAGTACTTCAACAAGCGCTCGGGCAACTACACGACCTTCAACTACACGAAGCCCTGAGACATGGTCGCCATCCTCGATCAATCCAAGAACGCGGAGCTGGACGCCGCGAGCGCGCCCCGGGCGAAGTTCCCGGACACGATGGCGCCCGACTTCTCGTTGAAGATCGATGGCAACCGTCTGGACGAAAGCGTGCGTCAGCTCGTTCAGTCCGTGGAGTACGAGTCGTGCGACGGCATGGCCGACGTGATGAAGATCGTCATCAACGACACCTTCGACACGAGCGCGCGGATGCCCGTCCGGACGTCCAAGCTGTTCATGCCGGGCAAGACGCTCGCGCTGTTCATCGGCTACGGGCCGCGACTGCGCCATGTCGGCTCCGCCATCATCCGCCGGATCCGTCCGCAGTTCCCCTCGGCTTCGGCGCCAACCATGGAGATCGTCGCGTACACCGCCGACTCGATGATGGCGGCGACGGGGCCCGAGCCGCTGAAGGAGACGAAGAAGCTGAAGAAGGGCGGCACCCGAATCAAGAACAGCAAGGCGGGCCGCCGTTGGAAAGAGGCCAAGTACAGCGACGCGGTGGCCGACCGAGCCGAGGCCTACGGCTTCAACACCGACATCGACCCGACGCCCGAAGCGCCCACGGAGTTCATCCAGAAGGCGAACATGACGGACTACGACTTTGTCAAGGGTCTGTCCAACCTGACGGGCTTCATCTTCTGGGTCGACGGCGACTCCAACGGCGAATGGACACTGCACTTCCGCGACCCGCAGAAGATGCAACAAGGCGACCTCCAAGAGAAGCAGTACACGTTCAAGTACGGCGACGGCGACTACAGCACCTTGTTGAGCTTCGAGCCCGAGCTGGCGATCCAAGACGCCATCACGAAGCTCCTCGTCCAGACGAAGGACCCGATCACCGGCCAGATCCTACAAGCCAAGATCGAGGAGGAGAACAACGACAGCGCAGAGCCGGGAATCGACCCGGGGAACGTCAACCCCGACAACCGCTCGAACGACGGCGACGTGGTGGACAAGTCGCTGGACCAGCGCTCCGGCCTCAGCTTGAAGGGCAACGGTATGACCGGCCCCATCAAGACCGCGAGCGACATCAAGATCTACATCGACGAATTCAGCTTTGACGTCCGAGCCAACCGCCGCTTCCGCAACGAGCAGGAGCTGGCGGGATGGGCGGCACAGTGGTTCCGTCGCAACAGGGAGAACTTCATGCTGGCGCGCGGCGCGCTGCTCGGCGTGGAGGACTTGCGCGCGCGCCAGCAGCACAAGCTCGTCGGCATGGGCGACCCGTGGGATGGCCTGTACTACTTCTCGCGCGTCCGCCACATGCTCTCGACCACCCAGGGCTACACCATCGACTTCAACGGGCGGCTCATCGTCCCGACGCTCCCGCCGGTCACGTCGGAGCGCGATCTGGACATCCAAACGCTGCTGCTCGGGGCGAATCAATGAGCACCACCAAGGGCGTCTATCCGGCGACCGTCACCGCCATCGAGGATCCGGAGCAGCGCGGGCGCATCCGCGTCGCGTGCGCCGCACTCATGGGCGACGAGGAAACGGAGATGCCGGCTTGGGTCGAGCCGGTGTATGAGTGGGGCTGGTTCGTCGTGCCCGACGTGGGCGAGATCGTGGACTTGGAAGTGACCGAGGGCTCGCACGATGACGAGCACTTCGGCCAGGCGTCCATCAACAACCTGGACCCGCGCTGGAAAGGGCGCTACTGGGGCGGCAACGAGACGGACGTGAAGCGCCCGGTGCCCGAGGACTTCAAGACGAACTACGGCAAGCGCCGTGGCTTCGCGACTCCGGGCGGCCACGTGATGATGTTCGATGACACCGAGGGCGCCAAGAAGTTCTCCATCACCTGGCACGGCGCCGACAACGAATATGCGTACATGGCGGCCGACGAGGACGGCTCTTGGATCTTCGCCAACAAGAAGGGCTCGCTGTTCTACTTGAACGCGAAGGCCGGCGAGATGACTTGGACGGACCAGCACGGCAACGTCATCTCCAGCGCGTCGACGGGCATCAAGCTCATTGACAAGAGCGGCGGCATCATGGAGATGAAGGAAGGCGCCATCCAGATCTTGGGCCAGGCGGCCGTCACGCTGTCGTGCAAGAACGCGGTGATCGACGCCGGCTCCATCGAGCTGGCGCAGCCGGCGACTGACCCGGTCTTGAAGGGGCAGACGTTCATGACGTACTTCCTCGCGCACGTGCATCCGACCGGGACCGGTCCGAGCGGGCCGCCGGTCCCGACCGGGGCCGAGGCGACGCTGCTGAGCCTCAAAGTGAAGGTGGGATGATGAATGGCGTCACGCTGCATCTTCCCTGTTCTGCCGTCGCTGTCGCTGCCCATCCCGTTCCCGCCAGCGCTGCCTGTGCTCCCTGCGCTCCCTACGCTGCCGGGGCTTCCGTCCATCCCTCTGCCTGGGTTCCCGCTCCCGCCGCTCCCGAGCCTGTCTCTGCCGATTCCGTTCCCGCCGGCCCTGCCGAGCTTGCCGGCGCTGCCCTCGCTCCCGTCGCTCCCGTCCATCCCCATCCCCGGCATTCCGCTTCCGACGCTCCCGAGCCTTTCGCTGCCCATCCCGTTTCCTCCTGCCCTTCCTCAGCTCCCGGCGCTTCCAACGCTTCCGGGGCTGCCCGCGTGCCCCATTGATCCCTGATGGCCCTCGTCCAGAACACCCTTGCCAGTGGTCTCGCCAACATGGCGCCGACCAGTGTGGAGGCGACCGCCATCCAGAACTTCGCGGACGCTTGGGACACGTACTTTCAGGGCGCGTCGGTCGCGGGCGTCCCGTGCACGGGCGGCAGCACCTCGGCCGCGAAGTCGGCGATGATCGGGGCGATGACGGGGCTCAGCGTGACCGGCGCGGTCGCGATGCAAGCGGGGATCACGGCGTACTGGGGAGTCATCGCGCCGGCTGCGGTGTCTGTTTGGACGGTGCCGCCCAACACGACCGTCTCCGCCACGCCGCCGCCGACGCTCGGCGCCATCTCGGCCGCCTTGACGCCGGTTTTCGCCTCCAACGCGGCCGACCCAACCAAAACCATCGCTCAAGCCACGGCAGCCATCGCCGCCGTGCTTCACGCCAACGGCGGAATCGGCGGCATCTGCATCCTGCAGCCGCCTGGACCTGTTCCTCCAGTCCCAACCCCTATCCTTTGAATCATGGCTAGCGGCATCAACATCCCCATGCGCCCCAATCCGAGCGGCGGGCTGTCGCGCGCCTCGGGCAACGAGCAGGACACGAACGTGTTGATGCTCGCGCTCGCCTCGGACGACAACGAAAACGGCTTCCAGCAGGGTCGCGGCCTCGGCATCTCGATGATCTTCGACATCGCCGACCCGCAAGCGCGCGCCGACATCCTGGCGCAGCTACGGCGCGTGTTCGCTCGCTTCGAGCGCCTCAAGCGCTTCAAGCTTCTGGAGAACACCATCCGCTGGATCGATGACAAGAGCAAGCCGGGCGAAACCGTGCTGGCTTGCAAGTACATCGCGCTGGAAGTCGACCGCGTCCAGGACTTCCAAAAGAGCTACTTCGCGAGCGGTTCCGGATCCGGCGGCGACACCGCCACCAACGTCAGGTAACTAGATGGCAGGCGAGCTAGTACAAGTCCCCAGCTTTGAGTTCAGCGCGTTCTACTACCCGCAGCTGCTCGAAGCCTTGTTGGTGTACAAGCGCATCAACGTGCCGGAGCTGACCGACGAGTCCGACGAGGAGCCGTCCATCCAGTTCCTGCGCATGTTCGCGCTTGTTGGGCACCTCAACAACGTGCTCATCGATCTGGTGGCGAACGAGTCGACACTGCCGACGGCGCAGTTGCCGGAGACCATCCGCAACATGCTTCGGCTCATCGACTATGAGCTGTCGCCGGCGACGCCGGCCGCGACTGACTTGGTGTACAAGCTCAGCAAGGTGTTCAACGCCTCGTTCCAGCTCGTGCCCGACGGCGCCCAAGCGTCGACGCGCCGAAGCGGCGACGATCCGGTCATCTACTTCGAGGCGCTCACAGGCGTGCTCATCCAGCGCACGGACCAGCTCGGCGCCTGCTTCGTCGAAGGCTCGCCCGGCGTGTTCACGGACCGCACGACCGAAGCGAACGCGGGCACGCCATTCGCGGCCACCACGCCTGTCGGTTGCGCGCTGTACTTTGGCCACGACAGCGTGATGTGGGACAAGATGAACATCGTGGTCTCGGCCGTCTCGCCGGCCACCATCGGTGTTTGGGAATACTTCGATGGCGACGTGAACGACACCCGCCCGACCGACGTGACGAACATCGGCGGCGGCCAGCTTCGCTTCGACCTGACGGGGCTGCTCGGGTCCAGCAACCGCGCCGGCGCGAAGGTGCGCGTGCGCCTCAACGCCTCCACGGCGTACGAGGACGTGGTCAGCACTTGGAACGGTTCGGCGAACGTCGCCACCACCACGCTCCTCGGCCAGTCTTCGCCGTCGTTGGTGGAAGCTGACTACACGGTCGGAACCGAGTGGCAAGAGGTCTCTGGATTAATCGACGGCACGGCGCTACTCGATCAGACGGGCGACGTGTCGTTCACGCTCCCACAGAGCCTGGTTCAAAACTGGACCAAGACCACCGTCAACGGCTTCAGCGGCTACTTCTTGCGTTTCCGCGTCGTGACGGCGGCCGTCGGCGCCGGGCCGACGCTCGGCCGCGTTCGCATCGACACCGGCAAGCAGTACGCGCTCGCGCTCGTGCACCAGGGCCGCTCGGTCACGGGCGAAACGCTCGGCAGCTCCAACGGCACGCCCAACCAGAGGTTCCAGACGGCGCAGACCAACTTCGTTTTGAACAGCCAGGAAGTCCGCGTGGACGGCGAAGCGTGGGTGAAGGTCGACGACTTCTTGGAATCGGGGCCCGGCGCGAAGGTGTACCGGATCGAGCTGGCAGAGAATGACGTGGCCCAGATCATCTTCGGCGATGGCGTGGCCGGTGCCATCCCGTCCATCGGCCAAGGCAACATCGTCTGCGATTACCGTTTCGGCGCCGCCGACAACGGCAACGTCGGCTCCAACACCATCGTCGTCGACAAGCAAGGCCTAACGTTCGTCGAAAGCATCACCAACCCACGAACGGCAACTGGTTGGGCAGAAGCCGAGGCGGCATCTGCGGCGTCTTTGGCCAAGGCCAAGATTGCGGGCCCTGCTTCACTCCGGACCAAGGAAGTTGCAGTGGGACCTGACGATCTGGTCACGTTGGCAATGGCTTACAAGGATTCCGGCGGATCCAAGCCCGTCGGTCGCGCTAAGCCCATCGAGGAGTCTTTCGGGCCCAAGACGATCGAATTGGTTTGCGTCGGAACAGGCGGGGCGTTGATCTCCAATGCGCAATTGGATGAGCTTACCACATACTTCAATGGCGATGATGCGGCTGTGCCGCCGATTCCCAAGCGAATCATCGCCAACCAAGAGGTTACTTGCACCAACTTCTCGCCTCGGGCCGTCGATGTGACGGCAACGGTTTACGCGCCCGATGACGTGATCGCGCAGCAGGTGATCAACCAACTTTCGGCCGTGCTCCAGCCCGAGTCCCTGACGGAAGACGGCCAAACGTACACGTGGACATTCGGCGCGGATGTTCCGCGCTCCCGCATCATTCACGAGATCTTCCGCACAGACACGCGCATCAGCAACGTAGTCCTCACCACGCCGGCTGCCGACGTTCCACTAGGAGCGCGCGAGCTGCCTGTGGCTGGGACGTTCTCCATCACGATGGTCGCGACCAATTAGAAAGCAAACCTGACATGCTCGTAGATGCCGTTGCAAACGCAGTTCTGGACCGCCTCCTGGGCGACTCATCCGGCCCCATCGGCGCCACCGCCTTCATCGGGTTGCTCCTCACCGCGCCCCAGAACGACGGC
>JACCDR010677391.1_pt1 | contig 12965 bp, 5 predicted proteins | sample 7446431 | NCBI WGS metagenome assembly JACCDR01 (sample SAMN15323443, study PRJNA562643) | freshwater metagenome | isolation source: river surface water | place: USA:Blue River Watershed | collected 2017-08-17
ATCTGCAAGGCATTATTCACAGCGCTGGCGTGTTGCGGGATTCTTATCTTCGCAATAAAACCCGCGCCGACCTCGAAGCCGTGTTTGCGCCCAAAATTCTCGGCGCATTGCATTTGGATGCTGCCACCCGCACCCAGCCGTTGGATTTTATGGTGTTCTTCTCCTCGCTCTCGGCCATCGGCGGCAACACAGGGCAATGCGATTATGCCTACGCCAATCACTATCTGGATTGCTTTGCCCAGCAGCGGGAAGCGCAACGCGAACGCGGTGAACGTTCGGGTAAAACCTTCAGCATCAATTGGTCCATCTGGGCTGAAGGCGGTATGAAGCTGGATGCGCAAACTGAACTCTTTTTTAGAAAAAACCTGGGCATCAAACCCTTAAGTAACGCCACGGGGATCGACGCGTTTGTCCGTGGGTTAATTGCGCCTGTGACCCAGTATGTGGTGATCGAAGCCGTGCAAGACAAAGTGGAGCGCCTGTGGGGATTACGCAAAGAAGAGCCCCTTAGCACCGCCGCCGCTCCAAGCCAAGCAACCTCTGCTGCTACTTCTGTAACAGCCACACCGACTGCCATCACGACAGCGACTGCCGCAAGCAGCCAATCATCGAGCTTATCACCCAACAACACGGGCGATCTGCTTCAGGCGGTCCAACAGCAATTAACCGCCATCGTCATGCGTTTACTCAAGCTTGATGCGGAGGATATTGATCTTGATAAAATCCTCTTGGATGTAGGCTTTGATTCCATTGGTTTAACCACTTATGCCAATGCGATGAACGACACCTATGGGTTAGATATCACCCCGGTCTTGTTCTTTGAATACCCGTCCATTCGCGACATCGCCGCCCACCTCGTGGACGAGCATTTAGAGGCGATGAGTCGGGTACACAAAAGCAGTGCGCCACAGACAAGTGCCCCAGCCACGTCTTCCGCATCAACAACGGCAACCACTCCAATCTCAGCAATCCCCACAGCGGCCACATCTACAGAGAACAACATCTCGGCCCCACATGGCATAAACAAAGGCTGGACGGGTTCCTCTCCAGCAACCGCCGTTACCGCACAAGCGTTGCTTTCCCCAAACACCGTCCAAGAGAACAACCTCTCGGGGAATCGCTTCGCACGCAACCCTATCGCCATCGTTGGTATGAGCGGGGTGATGCCGCAATCGGAGAATCTCGAGGTATTTTGGGAGAATTTACAGCAAGGCCGCAACATGGTCACCGAGATACCGCGGGACCGTTGGCGCTGGGAAGACTACGACGGTGACCCCTTAAAAGAAGTAAATAAAACCAATTCCCGTTGGGGTGGTTTTATGAAAGAAGTGGACAAGTTCGACCCGCTCTTCTTTGGCATATCGCCGCGTGAAGCTGAAATGATGGACCCGCAGCAGCGGATATTTTTAGAGACAGTCTGGAAAGCCATCGAAGATTCAGGCACGCGGGTCTCGGATCTATCAGGCACCAAAACCGGGTTGTTTGTGGGCGTTGCCACGCGCGACTATACGGATTTGATGAATGTGCACCAAATCGAATTAAACGGCTTTAGTGCCTCGGGAAATTCTCATTCGGTGCTGGTAAATCGTGTCTCATATTTGTTGAATTTGCGTGGCCCGAGCGCACCGCTAGACACAGCTTGCTCGAGTTCCCTCGTTGCATTGCACCGTGCAATTGAATCCATTCACTCCGGCAGCAGTGACATGGCAATTGTTGGCGGTGTGCAAATTATGTTAACGCCCTCCGCGCATATTGCTTTTAGTAGTGCTGGTATGTTGAGTGTTGAAGGTAAAACCAGAAGCTTTGACAAAAATGCAAATGGTTACGTAAGAGGTGAAGGTGTTGGTGCAATTCTGCTTAAACCATTATCTCTCGCAAAAGTGGAGGGCAACCCAATTTATGCAGTGATAAAAGCAACCGCGGAAAATCATGGTGGACGCGCAGCGGCACTCACCGCACCTAATCCAACTGCACAAGCCGAATTGCTAATTGAAGCTTACGAGAAAGCCGAAATAGATCCTACGACGGTGGGCTACATTGAATGCCATGGCACAGGGACGGGAATAGGGGACTCTATAGAGATTCAAGCGTTAAAAAAATCATTTGCAGATTTGTATAAAAAGAATAATAAAACTTTATCTAGCGAACCTCACTGTGGCTTGAGTTCGGTAAAAAGCAGTATTGGGCATTTGGAAACTGCAGCGGGAATTTCAGCAATATTCAAAGTGTTGTTGGCGATTAAAAACAAAAAAATTCCCGCTTCCATTCATTTTGAAGAAATTAATCCTTATATAAATCTGGCGGGAACCCCTTTCTACATAGTTAACAAAACTCAAAACTGGGAAACTATCAAAGATGAAACTGGCCGCGCTCTGCCGCGCAGGGCTGGTGCCAGTTCCTTCGGTTTTGGCGGCGCGAATGTGCATGTCGTGCTTGAGGAGTATGTCGACGAAGAAAAAGCAGTTCTGCCAGAAAATAATTCGCACTTAATTATTATTTCTGCTCGAGACAAAGAGCGTCTCCAAGTTTACGTGAAATCAATAGTTGCTTATGTAAAACAACATTCTGTCGATTTGGCCGCTATGGCTTACACCTTACAGGTGGGCAGAGACACTATGACCGAGCGACTGGCGCTTTCAGTAACTACGATGGAAGAATTGATTGAAAAACTCGATGCCTTTATAGCTGGTGAACAAGCAATTGATGAACTCTATTTTAGTAATATTAAGCAAAACAAAGAAACTATCAACCTATTTAATACCGACGGAGATTTAAAGGACGCAGTTGATAAATGGATGCTCAGTGGAAAGTTAACAAGACTGGCAGAGCTGTGGGTTAACGGATTGAATTTAGATTGGAATAAACTCTACGGCTCCATAAGACCCAAACGTATCAGTTTACCTACATATCCCTTCGCTAAAGAAAGATATTGGATCAATACATCTGCTGAGCTAGTCAATAACACAGCGACTAATACCGACATTAACCCGATTGCACAATCGGAAATTGAAATTACAGAAGCAGTCGTGCAATCGCCACTCGGTTCTGAGTGGCTATTTTTGGCTGCCGACAATGGAACTAAACCCAATGACTCCATGACTGCGATGGAAAAAATGCAACTCTTCTTAAAGCAAGAAGTAGCATCATCTTTACAGCAGCCTAAACAAACTTTTGATGTGGATAAAAATTTCTTTGAATTGGGTTTAGATTCTATCGGGGTCACCAATCTGATTCATAAAATCAATTCGCTATTAAATGAGAACATTCCACCGAGCATTCTTTTCGAATACACAGGAATAAAAACATTTGGCAGTTACTTGGCTACTCATTTCCTTTCAAAAATTGAAACATTAGCTGTCTCTAGAAAATTATCCAATGTGGCAGATGAATCACCACCACAACAAACCAAGCAAGATGCCAATACCGAATCGCCACAACTCGTCGTAGTCAATAGAGAAAGCATAGAGAGTATCCCTCTTAGCTTTGAACAAAAAAGATCACACTATTTAGATCAGATAGGCGTTTTGAGTAGCGGCAACAACATTCCATTTGCATTGCACATCGACAGAGCAATCGATGTTCAGCAACTGAAAATGGCATTTGATGTGATAATCGCGCGGCACGAAAGTTTGCGGACTATATTCTCTAATAAAGAGGGGAATATACAACCCATCATTTTAGAAAATATAGATTTTGAGTTGAACGTCATTGATAAGACACACAGTGGCGACGAAAATTTTGATAATGAGCTTAAGTCAATTTGCAGAACTGAATTTGCGTTGCCCTTTAATTTATATAAAGGCCCCTTGATTAGAGCGACGGTGATTGAAGTCGCATCGAACGAGCAGATTCTTCTGTTCAATATGCACCATATGATTAGCGATGGTTGGTCGATTGGAGTATTAATCAATGAATTGATCGCTGTGATGGCTTGCTTCACTCAAGGGAAAACACCCGCGTTGCCACCCCTGCAAATACAATATGCTGATTACAGTATTTGGCAACAAGAATATATGAAGGACGGTCGCCTGGTCTCGCAGCGCCTTAACTATTGGCGGGATAAATTGAAAGGCCTGGGTGAAAGTGTAGACTTGCCCTTCGACTACCCGAGGCGGCGTGAGCTCGATCACACCGGAAGTGGTTTGACTTTTAATCTAGATTCGCAATTGTTTAAGCAACTAAAAGATTTCAGCCAGCAGCAGGGTGTAACATCTTACATGACTTCACTGGCTGCGTTTTCGGTATTGCTCCATCGTTTTTCTGGCCAGGAAGATATTTGTGTTGGAAGTGTTAATGCTAATAGAGAGCGATATGAAACTTCAGCTTTAATAGGTTGCTTCTTCAATGTGCTTCCTATAAGAACGCAGCTGAATAGCGATCAAAGTTTCGAAAAAGTATTGAATAATATTAAGCTTGCAATGGTTCAGGCCAATGATAATCAAGTCCCTATTGAATTAATTATTGAACAGTTCAATGCCCAACAGGGTGGCGAAAATAAATTAATTAATCTTTTGTTTAATCAGCTTCCACCTAGTGACTACAAATTTCCGCTTTTAGGTGGGGCCAAAATTCGGATGTACGAATGTGGGCAAGAGAAGCCATTGAATTTAAGTGATATGACCATTTCTATTGGAATTGGCGCGGAGTCAGCAACCCTAGAAATAGTCTATTCGCAAGCTCTTTTTTATGAAAGTACAGTTAAAAAGTTAGTACAACAATTTGAACTTTTGCTGGGTGGCTTAGTAAGCCAATGGCAGGAGTCAGTAGGGGAAGTATGCACCAGTCTTAAGATAACTCAGCGTAAGTCGGTTTATCTATCAAGTAGCTACACCATAGATCCAGTAATGCCGGTATTTAATTTGCTGAGCGGCCGTTTATCCGGTAAACCGAAAGTGATTTTGGAAGGCTATAACCAGATTATTCAAAGTTTAATGAGCGGCGATAAATCTGAAAGTGATTTCCAAATAATCTGCCTTCAGTTAGAAGACTGTTACAAATACCACTCCTCACTTGCATTGTCGGAAAAGAAAAAAATAATTAAAGAATTTATGGAAGTATTTCTGAACGCCATCTCGCAAGCACATAAATTGGAAGTTGTGCTGGTTTTACATGAGCCTGTCGCTGAAAAGGCCAGCGGCCCAGATGAACTATTAATGTTGCGTGCTTGTCAAGATTATCTAATTAATCAAATTAAAGTGCTTAAACATGTCAATTTGATTAGTGAATCTTTAATTGAGAAAGACTATCCAATCAAAATCTCCAAATATGATCATTTGCAAAATCAAGAAGGACATGTTCCTTTTGTGGATGACTATTACATCGCACTTGGAATGGAGCTTTTACGCGCTTATCAAAAACTGCGAGGAATTTCTGAAAAGAAAGTCATAATTTTGGATTGCGATAACACCTTATGGAGTGGAGTTGTAGGCGAAGATGGTGTCGACGGAATAATCATTTCAGAGCCGTTCCAGAAACTCCAGCAGCAACTTAAGCAGCGAAAAAACGAAGGTTTTTTACTTGCACTCTGTAGCAAAAACAACCAATCTGACGTGAATGCAGTATTCGAAAAGCGAAGCGATATGCACTTAACTCCCTCCGACCTTGTTGTCAGTAAAATCAATTGGGAAAAGAAATCGAAAAATATTCAGGAGATTGCGCAAGAGTTAAATGTCGGTATGGATTCAATTGTCTTCATTGATGATAATCCTTTAGAAATAGAAGAAGTTAAAAATCAATGTCCGCAAGTGCTGTGCGTATTGTTACCCCATGACGAAAGAAAAATCAGCAGGCTGATAGATAGCCTATGGTGTCTCGATAAGCGAGTGATTACCGTAGAAGATCAGCGCCGCACACACATGATGAAAGAAAATATAGAACGGAAAAAGTTAGAGAGTTCCACCGACTATTCAAGCTTTATTAAGCAACTCGAAGTAAAAGTCGAAATATCTGATGTAGAAGTTGACGATGTTGATAGAGCTAGTCAATTAACCAAACGCACTAATCAATTCAACGCGAACAAACGAGAGTACACTGAAACAGAATTGTTAGCATACATCAAACAATCTAATCATTGTGTCAAAACAGTAAAAGTAACGGATAAGTTCGGCGACTATGGATTGGTAGGATTGCTGATGTATTCCTGGAACGAAAGTCATCTTGTGGTGCACCAATTTTTGCTTAGCTGTCGGGTATTAGGCAGGGAAGTTGAACAGCAGATGCTAAAATGCCTAATTCAAGATGCTGCGATTAAAGATGTGACAATACTCTTTACAAAAACTGATAGAAATAGGCCTGTAGAAGATTTCCTTGAAAAAATCAATCACACAAAAACCAGTGACGGCTATTTAATTGAAGCAAGTCAGATCCAGTCATTTAAAATCGACCATCAACATTATCAGCATTCGCATTCTACTCCCACGTATGCCAGTATTACTAAATTTGAGCAACCGGTGGTGTCTTACGAGCAAAGCAGGATTCTGGATATGGATCATGAAGAAAAATTTATGGCAGAAATTGTAAATGATCATGCGTCTGTAAATGAGGTGAAAGAGCAACTAAAAAAAATCGCATCAACGAGAGAAAAAATAATTAGACGGGGAGAGCGCCTAGTTGCACCGCGTAACGATAAAGAATATAGCCTTGTCAATATATTTTCTGATCTATTGAATATCGCAGCTGAACGCATTTGCATAACAGATGACTTCTTTGATTTAGGTGGCAATTCGCTACTGGCCCTAAAATTAATTGCTAGAATCGAAGCTACCTTTGTTAAATCATTGCCCTTGTCCTCTCTCTTTAGTGCGTCAACTGTTATGGATTTAGTTGAGCTATTTGCGAGCGGTGAAAATCTTACGTTTAGTTCTCTCATACCCATTCAAGTTAAAGGTGAACAGTTACCCATTTTTATGGTGCCTGGCGCGGGTGGGAATGTACTTTCATTTAAACCCTTAAGCGACGCACTAGGCCTAGAGCAGCCATTCTACGGCTTTCAAGCTGTTGGTCTTGATGGAGATGTAGCACCAATCGAAAGCGTTGAAGAAACTGCACTGTCCAATATTCACGTGTTGAAAAGCGTGCAGCCTTTCGGCCCTTACCGTCTTGTTGGATACTCCAACGGTGGTATTGTAGCTTTTGAAATGGCAAAACAATTACTTAAAAACGGCGAAGAAATATCCTCATTAGTGTTTATCGATAGTGTTGCGCCTGGCCTTCGTGATGACGATGATATTCGCGGAATTATTGAAGTGTGCTCTTACATTGCGAGCACGCTGGGTCAGCAATTAGAACTGAGAGCGGAAGTATTAGAACCTCTTTCTGAGGAAGAGCGAGTAAATTATTTACATCAATTTATGTTGAAATTAGGGTTCGAGTTATCCCGAGAAGAGTTTTATACCTACTACAAGGTAGCTCTGGCCAGCGTTATTGGTTGTCGCAATTACCAAGCTCAAACTCTATCAGAAAAAATAGATGTTTATTTATTCAGAGCAGTTGAAGGAAACGCTGACTTACCCAAAAACTATGGTTGGGATCAATATTTACTTGCACCCATGATGGTCCATGACGTAAATGCGGATCACTTCTCTGTTGTAGCGGCAAAAAATCTCAAGGAAATCGCAAGAAAAATCATTAAGCTCGAGGAAAAATCAAGCATGTTTATGCCTCTTGCAGAAATAGATGCATGACAATAATTTGATGTGTTAGCTTAATGGGTAACACAAAAAAGTGTCTAATTAAAATGAAGTCTGCCTTAAAGATTTCCTCTCAATATTCTAAATAATCAATCCGGTTTTTAAGAAAATGGTAAAGGTGATTCGTTACAAAAAACATGGAATTTTCGCCTTCAACAACTAGCAAATGTACTACGTAATCATTTATCCGTAAGTGACCTTATTGTCCTATTCCAATTCAATCTTTAATTAAAATGTAGGTGAGCACCATGTCGTTATATGAAAAAATATCCCGCTACTATCTCGGTGTTTGGTTTTCAATTTGCGCTATTGATGGATGGGCCTATTTGTTTTTCAACATTCATTTAACCGGAGATCACAGTGAATTTAAATTGCTAGCGGGCCTAGTTACCACAACCTATTTTTGGGCATTTTTAAAGTTGGTTCAAACCATCGGCGCCATTAGCTTGTTAATTAATTATAGACCTGCACTCGGCTTGGCACTTATCACACCTATCTCCGCGGTTTTGTGTTTGTTTTATGTGTTTGAATTAGCCATGTTTATTCCCTTTGCGATATTAATTGTAGCCTCAACTATTATACTGGGGCGCGCTTACAAGAAAAGCTATTTTCCTCTGTTAGATCCCTACCCACAACGACAAGATAAGTAACGCTAATAAATTTTATTACTTTTTTATTTAACCTTAAATCCTGGAGAATATTATGGAAGCAATAACCTCAATGCCTGATGTTGAAAGCGTGCCCACAGTGAAAGCTAAGCCGAAATATAAGCTTGTTACTTGGATTTTTTATATATGTGCATCTTTGGCAATATTATCAGTGGTGATCAATGTTGTATGGAAGGCGTCGGGAACAAATCGTTGGGTCTTAGATATAGATAAAGATGGTACTCAAGTATATTCATTAAAAACACCAGGTTCCAGCTTAATAAAATTTAAAGGTGTTACTAAGTATAAATACAGCTATGGGCATATGCTCTCGGCTTTTATAGACGATAAATTTACTGATAATTGTGAAGATTTCGCACCGGGATGCTTGGAGTATAAATTTATTAAACCCTGGGATAATCACCTGCAGAAAAATAGCCAGTATTGGAAATTTAAATTATTCCCTCCATTCGCAGATAGAGAGATAGTGCTGAATGGGACAGTATATCAAGATCCCAAAACTAAAGAGATACTCTTAGAGAACAGTGCTGCGCCCAACCTGCTACCGCTGAATGATTGCTGTGTTCGCATCACACATTTACACAATACCTGGCGATATACACCTCTTAAAGATGGAGAGGTAGAAGTCGAATTTATTCAGGATTTTGATTTGGGCGGTTTCTTTCCTGATTTTTTAATCAATTTAGGTGCGAGCCAGGTATATAACATGATGCACACTGCCATTCCAAAGCTGCTCGATTCAAGAGAAAGATATAGAAATATAAAATTTGAATTTATTGAAGAGTATAAGTAAGTTTTCTTTTGAATTCATTTTTAATCTGTGGAGTCATTTGCTATGACCTGGATTCTCGATAGGTTTCGCTTGTTCGATCAACAACTCATTGCCGTGGATGAAACTAGTTCACTAACTTACGCGGATTTTTCACTAAAAATTGAACGCTGGATGGGAGTGCTGGATAGAAAAGGAATTTCAGTTGGGGACCGGGTAGGTTTGATAGCTGAGTATCACATTGAAGTTGTCGCAATCATTCAGGCGTTGCTGGAAATTGGCTGCATAGTCATACCTCTGTCAGTCGATGACCAGCATTTTTTTGCCGAACGACTAGATACAGCACACGCAAACAAGGTTATTCGCGTTCGATCAGATGTATTCCCTACCAGTGAAAATTTAGAGTGTGTTAATCATCAAGGTCAAGAGAGTGACATTCATCTTTTAATGATTCCCTTACTCGACGAGCGCAAAGCGGGTTTTGTGATATTTACATCAGGTAGTACAGGTAAAAGTAAAGCCGTGCTACTGGAATATGATCGGCTAATTAAAAAATTTAAAAATTCCGTTAAGCAATCCTTTAGAACCCTATTGTTTTTAAAACTCGATCACATTGGTGGACTCAATACACTGTTGTCAGTCATTTTGAACGGTGGGACTGTTGTCACCGCTAAATCGCGGGCAGCTAAAGATATTTGTCATGCTGTTCAAGCCTATTCTGTTGAATTACTCCCCACGACACCTTCGTTTCTCACTATGTTGCTAATGTCAAAATTACATCTGGAATTTGATCTCTCTTCGTTAAAGGTCATCACTTATGGCACTGAAGTTATGCCTAATTCAACTTTGGCGGGTATTCATAGGACTTTTCCGTCGGTCAAATTGAAGCAGACTTACGGATTATCTGAATTGGGAATTCTTTCAACACAATCGAAAAATTCCGAATCTAAATGGATGAAAATTGGCGGCGAAGGTTTTGAAATAAAAGTCAAGGAAGATATTCTGTGGATTAAGAGTGACCAGGCTATGCTTGGCTACCTTAATGCCGAAAGCCCTTTCGATAGCGAAGGCTGGTATAACACGGGTGACAAGGTTGAAGTAGATGGTGAATATTTTCGTATACTTGGGCGCGAGTCAGAGATAATCAATGTAGCGGGAGAAAAAGTCTTTCCTATAGAAATCGAGAGTTACTTATTAACTTTAGAAAACGTCAAGGATGTGATAGTTCGCGGGAAAAAAAGCCCGGTTACTGGGCAGGTAATCTGGGCGGAATTTCTGTTGGAGAAGCACGAAGACTTTAACAGTTTTAAAAAAAGAATAATTGACTGCTGCAGCACACATTTCGCACCCTACAAAATTCCTCGACTAATCACGCTTGCTGAGCAGGAAGCGTTAGTGGGCTCTCGATTTAAAAAAATTCGCAAAATAGCGACTGAGGCTGTTGTATAAGCTTAATTTAAATATGTGCCTAAATCCTGTTTGATATCATCTTAGTTTATTAAAGTGCCGGTGGAGCAAAGTTGTGACAGATATTAAAAACAAAGTGGTTGTGGTTAGCGGCGGTAGCAAAGGTTTAGGTTTAAGTATCGTAAAAAAGCTGCTTGCAGAAAAATATTTGGTAGCGACATTTAGCCGAAAAGCAACGCAAGAATTAGAGGATTTGATGGGATGTCACCCTGAGACATTAATTTGGGAAGCTGTGGACATCTGCGATAAGTCACAACTGTTTAATTTTTTACAGTCCGTAAAGAAAAAATTCGGGCGAGTTAACTATTTAGTCAATAGTGCGGGGATGGCTGCCGAAGGTCTACTAACCCTTTTGAGCGGAAAAGACGTCAATAAGATGATTCAAATTAATCTTGAAGGCACCATTAACTTGTCACAAATGTGCGTCAAGCAGATGATGATTGATCATTGCGGTGTGATAGTGAATGTTTCTTCTATTGTTGGCATTCGAGGTTTTAGAGGCGTTAGTGCCTACAGTGCAACTAAAGCAGCGTTGGATGGCTACACCAGAAGTCTTGCTGTGGAGTTAGGTAGTCTAGGAATTCGTGTTAATTCAGTTGCGCCAGGTTTTATGGAAACTGAAATGACCGCTGAATTAACGGAAAAGCAGAAGGAGAGAATTATAAGGCAAACTCCTTTGGGTCGACTGGGGACAGTTGATGAGGTTGCTTCGGTGGTTAGTTTCCTGCTATCAAACGAAGCAAAATTTATTACTGGGCAAACCTTAGTAGTTGATGGCGGGTTAACCGTTTAATTGGAGAATAAAAATGAATTCACAAGAGATCAATGCAGTTATAGAAAGAATCATAAAAGACGTTGCTGAATCGCAAAAAATATCGCTACCGGCAATTAAAGATACGCAAGAAATTGTGGACGATCTTGGGTTCACCTCCTTGTCTGTTGCCTCCCTAATCGCCAATTTGGAGGAGGAGTTAGGGGTAGACCCATTTCAATCCGAAGACGTAATGATTACTGATATTCGCACGATCGGTGATCTCAAACGTGTATATCTCAATTGTTTAGAGGCGAGAGCCATTTAAACAATCTGTATTGGGTGTATCTAATTCCAAAAGCGTAAGTGTGAAATTAATATAGCTAAAAATCAGCCGCTTTCTTGCATTTAACATAGTGCAATCTACAGGAAATTATATTTTTTCTGCAAGGTGAACAATTTTCTTCTCGTTTGTCATTCATAACATCATCAGAGTTTAACGAATAAATGAATACCAAATATACTGATATCGCAATTATTGGAATGGCCGGTAAGTTTCCAGGTGCTGATAATATTTCCGAATTTTGGAAAAATATTTGTAACGGAACGGACAGTATTTACCAATTTTCGGATGATGAATTGAGAAAAGCAGGTGTTTCACAGGTAGACATTGATGACCTTGATTACGTGAAGTCATCACCCATCTTGGCGGATATCGATAAATTTGACGCGGCATTTTTTAAGGTGTCGCCCAAAGAAGCAGAATTACTTGACCCACAATTGAGGCTTCTGTTGCAATGTGCCTGGGAGGTTTTAGAGGATTCCGGCTATGCGAAAAAGCAGGCACAAAACGTGGGTGTTTTTGCTGGATCTGGTGGTGTAGCTACTAGTTATTTTTCACATTTCATTAATGTCAGTGATCAGTTCGAAAAAATAACAGCAAGCGCAACACATTTGGGAAACGATAAGGATTTTTTGGCCACCTATATTTCTTACAAATTAAATTTTACTGGCCCAAGCATGACGGTTCAAACGGCATGCTCAACATCTCTAGTCGCGGTTCATCAAGCCTGCTTAAGCTTGCTCAACGGTGAGTGTGAGATGGCAATGGCTGGTGGAGTGAGCGTGCGCATACCTCATGCACAGGGTTACAAGTATAAAGAGGGCTATATATTTTCGAAATCAGGCCAAGTAAAAACCTTTGACGAATCTGCTGATGGCGTCGTTTTCGGCAGTGGTTTGGGTTTGATTATGATTAAAAAATTAGCCGATGCGATTCGGGATAAAAATAATATCTATGCCGTAATCAAAGGCTCTGCAATTTCTAATGATGGCAGAGAAAAAATGAGCTACGCAGCTGCAAGTGCAAAAGGTCAGATTTCCTGCATAAAACAAGCTTTGGAAAAAGCCCAGGTTGATCCTAGCTCCATTGGCTTTATAGAAACACACGGCACTGGCACATTTACCGGCGATCCGGAAGAGGTGAAAGCTCTGTCAGCTGCATTTAAAAGTCAAAATCCCCGATTTAATTATTGTGCATTAGGTGCTATTAAAACAAATGTTGGGCATTTAGAAGCAGCAGCAGGAATCACGGGTCTCATTAAAACTGTACTTACTTTACA
>JACCDR011669096.1_pt1 | contig 12962 bp, 6 predicted proteins | sample 7446431 | NCBI WGS metagenome assembly JACCDR01 (sample SAMN15323443, study PRJNA562643) | freshwater metagenome | isolation source: river surface water | place: USA:Blue River Watershed | collected 2017-08-17
ATCATCAAGGTGCTCTGGCGGCTAGCGAGTTGAAGCTACGAGAGTTCCGAGAGCCGGTGCTAGGAGATACGTTCCTAGGCTGTCTCGCATCTTGGAGTGGTAGTTCTTCCTCTGCTCTTCTGTAGCTCCGGCTTCGCCGAGGAGCTTGCCGCCTTTGTGGGTGGCGAGTGCCTCGGAGAGGACCGTAGGCGCGGCAAGAGCAGCAGGAAGAAGAAGTCCCCACTTCTTTCCTTTAGCCATCAGAAGTCCTGCGCCGACGCCGGCAAGCACACCGGGAACAACTCCAGAAGCGACGCGTGCCGCTCGAGACTGGATGATGCGTCCGAGAATGTGCTTGTCGACGTGGGCGTGACCGACTTCATGAGCCAGTGTCTCGTAATTCTTCTCCGAGATGCCAATCTCTTTCTTTACCTGGTCGAAATAGCCGCCGCCGTACTGAACGGCATCTGGCGTGATCTTCACCTTGACCGGAGCTCCCCGCATCAGAGTGTTGAAGATCTTCGACTCCGCTTTGGAGAGCGGAACTTTCCCGTCGGCTGCGAGTTTCCGCAGCTCGTCGTTGAAAGAGGTCAAAGAGATCCAGGTCTTCATACCGGCCTGTCGATGTACTTGATCTCGAGAGTCATCGGCGAGACGTAGACATTCACGTTGCCGCCCGTCTCGATGATGTTCTGGATGCCGCACATGAAGACCATCTCGTTGCTATCGGGCAAGTTGGCGGTGATGGTCGACACAAGGTTGCCGTTGATCCAGAACGTAGCTCTCGCTCCGACAGGATCATCGCTTCCAGTTACCTCGATACGAAGGTGCTGAACACCGCCGACAGCAACGTTGGTCACGAAATCGGAGCTCGAGACGCCCTTTGTGACGCAGTGCCAGAAGCCTGCCGCCTGCGGAACAGTGAAGAGAATCTGGTCTTCGTTGGAGGGCATCAACGTCTCGTCGTGAGACAGGCCGACCTGGAAGTGGAAGTCCGTTGATGCATTGAGTGCTGTCGCATCGACAGAGCACTCCATCACCAACGCCATGTTTGGCGTGAGTGGACCACCCGTCACGGTCTCGGAATACTTGTTGGCTCTTCCGGTACCCGAGACGGTTCCTGGGCACGTGAGAAGAAGCCATCGACCAGGCTTGTCGACATCCGGATCGACGACCGAGGTGACGGCAGCACCAACACCTGCCGTTCCTGTCGTCCAGGCCGCAAACATCGGAGCCATCCAGTTCTGGTGGATCCGAAGAGCAGGGAGGTTCTCGAGGATGCGACCGCTGGATTGATCGGGCCAACGGTTGCCGAACGAGGCGTTGTCCTTGCCGCCGTTCCAGAAGCCGATGTTGTTGATGCCACCAACAGCATTGTCGAAAGAGACGTTTCCGTAGACGGAACTGTTGTTGTCCGAGGTCTGCGTCAGCTTTCCGCGGCAGTTGGCGAACGTGTTGCCAGCAACGACGCTGTTAGAACCGAAGATGACGACTTGATCGTTGGCCGAGTTGCCGTTGTTTCCGCAGTTGCGGAACGTGTTGCCGATGATACGAGAACCATCGCCCGTAGACACGACGTGAGCGACAGAGTGGCCAGAGCCAACTGCTGCACCCGGAGACATGTCGAAGATGTTGTTCGAGAACTCTGCCTTGAACAGACCGATGACGGCTCGATCCGCACCCGTCGCGGTGAATTTGCAGCTCGTGATGCTCCAGTGAGCACCCGTGTTGCCAAGAGCTCGAATGGCGTAACCGTCATCCCAGTTCTTGAAGTGACACCGGAGCATGGCGATCGATCCAGTGCCGGCGTCCGACATGATGACGCCTCGAGAGTTCGAGGACGTCTGCATGCACTGGAAGAAGTAACACTTCTCGAGACTCAGATCTCCGCTCGAGATGAAGAAGATCGCTTCGTGGATCGAGGCCCAGAAACGGCAGTTAGTGAACCGTGTCTGGTCGGTCGTCGATTGAACGGTGGCGTGAACACCACCCATCTCGAAGATACAGCGATCGAAGTGTGTTCCGATTGCACCTTCCGACAGATTGACGCCAGACACCGTGTTGTTGGCGACCGTGCCGAGGAACTTGCAATTGAAGAACGCGTAGCCGTTGCAGTTGTCTCCGATTCCGACGAAGTAGCCAGAACCAGTACGACCTTGGAACGTGCAGTGTCTCCACGTCCATCCTCTCGACGCTGCCGTCGGAGAGATGCCTAACGTATAGCCACCGTCAGGGGCGCCATTGAAGACGCAGTTCTCGAAGAGCCAGTCGTTACCGCACGTACCAGCATCGTCGTTCTTGAAGAAGCAACTCGCCGAGTTCGTGCTCTCGACCTCGACATAGAGGTCTTTGAACGTGACGTTGTGGAGAGTTGCCGTCGAGCAGCGGAACATCGGCTGTCCGGCCAATGTGCCTCTGAGACGGGCCTTCGGACCGCCACCAAGAGCCGACCCATCGAGAGCTACGCCTCGAATGATGATCGGGAACGAGAGCGTGATCGTGGTGGCGAGATCAACAGAATCTTGGATGACGATCTCGGAAGGAACACCCACCGAGGTCTGCTGGCGATACCACTCGGTGTAGGCGACGGCGCCCTGAAGAGTGGTGAAGTCACATCCCTGAGGTCCGACAGTGATCGTGGCCTTCTTCCGAGCCGCGGTGAACTGCCGACGGACATCGATGATGACAGTGACGTTGCCACTCGACGTCGTGGCCTTGTAGAGCACCATATTGGTGTCTGCATGGGCCGTTGCTTGGTTGGTAGTGGTCTTGACGAGACCATCCGAACCGTCGACGTAGATCCAGTTGTTGGTGTTGTTCGACGTCGTGACGGTAGTAATGCCCGGCGCGTAGTACTTGCCGTTCACCAACAGCGTTCCCGCTGCCGTCGAGAAGTCCAGACCAGACGTTCCGGTGTTACCAAGACCCGTCAGAACACCAGAGCTGTCGTGACGGTTTTGGTCGAGCTCGTGATCTCGGAGCTGCAACAGAACAGCAGTGAGCTGTTCATAGAGACGACCGGCAATAACACCGCGAGCGTCTCCTGTATAGACGCCCGGAACGCCGCCAGAGACAGCAAGAGCAGCAGAGCCGATCTTGTTCGTACCACCCGGCGTCGTTCCAGTAGAGGTTGAGGCCAGGAAGCCAACAAGGTTGGTGATCAGCGTCTTGATGTTACCGGCGCTGAGATCGAGAGAAGTCGTGTCAGCGAGTGTTCCGGCATTGAAGCCACGGATACCCTCGGCGGCGTGAGCTGCGGCGGAACCATTTCCGACGTGGTCACTGAGGAAGCCGAGAACTTCCTGAAGAAGTCCGGGGTGGGTATCCACCAGGTCTTCGCGAAGAGCTTCACGAAGAGGAAGAGCACACGCGATGCGAACAACAACCGTTCCCGAGACGGGAGCCTGATCGGCAGTGACAATCAGGAGATTGTTTGCCGGGATGAAGTAGCCCATCTTGACGGTGAGAGTTCCACCAGCCAGAGGGTTGATCTGACGAGGTCGGTTGCCGTCGCCAGGAGCCTGCTCCGAAGGCGCCATCGGACGAATGGCGATGTGCTCTTCGTCGTAGACCTCTTTGACGACGAACCAGCCCGTGTGATCGAACGGTTCGAGAGTCGCGGCTTCGAGCCAGACAGGGTCGCCCTTTCCAACCTTCAGAGTCTGGAATGTGGCGTTGTTGCAGAAGATGACATCGCCTTCGATCGACGTGATCGCGATGGCAGGCTGCTTGTCGTAGAACGGGACGTCCTCGTCGTAGATCGTTCCACCGTCTGGGATTCCCCACGTAGCGAAGGGAGTACCGTCGACCAAGATGGTATCGCCAGGATCTCCGTAGACGACCTCACCGATCGCGGTGTGCTTCCACGTCGTGTAGGGCCACGCTGGGGTTGTTCCAACGTTGCTCGCGGAAGAGCCGCGGATGTACGGGGCAGGAAGATTGCCCGTCAGCTTCTTGAGAATCTGGAAGTAGCGGGTCTGCGGCTTGAAGACACCGTCGACACCGAAGATCGGGATGCGCAGATCACTGGGCGCACCCGAGAGAGCTGAGTAGTACTGACCCGATCCGCCCTGAAGAGTGAACGAGAGCTCGAACTCCCGGAAACCGATGACAGGAGCATCGAGATCGATGAACCCAGACTCGAGTTGGTCGAGCAGCGCCTCGAACGCACGGTTGATACCCGATGCGTGGAAGTCCTCTGCCTGTCCAATAAGAGCTGTACCTTGTGGGTTGCCCTGACGAAGACCGGGCGTCGAAGCAACTTCCCCGACGTACGACGTAGAGCCAGGGAATGGCCACACCGTGAATCCGATGATAGGAGCCGCGTCGTCGGACGGATCGGTGGTGTACGCCTCGATAGTGACGAAGTGCGTCCTGCCGACATTCAGGTTTCGAATGCCGAGATAGCCACCCATATCGATGGCTTCGAGGTTGTCGCTATCGACTGCGTTGATGTCTGTGATGATCTGAGCGAGAGAACTCGAAGACAGCGCAATGTCTTCCGTCGTTTCGGTGACATCACCGCCGTCCATGTACGTGTACTTGACTCGTAGCGTCTTGCCAGAGGCGCTCGGGTAGTACGGAGAGTTCGAGACGCCATCTGGATCGGTTCGACGAGTCTTGGTCCGAACCGTCGCCAGAGTGTTGCGATCGATCGCGGTCTTGCCGCGAAGATGGGCGAACGAGTACTTGCTCGACTTGAAGGACATCTTAGAACCTCATTTCCCAAGCGACCTGAAGAACGAAGTTCTGCGTCTTGGGCAGAGGTTCGAAGGTCCGGTATGCGTTGGGAGACTGGAAGGCCGCCTGCGCCAACGTCAGGTCTCGAGTACCTGGCGTGAAAGGAATCGGCGTCGAGGACGGAGAACCGTCCGTGAAGAGACCGGCCTCGGTCAGGTTCACGGTTCCAATGATGGAGAGCTCGGTTTCGGAGAACTCTCTCGTGTATCGAGCCGTGGTTCCGAAGGAGCCCGACGTCTGGAGAGGGTAGGTGGGGATGGCGAGCTCGGCTAGGAACAGACCACCGCCAGAAGCGTTGTAGGCGATGGGTGAGACGAGCTTGGAGACCGAGGTCGACTCGATCTGCGTGCCGATGCCGAAGCCGATGTAACGAACACCGTCCGTACGAGCTTTGGTCAGAGGCGAGTAGCTCGAGTAACTCGAGACACGAGCGTAGAACTCGCGGCCAGAGAGAGTGACGATGTTCTTGCCGATGCGGCGGGTTCCTCGAACGATCTTTCCGCGTTCTCGACATACCATCGAGACGAAGCCCTCGACATGCACCACTTTGGGCAACATGTCCTCGTCCACCCAGTCAGGGTCGCTGTGATAGCGAGTCTCGGACGGCGTCTTGACGATCAGACGGTCTTGAACGTTGACGCGCTCTTTGGCTTTTGCCTTTACGCTAGCCCTCATTTGGAACCTTTCGTCTGAGACCGTACCGGAACGTGCCGGTCGCCGATAGCTGGTCTGCCAGCCTTATGGTTGTGCCGCCAACGATCTGGTGAATGGGGAACACACCCGCCCCGAAACCAACATCTACCAAGCTATCTGCACCTTCCAAAAGGATAAAGTAATCCCCAGGCCGGGCACCGATGGTCGATGGGGTAGCGACCGTCAAAGTGATGTCTGTAGAGGTCGCTGTCGTGTTGGCGTCGTCACCCGTAGTTAGCGACGCCTGAATCTCGAGAGACAGAGCATCTCCCGGCATGCGGTCCAGGAAGTCCACCGAGATCGGTTCCGAGGCCATCTCTGGACGGAGCTCGACTTCTCCCTCCAATTCGAGAAGGTGTCCCGTGAAGGTCGCCAGAAGCGGTGGGGTAACGAGAGCTCTTCTGTTGACGCGATCCCACTTCAAGACTGTGTATGGGATGCCGTCCAATCTGAAGACGCTGCCCGGTCGAATGAGGGCGATACCGATAGTGTTAATGGCCAGACCACTATCCACGAAGTTGATGTAGTTCTGTCCAGTCGTCGCATTGATCCGGAAGGTCGGAGCAATGGTGTGAGGAACGGGGAAGGTCTTCGTCATCACGCCCTCGCGGATGACCCATCCCTCGTACGTTCCATCGACTTCCGCGATGACCGGAGTGACTCGAATCGTCGGATTCGTGTCATCTGGCGTGACTTCGGTGATGACGTATCGCCGACTCGGAACGGCGTTGAGCGTGGTGGCCTTGAAGATGAGAAGGTCTCCAACAGAGACGCCAGACGTATCAATCGATCCAGGATCGTTGTTGTCTTCACGCACCTGTACGACCGCGTTGCCTTGATCGACGATGACCTTGCCCATGAAGATGGGATTCTTCAGAGGTCGGTGAATGAAGAACTTCTGCCCAGTTTTCGTCTCGAAAGTCGGGTTGCCGCCGAGAGTGACCTGACCATCTGAGTCAACGCTGTCGATGACGTAGCTACCTACGTTGCTGCCCTCGATAATGGTGAGCTGATCTCCAGGACGAACCTTTGGAGGCACCCACGACTCCACTCGAGCGACTCTCGGATCGACGAGACCGCCATCCGCTGTCGTCACGACCTCGGTGTTGTAGGTGGTGGAGAGATCGTCTCCATAGTGAAGACGCGTATAGAGGTTACCGTCCAGAGACAGGTACGCCTCGTTCTCGTCGAGAGAGTCGGTAGTTGCTGCCGTCGGGGTTCCGAGATCTGAGTTGTCGAAGAAGTACTGCGTACGGCCAAAACTCAAGACGTCGTCGATTTCGACCACATCCTCGAGAGACTTCAGAAGAGTCGAGATGAGACGAACGTAGTGAGCTTTCACGCGGAACATGAACTGGGCCATCAAGTCGACATCGACAGACGTGATGAGGTCCGAGTTCACGACCACTTCAAACGCGTGGTACTTCTGAATCGTCGAAGCGACATTGCCTTGTGCGACGAGAAGATCGACCCAGTTCGGGTTGGTCAGGTACTCCTCGATCTTCACACCTTTCGAGAGCGGGGCGAACTGAGTCACCGCATCTCCGACGGCGTACTCCACTCCCGTGTCTGGATTGATGGCAAGACCGGAGAATTCTGGAACGGCCGCTAGCCACTTGCCCAAACCGACATCGAAGATCTGTCTACCTTCTGGATAGAAGTAGATGTTCGTGACGCCGGTCTTGTTGTTGAAACGGTCTCTTCCTTCGACTAGGACGCGACCAAAGAGTGGAGATCCGTCATCTCGCTTGCGGAAGGCTGGGTTGATCTCGGTGATGACGCCAGCATTCTGAGCGAAAGGAAGTCCAAGAAGAATCTGGGCCGATAGCGTCAGGTTCGAGATCGTCGGTCCATTGGTCAATGCGTACATGAGTCCGGCGACGGCACTCTTGTACGGGATGCCAGATCCCACCTTCTCGAGGTCTTCTCGACGAACCCCGACGAGGATGCCGAAGTTGCCTTCGATGGCCTCTCCGTTGTCGAGGAAGCTGATCTCGGACCACAGACGTGTCGGTGCTGGGCTCTTTTTGTTGAAGGTTCCGCTGATGAAACGCAGGAACTTGCCCGGAATGCGACGAGTGAGTGTGAAGAGACCGGCAGTTGTTCCAACCGTCGGGGTCGGGAAGACGCGAATCGAATCAGCGGTCAGAACGCGACGAATGGTGAACGTCTGTTTGACGTTGCCGATCAGGATCTCGATCTCGTCTCCCTCGTTGACCATGCGATCGAGGGGGTCACCATGAGCAATCGCGGCTGTGTCATCTCCGGCCACAACAAGGGCCGATCCTGTGATGGTCGACTCGTCATCGATGATGTAGTCGAGGTTCTCGGACAGGAGATAGGGGAGTCGAGACATCGACGTCTTGACTCCGTTCATCACAAACGAGATAGCGCCGTTCTCTTCGATGACGTCAGGTTGCTTGACGTACTCTTGGAGGATCGGAACCGAGACGAACGCCTCGTCGATGGCCATCTTCCGGTTCCGGATGATGCGAACCGGGCGAACAACGATCGAGAATGGACCGACGTTGATCTCGTCGTCCGAAGTGAGCTCCTTCTCGAAGTATGTACGCTTGAAAGAGATAGAGCGAACCGTCTGATTGACCTGTCCGGCCTCAAGGTTGTAGCTCAACGATCCGTCGGGATTCGAGGACAACCCGGGGACGATCAGGTCTGCTGCGAGAGTGACCTGGATGTCTTCCGTCAGTCCTTGGGCGGCTTGGCCTTCCACGAGGTCTTCCAGATTCATGACAAAGCCAGCGCGATTCCTATCGACGCTGACAATCTGAATGAAGAAGTTCGAGAGAACTTGGAGACCGATTCTCGTGACCTCGACCTCGACAACATCGCCGGGACAAACGCCCTGAGCCTCGAAGTCGACTTCCGAAGAGACGAGCGTAGCGCTGAGTCTCCAAGGTTGCTGATCGAGTCCGGCCGGGACTTGTTGTTGGTCGGCGAAGAAGGACGAGTTCTGTGCGTTCGCTGGGAGAACTGTGTAGACCAGGTCTGACTGACCAGGCCAGGTGGTGCCTGGATGGATCGCGTCGACGGTGATCTGCGTCGGACTGACATACGTGGCGATCTCGTAGTCACCGATCAGCGTCGACGTCTTGGAGAGGATGCGAAGAGTCGCTCCCACCATCTCGGGCGTGAACTGCGTACCTTGGAAGGTCACGGAACCCGAAGTGGCTCCGTCGATGCCGTAGTTGATGGACTGGAAGACGTCGTTTGCTCGAATCAGCGTGTAGCTTCTGTCGCCGAGCTGGATGAGACGACCTGTAGCAACAGCTGTCCGGAACTCCGTCTCGGTGAAGTCTCCTTCCGACGTCGGGATCGTGATCACGTTCGTGTAGTTCGGCTGGGCAGTCTCTGGGATGCCACTGTCCGAATTGATGACGAACGTCGTTGCCTGCGATCCTGCGGTGTCATCGGCAAGGATGAAGCTAGTCGTAGAACGATCGAGCTCGAGGCCAGGAGAGAAGGAGATCCAGCGCTTCTGGATGAGCTCCTGAATGTCTCGAATGCTCTTGTTGTACTGGTACTGATAGATCTTGAGCATCTCAGACGCAGCGACCTGAATGGCGCCAGACCAGAAGGTCTCGAACCGCTTGCGGTCTGCAACCTGCGTCCAGAAGTCAGAGAGGTAGTTCCAGATGAAGCTGGCGTCCGGAACATAGCCTTGGTGGTTGGGCACCAAGATGACGCGAACATCGACGAGAGCTTCTGCTGGGTCGGAGTCGAGACTTCCGTCGTTGACGATGAGCCGGACCTTGTACGTTCCCGTGATGTCAGGAGCGAACCCAACGATCGAAGAGTCGTCTTCGAAGTTCGTGAACCCGAACGTCTCGACCTGCGAACCGATAGGCACCTGCGAGAACGACCATTGATAGGTCAGTCCAGCGCCGTTGGGATCGATAGAGGAACGACCGTCGAGTTTGACGATGGCACCGACGACGACCTCTTGTTCGGTCGGAAGAACAACGGCGATGGGTACGTCGTTGCTCTCGAGCTCTAAGCTGTAATCTACAAACTCTTCGCTCGCCATTTAGTCTTCGTCCTGAGCGTGGGCTACGATGAGCGCTTGGGTTCGATAGAGCTCGGTACGGAGAACAGAGTCTGGTTTGTTCTTCTTGAAAGAGACGTCGTAACCACGGCTAAAGAGACCGTGGACAAACTTCCAATCTGACTCTGCACCCTCGGTCGTGTAGTGACCAAACCCTAGCGTGGGGGTTCCACCATACTGCGGGTTGGGAAGTTGAGCCAGCTTTGACTCCGGGAAGCTGATGCGAGGTACCGATTCGTCATCGACGTAGATGGCGACGCCATCGTAGGCCCTTCGCTCCATTCGATACGTGTGGTACTGGGTCCAATCGAACAGGAAGGAGATCTTGGCCGCGTCTCCGTCTCGACCCACGATCTCTTGGAAAGCGCCGAGTCCAGAACGCTGTGAGAGGGCGACGAACTTGCCCACGCTGTTTTCGACGAAAGTCAGGGCATACGATCGCTGTCCATCATCGAGCAGAAGGTAGACACCGGTCCTGGTGAGAGGTCTCCACGAGGTGACGCGAAGACGTGCCTCGATAATGGCCCCTCGCTGATTCCCGAAGTCGGCCACGCGGCTGTACTTGCGGGTGCCTCCCGTCGTCGAGGAGATATGCCAGGCGTCATCAATCTTAGAGGCTGCCGACGAGCTCTGGCTTAGGGAGAAGACAGGATCTGCGGACTGAGGACTTGGAGATGCGTCTCTGACTTCCCACGACTGGTAGAAGTGATTGACGTCGAGTTCGTAGACCAACAGAGCTCCAACAGTGGCCGTTGGAACGATGTGACCCACTGAAATGAATGGAGCAACATCTTCCCAGCCTAGATCTGCTGCCGATGGGAGAGATGCTCTGCTGAACGCGATCGTCATGATCGGAGTGGTCAGATCATCGCAGTCGAAGAGCTCGATGAATCCTCGACGAGGATCAACCACAAGCCGGAATGGACGACCACCCTTCCAGTCGAAGTTCGTGCTGGGAATGAAGTGTTCGGTAATGTCCGAATCAGTGCCGTTCTTCTTCAGAAGACCGATGGTGTTGAAGTTCGGGTCCTGGAACAGCTGAAGTTGGTAGAGGCTTTGACCGTCGAACACGGTGAAGCCCATGCCAGTGGCGGCGCCCTCGGTCATCGACGCGGCTGCGTGGAGACGAGCCTGCACCATGAAACCTTCGGTATCCGTTGTCTTGAAGCCGGGCTCCACCCGATGAACCACGAAGGTCTTGTTGAGGGTCTGCTTGGTCATTCGGAAGATGCCAGCTGTGCTCGAGGCGACAGCGTCGTCATCTTCGTTCGGGTACTGGAAGGAAGGGGCATCGAGCCAAGGAGAGACCGCAGCTTCTCGGAAATCGACGTCTCCGGTCGAACGTACGAGTTCGGTTCCGCTGATCTTGGTGACGAACTCACCAGGGCGGATGGTGCCGATGATGGGGTAACCAACGTCCTTCGTGAAGGCCACATTCTTGATGGTCACCGAGTCGTTCTGTGCGACAGCGAGCAGGCCGTACAAAGCGACGATAGAACCAGCACCGCCTACGCGACCGATGTAGTCTTCGGGCATCTCGGGGATGCTGCTGATGGAGACCTTGAAGACTTGACTGTCTCCCGCCTCGTCGTCGGCGTAGACCTCGACAAACCCCTCCGCCTCGTTCCAGAGAATGGTGTAGCGACGATACGAGTCCCAGTCGAGCTCGTAGGTCTCGTCGATCGCTGGAGGAACCTCGACGTTGTTCGTCAGGTAGCTCGTCAGACGAATCGTTCGATCGCCACCAGTGTTCTGGAACCAAAGGTAGATGACCTTGTTCCGAGGTCCGTTCTCGATGCCAATGAAGACACCGCCCGTGGCACCACCGCCACCGCCTTCACCAGAGCTGAAGGGGAGTGGAAGAAGAGGGCCTGGAAAGACGGAAGGCCCGAGAGGTCCCGAGCCACCGATTCCACCGCTTCCTCCACCGCTTTCGGCATTTGCCGAACCTGGTCGAAGGATAGTCGTGAGCATGACGCTCTTGAGACCAGGGCCTCCATCGATCGAGGTTGTGAAGACCGTCCGCTCTTCTGCCAGCCCATACTGCTGAAGGAAGACGCCGTTGTTGGTGATCGAGAGAGTTGGTTCGGTACCCCTCTTGTTGAAGAGGTGAACTCTCTTGGTGGCTGGGAGCTCTTTGTCGAAGAACTTCTCGCCGTTCGAGTAGATCTTCGCGTAGCCAGCCACAGCACGGATCGACGTCGGGTCGATGAACGTATCGCTATCACGAACGGTGAGACGAATGGGCTTGAGAAGCTTGACCTGGCTCGACTCTGGAGCTGGGACTAGGTTCACAATCCAGGGAGCCGCCATAGGACCTTCTCTCGGTGTAGTCTATCGATGGGTTCAGAGGAGAGTCAACGTTCCATGATCTTCAAACCTATGAAACCAGAGGATGTTCGCAAGGCCTTAGAGGGTCACGAGAATATCCTCGAGGAAGCGACAAAGAGAAATGCAGAGTTCTTCAAACGACTCTCATGCCCATCGTGTGGTGGTGAGGTGATGCCCGTCGTGAACGCACGGCAGCCCTTCAAGGAGGGCGAGATCCTTCCGAACTACCTGGGGAAGTGCCGTACGTGCGAAATCGAGTTCGAACCCTATACAGGCATCCAAGTCACGATGCCGCGTTAGGTGCGGCGCAGGAAGACCTGCTCTCCGGATGGACGAGTCGTGCTTCTCGAGGTGTCCGGTCCCGCGATGAAGTACGTCTGCAAGAAGTGACCACGGAAGAACGGCGTGTCGCCGATGCCGATGGACTTCGTTGACCGCATGCCACGGATACGACGGTCCGTTCCATGGAAGAGAGTAATCACCGTCAGAGGTAGATCGACTGTCGTCGCTCCTCTGCGAGTGATGGCGTCCTTCAAGAGGTCGGTGCGGATCTCGGCCGTGTCCGGATCGATGTTGTTGATGTAGTCGATGACTTCCTTGGCCACCGTCGACTCGACAGAACCGCCGCTGTAGACAGCATCGAAGAAGACGTAGCCAGGGAGGAAGTGACGAACCAACATGCTGGCCGCCGTCACACGATCCAGAGGAGAGTCGAAGAACGCCTGGAGATCCTCGACCACCGGAGCATTGTTGTACGTGATCTGGAGGTTCTGGCCCGAGAGGTTGAACAGGTTGCTGAGCTCGGCCGTGGAGCCAACAGGCAGCACCGAGTTTGGGAGAACCAGACGGACTTCTTCCTTGGTCGAGTAGGAGAAGATCTCGTTCTCGACTTCGAGCGTGTAGCCCTCGATGTTTCTGTTGCCCGAGAGAACGAAGCCGTCCGCCGGGCCGATGTTCATCTCTTCGCCAGGACCATAACCGACCACGGGAAGATCGACGTAGTAGAGAGCTCCCTCTCGCTGCTCTGCCATCTCGGTCGACGAGACACGGATGACGCCTGGACGGATGATGCGGAACGGAGCTCTGTGGGCGTAGTTCCTCTCCCCGTTGCTCGTATCGACGACCGGATCTTCGAGCTCGAGCTGCTGCTCGCTAG
>JACCDR010197919.1_pt1 | contig 12956 bp, 14 predicted proteins | sample 7446431 | NCBI WGS metagenome assembly JACCDR01 (sample SAMN15323443, study PRJNA562643) | freshwater metagenome | isolation source: river surface water | place: USA:Blue River Watershed | collected 2017-08-17
ATACCGATTTATTAGAAATAGCTAGGTTATTTAGAAAAGCTGGTCATAAAATATATAGAATTATGAGAAAAAGAGGTATAACGCCTGTTAATCGTAAATTTTTAAATTTGGTTTTTAAATGTCAGTAATTAGTATCACTATAACAAATTCAGTAGAAGAATTAATGGCAGGAATCCCTCGCACTATTACTATTTCTACGAATATTTCATCGACCATTTTTTATACTTTAGATGGTACAGATCCTACAATTAATTCAAATATTTACGTATCTCCTATTATTTTACCACAAACTATTTCTTTAATTACTTTGAAAGTTTATGCAACTAATGGTATTGATAATTCAATTATCGTTTCAGAAACTTATGAAACAGATATTTTAAATAATACTAGGTTTCCATATTCTACAACCACAGATCCAGCTGGTTGCCAATCACCAGATTGGTATCCTTTTGGCACGAATGAAGCTCAAGGAACGGGAAATTTTGTTAATCCGTCAGGTATTGTTGTTGATGATCCTGCTTTACCACAAATTTCAGATGGATATGATGCTGATGGTATGCCTAATAATTTTTCAAATTTACCATTTAATATTGAAAATTATCAAATTGAATATTCAACTACAGACAGTGAAGGACAAACTGGTCCAGGAATTGGTAATTTGCCCGGTCATGTTAAAATTATTCCTGAAACAGATCCTCCAGAAGAAACTGAACAATTTAGTAAATTATTCGACCCCCGTGCGATGGTAATTTTTCAAGATTTTGAAAACGAAAATATTAATGATCCTCCAGTTATTAATAAACAATTTTTTACTTTTGATAATGGGGCTGATAATGAGCCAAATGATTTTTATAGTTGTGGATTAGATAATAGTGGTCCGACAGGATCGTTTGTAAGACAATTTTATAATCCTCGAGATAATACAATGACATATTATTATTTTGATAATTTATCATGTCGTTGGCTTATTTCAAAAACTCCGTATATACCAAATGGTAATTGGGATGGTAATTTATCTTCAATTAAATTTGGTCGAGGGAGTAGTAAAGTTTATGAATGGGTTCCAGGACAACGCCGCGTATTATTTTGATAAAAAAATATTCCGGTTATATAGTCAGGAATGGAGCCGGAAAAGAAATTCAAATTAAGCGTTAGCAAAACGAAAACTTTTCTTGATTGCAAGAAAAAATATAAATTTGCTTATGTAATTAAATTACCAAGGAAAGAATTTGAATATCATATTTTTGGTAAATTTTGTCATAAAGTATTAGAGGATTTTCATAATACATATATTAATGGTTCTACTGAACCTGCAAATATAGTAATGACTAAGTTTTTTAGAATGGCCTTAAAAGAATACCAAATATCTACAGAGCTTAAAGCAGAGGCTAAAAATATTTTTAATTTTTATTTGAAAATGATTTCTGAAAATCCAAAACTTTTATCTTCGGTTTTAGCTTGTGAAAAAATGTTTGAACTATCTATAGAGGATAAAGTTATATTAAATGGTTGTATTGATAAAATATTTGTAGATGAAGAAAATACTCTTTGTGTCGCGGATTATAAAACAACTAAAAATAAACAATATTTGAAAGAAGATTGGTTTCAATTATTAACATATGCATATGTATTATTGCAGGATAATCCAGATATTCAAAAAATAAAAGCTTCTTATATTTTATTGCGACATAATTTCGAAGAAATAACAAAAGAATTTAATCGAGATGAAATTTTAAAAGTTGGTGAAACATATCTTAATTATGTAGAAAAAATTCAATCAGAAAAAGAATATGTCGCAAATCCAAATTTTATGTGTAAATATTGTGATTTCTTATCAGAATGTGAAGAAGGAAAAAAAGCAACTTATATGGTAAATGGCGCCGTAGAATGGTGAAAGGGAATAAATTATGCAAGTAAATATAAATGAATTAGAATATTGTAAAATTCAAGTTAATTATGAAGCGAACGCCGATGATATTTCATCCGTTCAAAAAGAAGTTTTAAAAGCTTTTAAAAAAGCTCCGTGTCCCGGCTTTCGTCCAGGCAAAGCAACGGTTGCTGCGATTAAAAAACATTACTCTAGTCAAATTAATGAGGCATTAAAACGAGCTTTAACAGAAGATGCATATCACAATGCAATTTTTGAAAAAAATCTTCGAGTTCATGGAAATCCAAAAATTAATTCTGCGCTTTTGGTTGATGGAAAGTTTATGTGCGAATTTGAATTACATGTAAAACCAGAAGTAAATTTACAATCAATTAAAGATTTAGAAGTTATTAAGCCGCATAGTGATTTATCTTCAAATAATCTTACAGAAGAGATGCTACAAAATTTTAGAGTAAGATTTGGTGATACCATTCCTTATACTGAAACAGATTTCGTTCAAGTTGGAGATAATGTTATTTTAGATTATGAAGGATATTTAGATGGACAGAAAGTGGATAGTCTTTCAGCGCAGGGAGAATTATTAACTGTCGGATCTAGTCAATTAAAAGAATTTGATGAAAATTTATATGGTATGACAATTGGTGAAAGTAGAACTTTTAATCTTACAGTTCCAGATAATAGTTTACCATCCATGGCTGGAAAAGTTATTCAATTTACTGTAACGTTAACTATGGGATCTAAAATTATTCCTTGTGCTTTGAGCGATGAATTGGCACTTAAAATGAATAAAGCTAATTTCCAAGAGCTTCGCGAACAAGTTCAAAATATTGCCGAAGCTAAGGTTGCCGAACAAGAAAAAAGAAATTTATCGCAGGCTATTGCTGCTAAATTAATTGAGACGCATGATGTTGTAGTGCCCGATTGGATGTCCCTTGCCGAAGCTAAAATGTTATGTGTTCAAGCTAAATTAGAATGGGATACTCTAACAGATGTAGATAAGGAAGGTTTCCTAAAATTAGCGGCTCAAAATGTTAAACTTTCACTTATTTTTGATAAAATTCGCGAAGAAGAGCCAGAAGCGCAATTGTCCGAACAAGAAGTTTTTGACATGATTAAAAATAATCTTGCAAACGTGCGAAATAGTGCTAAAACTGCTGAAGAAATGTTGCAAGAATTAGTAAAAAGTGGATATTTACAAGTTTTATCTGCTCGAGTTAAAGATGAATATGTAATGGATTTTGTTATTAAAACAATTAAAATTATCGAAAATTGAAAGGTAAACATATAAAATGACAACAACAAACAATGTATTTCCTGCTAAATATGAAAAAGTATTAAAAGAAATTCCTGAATTTAAGGATAGCGCCGATTCAGCATCAGTTGATGATTTGAAAAAAATGATTTTAACTAATGAAGGGCATGCTTATACTGTAGAACGTGAAAAAGAAAATGACACTAAATTAAACGCTGCTAAAGAATTAGTTAAAGAACATGCGGCACCATATCGTGATAGTTTAAAAGTTATTCAAGCGAAAATTAAATATTGTTTGTTTTTACTTGAAGAAAAAGGTCAAGATCTTGGGGAACCAGAAAAAGATTAAATTAAAAATTGAAGAATTATATAACGATTATGATTGGCGAAATGTTTTATCTTTTGCTGGTCCAGTTCCTAATTCATTAGATTCATCAACTACTTATGGAGATGTGAAAATTTCACAATGTTTAGGGGATGAAAATTGCTCTATAACCCCAATAGAGTATGAAAATATAAAAGAAATAATTTCATATGACGAAGGTGCGGGTGATGGTCCCGATTGGCTTTTAATTTTAAAATTAAATGATAATCGTTTTGCTTTTATCAGTGCCGGCTGCGATTATACGGGCTGGGACTGTTCATGTGGAGGTTATTGTATTGTATCTAATAATTTAGAACATTTAATTAGATATGGGGTAGCGGAAAAAGATAGATTTAGATTATTTCCAGAATATAAGGCATTTCATTGATTGTAGAAAGATTTACAACCTCAGCATGTTGTGGAAGAACCAGTATTACGTTTAAACTGAATGAGCCATTAACAACAAATCATTTATCAACCTTTACACAAAATGGTTTTATTGAGTCATCTAATTTTACTAATGCTGGTATTTTATATATTAGTAATCAAGATTTAATTGCTACTGGACCTTTTGGGTCAAATAGATTACAAATTAAATGTAAAAATAATAATTGTAATGAAAAAGTTAATGATTTCGAGAACTTACTTAAAAATATGTAAAAAATTTTCTTAAAATTAAGCATTTCAAGGTATATTAGTTGAAAACTAACCCATTATATCGGAGCCGCCAATGCCCGCAAATGTGTCAAAATCAAAAATGCATAAAATTAAATTGGCACGAAGTCATGATTTAATTATGACTAATTATCATGAAGCTGGTCATACTATTTATGGATTATTAAAATTCATGAAGGTAGAAGAAGTTTCAGTATTTTTTAATGAAGAATCAAAAAGAGCACAAGGTACTACTTGTTATGAAATGGTTATTGATGAAAATATTAATGATCATGGTTTATTAAATTTTTGGACAAATTCGGAAATTGGTTTATCTTACGCCGGACAATGTGCGGAGAAATATTATTTTAAAACAATTTCAGGATCAGACGTTTGTCCTATGTATGTAAAAGACGGATCATCATCAGATACTTTAGAGGCTGCGAATATTATTAGAAAATATAATTTAGCAGCTCCTGGTAAAGAACGATATTCTTTTAAAAAGAAAAAAATAAATGAAACGTCAAAATTAATAATTAAATATTGGTCGGATGTTGTTTTATTATCACATTCATTATTTAAAAGAAATAAATTAAATTTTAATGATTTAAGGAAAATTCTTTGTAGTAATAAATCAAATAATAAAGATTTTTGGAAAGATCAATTCAAAACTATTGATTATCTTTCGGCGCACGATCTTGACAATCGGACGTTGAAGACTATACTGTTAGCGAATTAAAATAAACGTTCACTGATCATAAATACTTATTCTTCTATTAGAGTAATATTCCAATTGTGATGTTATTTATGATTAAAACGCAGAAAGGTACATACGCATGATTGATTTCGTAAGCTTACATAATCAAACTGATTATTCTATTCTTGATTCAACAATATCAGTTAAAAAACTCTTTGAAAAGGCAAAAGAATTAGGACAAAAAGCTGTAGCCATAACCGAACATGGATCATTTGCATCAGTTTTTGATGCATTAAAAGCATCCAGAGAAACCGGTGTAAAATTAATTGTAGGTTGTGAATATTATTTCGTTGAAAACGCCCTTAACCCCGACGAAAAATTTAGACACCTAATTTTATTAGCTAAAAATGCAATTGGGTATAGAAATTTATTAACTTTAAATAAATTAGGATTTGATCAAGGGTCTTTTATTGGTAAAAGAGTTTATCCATTAATAGATTGGAAATTATTAGAAAAATATACAGAAGGAATAATTTGTCTAACTGCTTGTGGTAATGGTATTATTTCACAACTTATTAATAAAGGTAAAATTCAAGAAGCGGAAAATACTTTATTAAGATTAAAGAATTTATTTGGAAAAGATTTAGGTGTTGAAATTCAACCTAATAATATGAAGCGTGGTTCCAATATTTATAATGATCAAATTGATCAACAAACTTTAAATAGACAATTAATTTTATTAGGGTTAAAACATGATATTAAAATCGTTCCTGCTTGTAATGCACATTATTTAACAAAAGAAGATCATGATGCTCATGATGTACTTTTAGCAATTGGATCCCACCAACCAAAGTATTCTAATTTTAGACTTCGTTATCCTGTTGCTGATTTTTATTTAAAAACAGGAGATGAGGTTGAGCAATTTTTTGCTAGAAATTATGATCCAAAATATGGTAAAGGTTTCGCTGCATCTTTATGTGCCAATACAATTGATTTTGCAGATAAATGTGAATTTCCAGATTGGGTCGAACCAAAATATTCTAACCCTTCAGGTAAAGAATTACCAATTTTCCCTGCTAAAGATGAAAATGATTATCAAGAATTTTTACAATGGTGCGAGGGGCAAGATAATGCTATTCAGCAATTAGAAGAAGATAAAAAATATTTAAGATTTAAATGTGATAAAAATTTTACTAAATTATTAAATTTAGATCCAGAAAAATATAAAATTTATAAAGATAGAATTGCAGAAGAATTGGATGTTATGGAATTTCATGGATTTTCCAGCTATATGTTAGTTGTTGCCGATTATGTAAATTGGGCAAAACATAATGATATTGCAGTGGGGGCTGGAAGAGGTAGTGCTGGCGGTTCTTTAATTGCATACTTGCTTGGAATTCATGAAGCTGATCCAATTAAATATGATTTAATTTTTGCTCGTTTTCATAATAAAGAAAAATCAGCATTTCCTGATATAGATGTTGATTTCGCACCTTCAGGAAGAGAATTAGTTCAAAATTATATAAGAAAAAAATATGGACAAGATCATGTGGCTCACGTATCAAACGTTAACACTATTACGCCAAAAGTATATGTAAGAGATATCGCCCGCGCATGTGAATTAGGAGGTAGTAAAGATGAGGCGATAAAAATTGGTAATGACGCCGCGGATTGTATTCCTGCTGATGTAAAAGATATTGAAGTAGCAATGAAATTACCATTGTTTGCCGAATATTGTAAAAAATATCCGGAATTTATAAAATATAAAGAAATTTGTGGAAAATTTAGAGCATGGTCAACACATGCCGGTGGTATTATTATTTCTAATCGTTCGTTGGTTGGTCTTGTTCCGCTTAGAAAAGATAAAGATGGCTCATGGTCGGTAGAAATGGATAAAGATCGCGCTGAGCAAAATGGTCTTGTTAAAATGGATACTTTAGGATTATCCACTTTAGATATTATTGGAAAAACTTATGCTTTAATTAAAGAAAATGGTAAAAGTATACCAATTATAAATTATGACGAATATGATCAAAAAACATATGATTTAATTTCTAAAGGCGATACATTTTGTGTGTTCCAATTAGGAACATCAGGCGGAACAATTGATTTATGCCGCCAAGTAAAACCAAAAAATATTAATGATATTAGTAATATTAATTCTTTGGCTCGACCATCAGCTCGTGATATGAGAAAAGATTTTATTCTTACAAAAGAAGGTAAGAAACCATATTCTTTATTGCATCCTAATTTAGAGCGAGCTTTCGGTAAAACTTATGGATTTGGTTTATATGAAGAATCTTTAATGTATTTAGCTCAAGATATTGCTGGATGGACATTAAATGAAGCAGATAAATTAAGAAAGCTTACAAAAGAAAAAGGTAAAAATCCTAAAAAAGTTATGCAATGGAGACAAGAATTTATTGATGGCTCTGTTAAAAATAATATTAATATACAAATTGGAATAAGAATTTGGGATGAAGTTATTAGCTTATTTTCTGGTTATGGGTTTAACCAGTGTATCAGAGCCGGCGAATATATTGACATATATGATAGAGATGGTAATTTCGTCAATTCAAAAGCAATTGAAAACGTTTCTATCGGTGATTATGTAAGGTCTCGTGATGAAATGACAAAAGAAAATATTTTTGTTGAAGTTGTAAATAAATTTGATAATGGCGTTTTACCTCTTGTAGAAGTAGAATTAACTACAGGAGAAAAAATAAAATGCACAATGAACCACAAATTTCGAACGCGGGAGAATGGGGAGATGTTACCACTTTGGTTGATAATAAAGGAAGAGTTAACTATCGTTGTAGATACTGCGAATATTTTTGCCGATCAAAAGATACAATAATAAAACACACAATTAAATGTATAAACGATTTTAAAAAATTAGTAGAAGATGGTTATTTAATTGAAAATACTGATTTCGTAATTTGTAAAATATGCAATTTGCATGGAAAAAGTTTAGGAATTCATATAAATAAAATTCATAATTTAAAGATAGAAGAATATAAAGGAAAATTTGGTCAAATAATTTGTAGAAAATCTTCAGATATTTATGCAAAAGTAAATAAAATTAGTGGCGATTGGATTAATAGAGCAAAAGAAAATGGAGAAAATTTAACACCATATTTTAAAAAAATGGGCGAAGCACTAAGCAAATCTATTATGGCAAATCCACAAGCAAGAAAAAAACGTGCTGAAACAATGGCTAAAGTGAATCAAAGCGATGTAATGCGACAAAAAGCATCAGAAACAGCAAAAAAAACTTCCGTTAGACCAGAAATACAAGCTGCCCGATCTGCTAAACTCCAAAAATGGAGAGACGAAAATCCAGATGCTTTTTATGAGCAATGTATTAAAAAAATGATTAGTTCATTTCATAGTAAGCCAGAGCTTAAATTGTTTGAATTTATGTCAGAATTAGATAATTTTAATTTTAAATTAAACAGATTTATACAATCAGAGTTTTTTAATACATCAACAAATAACCGTCAAATCGATATGGGAGATGAAGATAAGAAAATTTTTGTAGAATTTGATGGTGTAGGACATTTTAAACAACTATTTACCGAAGAATCATTTAATAAAATTAAAGAAAAAGATAAAGAAGTAGAAAAATTTATTAGTAAAAATAAATATCTTTTAATAAGAGTTTCATATGATCAATATGTTGTTAAAACAACTACAATAGATAAAATTAAACATAATACATCTTATTTTAAAGAAACATGTTTACAAGAAATTATGAAAATTTTAAGCAAAAATAAATCAGGAATTTATAAAATAGGTGAAGCATATGGGAAATATAAAACACGTAAAACAAATAAATGATTATCAAACTTATGATATTGAAGTAAATCATCAAGATCATCAGTTTTATTTATCTAATGGAGTTTTAACATCTAATTCACATTCGATTCTTTATTCGATGACAAGTTATAAAACAGCTTACCTAAAAGGTAATTATCCCGTTGAATTTCTTCTTGCCAATTTAATGGCGGAAATTAAATCTAATGCGCCGGACGCAAAAACAAATATTGAAAAAATTAAAAAAGAAATGCGCTCACATAAAGTTCATATTCAAGCACCTGATCTTAATCGTTCACAACTTACTTATCAGTTAATTGGAGAAAATATTCTTCTTACCGGACTGGATGCGCTAAAATTCGTTAGTGATGATGCTATTAATGATATTATTGCAAAACGCCCATTTAAAGATTTTCAAGACTTTATGTCTCGAGTAGATAGTAGAAAAGTACGAGCTAATACTATTCAGGCGCTCGCCGCCGCGGGATGTCTTGATCAATTTGGGTTAACAAGAAAACAAATTTTCTTATATGTTTCAGATTATCGTAAAAAATTACAGGTGTGGTCAAAAAAACATAATTCAGCAGAAGAGGTTTTTATTTATCCTTGGATTGAAGAGCAAGATTGGTCTATTTCAGAAAAATATGCTCTCGAACATTTTTATTTAGGCGAAAGTTTTATTTGTAAACCACGAGATGCTTATGGATATTTTTTCGAAGATGATCATAAAACAGTAAAAGATATTCGCAAAGCTGCCAATAAAGTTCATATGGCACCAGTTAAAGGTATTGTTAGAGATTTTTTTGAATTTAAAGTAAAAAAAGAAACATCTAAATTTTATGGTAAAGCTATGGCGAAAGCCACAATTGAAGATAAAGATGGCGATCAAATTTCTTGTACAATTTTCCCCGATGGTTGGGAAAAGGTTAAAACACGTATTCAAGAAATTAATAGCAAAGCTGAATTTGGTAATGGTATTGCATTATCTTTTGCTGGATCAGTAAATGTTTATGAAGATAATACTGGAATTATATTAAATGAATTGTTTAATATACAAACTTCTCCAGCTGTTCCAGTAGATTTAAAAGCCAAAAAAGTTAATTTAAAATTAACAAAAAAGGATGAAAAAATTAAACCAGAATCTTCAAAAGAAGAAATATTAGAAACAATTGAAAATCATTTATATGATGAAGGATTAATTGAAATTTCGGATGAAATAGATGATTAATCTCGATATATAGATATCGAGGTTAATTATGGAATGTATGTCATGTCAAAAAGAAATCGATCCTAAATGGACTCATGCTATTGAAGCTAATATTTGTCCATTTTGTGGGCAAAGTATTTTAGAAGAGGTTTTGAAAAATTGCTTTTCAGATCTTAGAAAAGTTATGGAGCAATTGCAAAAATATCCAAAAGAATTAGATGATTGGATGCTATCTAATTTTAATTATATTAAAACGTCAGCAATGAATATTTCATTAAATCAGTCGAAAAAAATGATTCAAAACAGTATCAATCATATTGAGGATATTAAGGATATTGAAGTAGTTAAACCATTAACAGATGATCAGACAAATAGTTTTTTTCAACGAGCGGGAGTTGTAGGAAAAAATGAAAATATTTCGGAAAAAATGGCTCGATTAAAAGCAACAGTTGCATCATTAGAAAATAAATCGACAAATATATTGCAAGATGTTGAAGGTATGGATGAAGTATCCGCCGCGCGTATGCTATTAGAGCAAGATGCATCGGAAAATTTTGATGAAGAAAGTGAAGAGATATATCATAATGATGATCTTCAAGAAGAAGCTATTCCTGCATCAGTATTAGCGTTTGCAAATAAAGGTCAAAGTGGTGGCGCAAATAATGATATGCATAAATTGCGCCAACTTAGACAAAGACAATTGGAATCAAGAAAGAATTTTAAAAATGGTGATAATCGTGGGAAAGGTGGATTTTCGCGAGCATGATTAGAGTTGTAGATAATAAACGTATAGATATGACCGACGATGAATGGTCTATGTATGAAAAAATCGTAAAGTCATATACTAATTTAACTAATCGTGGTGAAGATTTATTTATGGATTTATTTGAAACAGATAATAATGGTATTATTATTTTTTTAAAACCACCATCAAAAAGATTTACTTCGCTTGAAGTATTTTTATTTTTAATGAGTTTACAATCCGCCCAACATATTCGTTGTATGTATTCACAAGTTGCTGATATTTGTCAGCAAATGAAAAATAAGATGCAAGAATTAGAAAATAAAATTAATGATAGTAAAAAATAAATATATGTTAGAAATTGTTTGAAATGATATTTAAAGTATCATGAATTAAATTACACAAAAATTTTACATTTTTAAAATAAATTAAAAAATTAAAAACATTTATATAGGAAAATATGACAACATTAGGTAATATTATAGGATCTTCTTTAGAAGAAGAATTTGCAGAGTTTGATTTAACTGAAATTCAACAAGTTCTTGGTCGTCTTCAAAATACTGATGCGATTGATTTAGCACATGCAGAGTTATTACAACAACAAGCTATTCGTGGGGCTGATATTCTTTCAGAATATCTTGGTAAATTAGTTAAAATGGTTGGATATTTAGAAGCAAAAGTTAATTCGGTAAAAAACAAAGCAGCTTTAAATTATGAACACCCAACTGCTCGAACCACCTCTGATATGAAAAAATGGTATGCAGAAAGTGCCCCCGAAGTAGAGGTTGAGCAAATTAAATTAGCAAAAGCTAGAGCATCTAAAATGGTTCTTGAAAAGAAATATGATATTTTAATTAAATGCCATCATTCATTTAAAGAAATTGCTCAAGGTATGCGTCGTACTATTGTAGGACATAATGTACCATCTTCAATGTCTTCGCCCGATTGGTAATTTTTATTTTTCTAAGCGTGGCAACTTCGGACGAGCCCGATATATACCATCCAAACAAGACAAAGGATATAAATGTCAAACGCAAAATTTGAAGCTTTTTTTAAATCATTCGCAGAGGATGATGCACAATTAGATTTTAGAGTTGCTAATAAAACTGCTGGAGAAAAATTACCTGTTATTTCTACTGGTTCACTTTTGTTAGATGATGCACTTGGTGCAGGAGGATTACCAAAAGGTCGATTAATCCAATTTTATGGAGCTCCATCTTCAGGTAAGACAGTTATGTCTATGATGGCAATTAAAAACGCGCAAGTTGAAGATCCAACAGCATTTCAAATGTTTATTGATGCAGAAGGTACTTTTTCCCAAGAGTGGGCTGCCACTTTAGGACTTGATACTTCTAAGATTATAGTAGTTGATGGAGAAACTGCTGTTATTGGTCGAAACTGCTTTGAAATGATTTTAGGAGTACCAAAAGAAGATAAAAAAACTCACGAACTTGCGGGTAAATCTAAAGAAGGTCTTTTAGATAAAATTGCAAACAAAGAATTAAATGTTAATCTAATCGTATTAGATAGTTTAGGGGCAGTTGTTCCGCCTGGAGAAGATGTTTCCGTTGTAGGAAAAATGAACATGGCTTTAATGGCGAGGTTTCTTACAACCACTTTTCGTAAGCTTTCTTTAGAAGTTAAAAAAGCAAATATTCCATTTATTGTAATCAATCATAAGAAAGCCACAATGGATCCTTATGGTTCAGATCATACATATTCAGGTGGAAATACATATTCACATTTCCTTTCAGCTAATGTTTATTTTGAAGCGGTACAAAGAAAAGATGCTCAAATTCTTGATGATAAAGATAGAAAAATTGGTCATACAGTTCGCGCTACTATTGAAAAAAGTAAATTTAGTCCATTTCCACGAAAATGTGAGTTTAAAATGAATTTTGGAATTGGAGTTGTAGATATTCACGAAGAAATTGTAGCCCTCGCTTTGGATTATGATGTTATTACGAAACCAACTTCTATGTCTTACGTTTTTGGAGATCAAAAATGGGTTGGTGCTGAAAAACTTAATGAAGCTGTTAAAAATGATGAAAATTTGGCGGCGCAACTTCGATTAAAAATCGAAGAAGCTCGTGATATAAAGCGCGAAGTGGCTCGGCGAGAACAAGAAAATGTTGTAGATGAAATTTCGGAAGAAGATGATAATTTAGAAAAGCCAAAACGTGGTAGAAAGGCAGCTAAAGAATGAGTGGAGACGAGACATCATTTATTACCCCAATGACTTTAAATAATAATAGTAAGCTTCCGAGTAAGCCGCCACATTTAATTACGTTAAAAACTGGAACTAAACAAGAATTTTTTATTGCTTTAGATTTGCC
>JACCDR012200652.1_pt1 | contig 12956 bp, 19 predicted proteins | sample 7446431 | NCBI WGS metagenome assembly JACCDR01 (sample SAMN15323443, study PRJNA562643) | freshwater metagenome | isolation source: river surface water | place: USA:Blue River Watershed | collected 2017-08-17
CATCGCCAACCTCCGCAGCGCCGACCTCCGCGGCGCCAACCTCCGCATCGCCAACCTCCGCAGCGCCGACCTCCGCGGCGCCGACCTCAGCAGCGCCGACCTCCGCAGCGCCGACCTCAGCAGCGCCAACCTCAGCGGCGCCGACCTCGCGCGCGCCGACCTCAGCGGCGCCAACCTCACGGGCGCGCGCGGCCTGCCCGAGGCGCCGATCGTGCCCGACCTCGACCGCGCCATCGCAGACGCCGCGGAGGCGCCGGGGCACAAGCTCGACATGAGGGAATGGCACCGGTGCGCGACCACGCACTGTCGCGCCGGCTGGGCGATTCACCTCGCAGGCGATGCCGGCTACGCACTCGAAAAACGCCTCGGGGCGTCGGCCGCGGGCGCGCTCATCTACCACGCCAGTGCGGGCCACGTGCCCGACTTTTTCGCCGACGATGACGACGCGCTCGCAGACATCCGCGCGCGCGCAACCACAAAGACCTGAGACCAACCTACAAGACTGAGAGGACTGACAATGGCACCGAAAGACATCATGAATCCCACGGAAGCCTGGCGCGTCGTGCGCCGCGCGCGCCACTCCGGGCGCGTGATCCGCATTCTGCAGATCGGCGATGAGCGAACGTGCGCCGCGTACCTAGCAGCGCTCATCGCAATCAAACCCGATGCCTCGCTGCATTTCCTGACGCAGCGCCTTTACACGCAAGACACGGCCCGCGCGCTGAATGACCAGCAAGAGTGGCGCAACGAAGCCGCCAGCCGCGAGCCCCTAGCGCTGCGCCTGTGGCGCGTCGAGGCGAGCGTGCCGGCCATCCAGCACGTCGAGGCTCGCACGCGCGAGGAGGCGATCACGCTCGCGTGCGAGAATCGCGACGGGTGGGACGTCGACCTAGACGCGGAGATCAACGCCGACCACATCGCAGACTGCGAAGCGGAAGAGTGACCCATGGGCGCCCTCTTTCGCCTCTGGCTGACGCTGCTGCTCTGGGCGGCGCACGGGTGCCCTGACGCATTCGAGCGCGACCGGCAGCATTCAGGAGACAATCAAGGCGAGGAGTCTGCGCGCCATGATCGCTCTACACCGTGACTTTCACCCGACCACCTACGCCACGCCTGACGGGTCCCTGCGCGTCGTGCGCGTCGGCGTGCTCTGGTACGGCGAAGCCCGCGACCCGGACACGGGCCGCTGGGTCGAGCACGCCGCGCACTGCGCAAGCCACCCCATGGCCATTGCGCAGCTCTTGGTGGCGCTCGGGCACGAGCACCCGGACGACGTCGAGGCGCACGAATACGAGTGCGACGGGCCCGCGCCGGGCGACAGCCTCGGCTGGTAGAGTGAACGCGAGGAGGAATCATCATGCCCCAGAGACAGCTCGGCTCCACGCTCACGCCCGACTACGTCGGGACCGTCGTTCTCGGCGACGGGTCCCGCTTTTTCACCACGCTCGTGACCAGCCCCCTGGTGGCGCGGCGCCTCGCGCGTCGGTGGCTGTGGCGCTCACAGCAGCCGGGCGGCGGCGGCACCTACAACGCGACGCTGGTCCCGGTGTTCGCGGACGGGTCGGTCGCGGGCAACAACGCCACGGCCAAAACCTGGCTGCAGTCGCGCGCGCGGCGCCTGCTCGTGCGCCCGTGGCTCGGCCTGCAGACGGCGCGGCTCCTGCGCGCGTAAAGTCGCTTCCTGCTCGGGCCGCTGAGACACTCGCTTCCTCGGAGGCCCCATGGAGGACACGACTCCCGAACCCCAGATTGACCAAACCACAGGTGAAGTAATGCCCACGGTACCTGCCACACTGAACGAAGCACTCATCGCCGCGCGCCGCGCCGTCCACGCCCTCGTGTTCAAGGCGAACGAACACAAGGGCCAGGGCGGCTACACGTACGTCAGCCACGAGCAAGTGCTCATCCACGCGCGCGACGCGCTCCTGTCCCACGGGCTGCTGCTCGAGCAGCGCAGCGTCGCCTACGACGGCGAGCTGACCGTGCCCACACAGCGCGGCGAGTCGCGCGTGTGGCGCTGGACGGGCGCCTTTGCGCTCGTGCACGAGCGCGGGGAAGAGCGCCCCTACGTGTTCGCTGCGACCACGCAGCCGAACGACAAGGGCGCCTTTGTCGCAAGCACCAGCCTCGACCGCGTCGCCCACATGCGCGTTCTGCAGCTCGCCGGCACGAAGGACGAAAACGCCGAGAGCGACTGGCACGACCACCAGCCGGGCGGCGTCGAGCACGGCGCCGAGGCGCGCCAGACGCCCCAGGCGCCCCCGCACGGCCGGGGGCCGGCGCGCCGCACCCCGAGCAACGTCGTGCAGCTCCGGGCGCCTGAGACGCCCCAGGACGCGCTGGCGCAGGTGCCCGACAAGTACCGCGCGGGCCTCGCAACCATGCAAGAGAACCTGCAGCGGGTCCGGGCGCCCGAGGCGCTCATCGAGTGGTGGGTCAGTCTCTCCCAGACCCTGCCGGAGCTGCAGCGCGAGCCCGAGCGCAAGCGCGCCGCGTGGCAGCTCTTCGTGGGCCACGTCGCGGACTGCGACCTCGACGTGCGCGCCATCGCCCAGGCCATCGACGCCCGCATCGCGCAGGCCAAGAAGAACGGGGGCGCGTGATGCCCATCCTGTACGACGTCGGCATCGAGGACTACCACAGCGACCCGCACTACTGCTCGCACTCGCGCTTTCGCGACTTCGTGAAGTACGGGCCGCGCTTTTACTTCGAGACGCACGTCACCCGCACGCGCGCCAAAAAGGGCAGCAAAGCCATGCGCGAGGGGAGTCTCTTCGAGACCTATTGGTGCGATGAGGAGGCCTTCGAGCAGGCCGTGTTCATCCAGCGCGTCGACGGGCGCACGATCAAGCCCCAGCTCGACGCCGCGCGCGCGGCGGGCAAGGAGATCCTCAAGCTCGACGACTACGAGCGCCTCGCCGTGATGCGCGCCTCGCTGCTCGACAACGCCGACGCCATGGCGCTGATCGAGCCTGCGAACCTTCAAGCGACCATCCGCGGCAGCGCCTACGGCCTGCCGTTTCAGTCGCGGCCCGACTACCTGAACCTCGAAGGCTGCGCGCTCAGCGACTACTGCCCCTACACGAACGACCTCAAAACGTGCGAGTCGCTCAACGACTACCGCGGCAAGGCCCCGAAGCTCTACTACTACGGCTACCACACGCAGGCGGCGGCAGCGCGCGCGCTACTGCGCGCGTGCGGCGTCCCGAGCACGCGGCACTTTCTGACGCTCGTCGAAAAGGGCGGCTCGTGCCGCACCAAGGTCGTCGAGATCCCGCCCGCCGTGCTCGACTTTGCCGACGCGTTCTACGCGAAGTACGCCCCCGAGCTCGCGCACTGCTACGCGAGCAACACCTGGCCCCGCACGGAGCCGACCGAAACCATCGAGCTGCCCGACTGGGCCACCGACACCACACCTGCCACGACTGACGAAGAGGAGACCGAGCGATGACCACCCGCCAATACGACGTGCTCTACCCGCGGCGATACAGCGTAAGCGGCCAAGAAAAAACCCACTGGATGAATGTCGGGAAGGCATTCGACGCGCGCAACGGCGGCATCGACGTCGTGCTCTACGTCATCCCGCCGCCCGTCGCGGACGGGACGGGCTACCGCTTCCTCATCCGGGAGGAGGACCGCGAGCGGCAGCAGCAGCACCAGGCGCGCGGGCCGCAGCACCGCGAGCGCGGCAGCTTCCAAGGCGGCTCGTACGGGCCGCAGCGGGGCGCCGCCGAGCACGTGCCCATGCCGGGCGGCGACGATGACAACATCCCCTTCTAGGGTGGTACCCTGAGAGGGCCTCGGGTCGCGGAGTCGGGCCTAAGATTCATGATGGGATCCCCCTGATCGCGTTTGTGTCTTTCACCCGCGCGCGGCTCGAGGCGCTCTACGACCGGGGGGGTTGCCCAATGGCATTGACGGAGACCGAGACGAAGATCGGGGAGCTTGGCGCGCAGCTCGCGCAGGCGCACTACGCGCTCACGACCGACCACGAAGGGGCGCTGCCCATGCGCGCGACCGACGCCGACCGGCAGAAGCTCGTCGCGCTGCTCGGGCGCGCGTCCACGCTCGAAGAGGAGGCGCTATTCGACGCCGGCTACCGCGAGGGGCACCTGCGTCTCGCGCAGAAGGGCGGGCCGCAGACCGACGCCGCGCTCGTGGCGTTTCACCCGGTGATGCACGCCGAGCTTCTCGGACTGCTCGCCAAGTACGGCGTCAGCGTTCCGCCGGAAGGAACGCCCGAGCGCGACGAGGCCAAGCTCCTCATCACGCGCGCCATCAACCAGCTCAAAGACGACGTCGGCAAGCTCTTGCACACGCTGCCCGACGCGCAGTGACACGACGGCGTGGCGCCTTGCGGGACTTGCAGCGCGGCCCCCGAAGGAGGCAGGATGGCGACGGGGTGCACAACCCGGCCGCCGGGCCTTCGAGGGGCACGGCGCGTTGGGAGCGCCCCACCCTCGCGCGCGGTCGCTCCGAAAGCGCGGTTCGCCACGGCTGACGAGCGCACCCTGTCCGAGCTCATGCGGACCAGGCGCAGGGTTTAACCGGCGATCGCCTCGGCCTGTCATTTCGGGCCAAATCGTCCAAATACGCCGCGAAAGTGCGCGTTTGATGGCGATCGCGAGCCGGCCGAGAAGCAGGCCGGACTGCGTGCCAAAGCGCGGACTGAGCGCATTTGTCTCAGCGTAAGATGCGACATGGACTTGCCTCCGGACAGCCGCCCGAGTGACGCTCTTCACGGCCGGCTTGCCGTCATGAGCACCGGGGGCGCGAGCCGGCCCTGAGTGTCCGAGAACCTCGATTGAGCGAACGCCGGGGGGCGTTCTGCTCTGGGCGGATTCTTCCGTCAAGGGAGCGGTGTATGCGCGCGAATGTGGGAACGGTCGCACTTTTCAGTGGCGCGACGGGGGCGGGTAGCGGAAAAGGAAAAGGCCTCGGAGCTGTAACTCCGAGGCCTCACTCGCGGCAGACGGGAGCCTGCCAGGGCGAGGTGCGCTTGGACAGCGCCGCATGGGTCCAAGCTATCCCGTCTCCCACGGAAGCGCAAGGATTCATGCGTGCGACGAAGAGCGAGAATACCCACACCGCCAACCTTCTGACGGTGGGGGTGCGGCCATGAGCTGCTTCTGCCTCCGCGACGAGACGCGCGACCGATTCGCCGACCTGCGCAGCGAGCCCCGCGTCTACGCCGAAGCCTTCACCCTCTACGGCCTCTGCGGCCAGGCCGCCGCGCGGCTCATGAGCGACGGCTTCGTGAGCAAGGTGGACATCGCTTCGGAGTGCGCCTTCATGTCGCCCCTGCAGCGCAAGCGCGCGACGGCCGCGCTCGTGCGCATCGGCGTCTGGGAGGCGGTCGGCGAGGGCTACCAGTTCACGCACTGGGCCGGCGAGCAGATGAGCGCCGAAAAGGAACGGTCGCGGCGCGACGCGTGGAAGGAGCGCAAGGCGCGCCAGCGCGAACGAGAGCGCGAACGGCGGGGTTTTCCGAGCCATTCTGCGTCGATTCCGAGCGCTCGAATCGATGCTCATTCCGCGACCCAGAAGCCGCAAAACGTCAATGGTTTCCGCAAAACGACCCCCGATGTCACGCGTGACGTCACGGCGGGAGTCACGCCCCCCCCTCTTCCTCTTCCTCTTCCTCTTCCTCCGGCTGCGCCGTACGGATCTGGCTCTCCTTCGGAGAGCCCCGCGGCGAGCGCGGGGGCCGACCCCAAACCGAAGCCGAAGCCGAAGCCGAAGCCGCCGAAGAAGGCCGGCGAGAGCAACGTTCACAAGCGCCTGGTCGCGGAGGTCTACGCGGAGGCGTTCGAGCGGGCGCACCAGTGCCCCCCCGGGGCGCCGAACTGGGCGCTGGTCCAAGCCATCGCGAGCTGGGCAGCACGCATGCCGGACCCCGAGGCGGCCATCCGGGGCTCGTGCCGGGGCTACTTCGGGAGCTGGGTCGGCGGCCGGACGCAGCACGCGATGCACGTCTGGGCGAAGAACCCCGCCGGCTTCTACGCTGAACACGTCGAGCGGGACACAGGCGCCGAGGCGACCGATCCGCAGTTCGTGGTCGGCCCGGACGGGCTGAGCGACTTTGACCGGCAGTTCATCGTGCGGAGGACGGCGTGACCCCCGTGGACTTCTTCGCGAAGCTGCGCGACTACGAGCGCCAGGGCGGCCCCCTCACGCTCGTAGGGACGCCTACGCGCCTTCCTGACGAGCGCAGAGAGCGCCTCGAGCGGTCGGGCCTCGGCCTGCCCGGCGACGTCGAGGACGACCTCGTCCTGGGCCGCCCGCTCATCGACTCGCTCGCCCTGCGCGAGACCAAGGCGCTCATGCAGGGGGGCGACAGCTTTCTGCTGCTGAGCGGGCCCACCGGGCGCGGCAAGACGCTGGCGTGCGGCTACGTGCTCGCAGAGCACGGCGGGTTCTGCGTTCTTGCCCCGAAGCTCGCGCGCCTGCAGGCAAGCGCCGGCTTCGACCGCGACTCGCGTGCGCAGCTCGACAACCTGCACGCGGCGCGCACCGTCGTGCTCGACGAGCTTGCGCGCGACGACGAGCTACAGAAGCACGAAAAAACCGCCGTATTCGAGCTGATCAACGCGCGCCAAGGACGCGGCAAGCGCACGCTCATCACGACCAACCGGTCCCCGCTCTTCCTCTACCGGCGCTACGAGGACTTTACGTTCAACCGCCTACGCGCACACGGGAAAACCGTGCTTCTCGAGGGCGAGCCCGACTACCGCGCGATGCGAATCAAGGCACGCGGAGGCTAAGCCGATCCGGCCACGCCGCGTTTCTGCGTCACGATGGTCACCTCGTACAGCTCGGCGAGCACTTGGATCGCAAACTCGAGCGGCACCCCGCTCGCGTGGCAGCCCTTGCACGCCTCCGCGTACAGCATGCCGACGATGCCCGCGTACGCCATATCGTCGTCGCCCGCCGCCGCAAAGTGCCGGGTGAGCAGCTCGCCGAGCTCCTTGCGGAAGGCGAGCGCGGCGGGGGGCACGGCACGCATCACGAGTCACCTCGCAGAGCCGACAGCTCAATGACCTCGATGCCCTGGAGGTCCGCGCCGTAGTGCTTGGCGAGGACGCCCACTGCCTGATCGAGCGGGATGCCCGACTCGGCGACCCCGTCGCAAGCCGTGGCGAAGAGCGTCCCCAGCAACGCCGCGTAGGCGCGCCCGCCGCGCTCGCCGTCAGCCTGCGCCGCTCGATCGATGTACTCGCAGAGAAGCGCGTTGAGCCGCTCCCGAAACTGCTCCGCGAAGGGGTCCCTAGGGTCCTGCATGCGCCCGAGCCTACACTGTCACGCAGCCGAGGGCCGCGTCCGGACCAGTCATTTCGGGCCACGTCGTACTTTCCATCCACACGACCCGAGAGGTACCCTCGTTGCTACCATGGGGGATACGCTCAAGAGCCGCGTGCTGCTGTACCTCGGGCTCGGCAAGGTGTGGGTCGAGCTCGAGGCGCTGTCGGCGCGCCTGAAGCGTCTGGAGGGCGACGTGTACGGCGCCCGCACGGGCCAGCTGCCGCTGCCGCCCCCGAGCCCGAAGCTCACCATCCCCGCCTCGCCCCCGCCGCCGCCCGACACCGGCGTGCACGCCGTCGGCGATCGCGAAGTGAGCGATGATCCGACGCTTCGCTTCGGTAGAAAGCGCCAAGGGCGGGGTGAATCGTGACGGCGCGGCTCGGCAAAGACGGCAGCCGCGGGCGCGCGTGCCGGCGCAAGGGGCGCCGGGGCGAGCAAGAGCTGGTGAGGATCCTGCGCGAGAGCATGCCGGAGATCGCCGACAGCCTGCGGCGCGGCTGGCAGTCGCGCATGGGCTGCGACGACCCCGACGTGTGCGGATTGCCGGGCTTTTGGATCGAACACAAAGCCGGAAAACAACCCGGAATGCGGCAGGCGTACAAACAGGCTTTGGACGCCTGCAAAGGTCGCGCTTTCCCCCTCGCTGTCATCCAGGACGACTACGCAAGAGACCGGCTTTGCGTCATCGGTCTACGCGACTTTCTCCGCGTGCTCAGAGCGGCTTACGGGCACACCGAGCCGCTCAAGTACGGCGTGCAGCTTGAGCTGGTCGAGACGCGCGAAGGTGCGGGCGAGTGACCACGGAGCACCCGCAGAAGCGCGACCTGTTCCGCCGCGACCCGGGCGGATGCTTCGACGACTACCGGCTCGAGACGTACGCCAAGGCGCGCGCCAAGGGCGGCAGCATCGCGTCGGCCGGCGTCGCCACGGGCGTGTCGAAGGAGACGGCCAAGCGCTGGGAGCAGCACCCCGAGATGCGCGCGCGCCTGCGGGAGCTGCGCGACGGGGCCGAGGACTTCATCGGCGTCAGCAAAGCCTACGTGCTGCGCGAGCTGCAGAAGAACGTGGAGCTCGCGCGCGAGCAGAACGCCATCAAGTCGAGCAACGAAGCCCTGCACCTCATCTACCGCATCATTTCGGAGGACAACAACGTCGCGCACCAGATGGCCGCCGCGAAGCAGCTCCCGACCACCGGCGCCGGGCAGGACTTGCAGCGCCGCCTGAAGGCCGCCTTCTCGACGCCGCGCCTGTCCGAGGCGGCGCGCCCGGAGCCGGAGCCGGCAACCATCGACGTGACGCCCGAGCCGGACGCGGAGAGCGCGCCGTGAGCGGCGGCGGCGCCTGGCAAAACCCGGTCGTCCCGTGGGTCGCGGCGACGGCGGATCAGCGGGCGCTGCTCGATGCCGCGTGGCGCGGCGGGGAGCTTTCGTTTCAGCTCACGCCGAGCCAGTCGGAGGTGCACGCCAAGATCCGGCACTGGGAGCGCACGGGCCTTGGTCGCGTGTTCTGCCTCGACAGCTCGCGGCGCTGGGGAAAGAGCGTTCTGCTCATCACGATCGCGCTCGAGGATGCGCTGAGGTACCCGGGCTTTCGCATCGTGTACATCGCGCCGACGTACGATCAGGTCAAGCGCATCACGCTCCCGCTCTTCGCGCAGCTTCTGCAGACCTGCCCGCCCGCGCTGCGCCCGACGCTCGTCAAGAGCGAGAATGCCTACGTGTTCGGCAACGGCTCGCGCATCGAGCTCATCGGCCTCGACACGCGTCCCGACGGCGGCCGAGGCACCGGCGTGGACAAGGTGCTCCTCGACGAAGCCGGGTTTTTCGACTCGCTCGAGTACCTCGTGATCCGCATCCTCTACCCACAGATGCTCGGGCGCATGCATGCGCGCCTGGTCGCCGCCAGCACCCCGCCGTCGACGCCGATGCATTACTGGTCGCGCGAGATGGTCCCCAAAGCCATCCGCGAGAACGCGCACGACCGCAAGGTGCTCGACGACGCGGACCAGTACACGAAGGCCGAGATCGAGTTTTTCTACCTCGAGTCGGGCGGGCGCGACTCGGTCGCCTCGCGCCGCGAGTACCGCGCCGAGCACATCGCCGACGAGGACCTGCAGATCGTGCCGGAGTTCTCGAAGGTCGAGAACCTCATCGTGCGCGAGGTCGCGCCGCCCGTCTGGCGCGACTGCTACGTGTCGCTCGACCCGGGCTTTCACGACCTGTCGGCTGTGCTCTTCGGCTACTGGCACTTCCAGGAGCAGATGCTCGTCATCGAGGACGAGATCGCTGCCCCCCGCCTCAACAGCAAGGCGCTCGCCGACGCCATCAAAGACAAGGAAAAGAAGCTCTGGGCGGGCGTCCGCCGCCGCGCGCAGAACGGCCAGTACGACACGAGGCCCCAACCGTTCCTCAGATTCTCGGACCGCGACCCGCGCCTGCTCGCCGACTTCGCCCTCGACCACAAGCTCGCCTTCGTGCCCGCGCAGAAGGACGAGCTGCGCTCGACCATCAACCAGGTCCGCGTCGCCGTCGGCGCCGGCAAGATCGTCATCCATCCGCGCTGCAAGAAGCTACAGCTGCACCTCAAGATGGGCGTGTGGAAGACCATCGGGAAAATGTTCGAGCGCGAGGGCGACAGCGAGCTTGGCCACTACGATCTGATCGCGGCGCTCGCTTATATGTGGAGAAACGTCCACAAAAAGAGAAACCCCACGCCCACGCTCGAGCGGATGCTCATGCCCGACGTGCGCGCGCCGGCCGGCCGGCCCGACAACACCAACCACGGCCGCTGGCAGGCGGCGAGCAAGGAGAGCGCATGGCGCCGAAGCAAGCATCGACAGCCGAAGCTGTACATCCGGACGGGCTCGTGAAGCCCGGCGTGAAGCGCCAGCTTCACCCGCTGCTCCAAAAGCCCATCCCGCACGCGTACGCGCTCGTCCCGTGCCCGAGCCGGCCCGGGCTCTACTACGCCGTGCACCTCGCCCACGTGCAGGCCGAGCAGCTGGACCACCTCGAGCCCAACAGCCGCCCCTTGCAGGCCCCCTTCGGGCTCATCCGCATCAGCGCGGCGATGGAAAAGCGGCACCAGCAGAAGCTCTGGGGGGAGGATAAGGGATGACCATCCTTCTCATCCTCGCCTGCACGGTGGTGCTGCTCGCCGGCATCTATGCCGCGTGGGACGCCGACCGGCACCGCACCGAGGCGCAGCGCTACAACGACGCGCAGCTCGCAGAGCTGTCGCAGCGCCTGTCGGACCTCGAGCGGCAGCTCGAGCGCCAGCACGCCGAGCAGCAGCAAATCATGAGCAAGCTGAACGTCGTCGGGGCGAGCCAGAATCGCCTCTCGCGCATGACGGGGCGCTCGTGACGGACATCGCCCCGACCCGCGATACCGAGGCGCTGTGCCGCGCCTGCAAGTCGGCGGGCTACACGGTGCGCGGGCAAGTCGGCCCGTGCCCCTACGACGCCGCCGGCGGCGACTTCGACGAGTGCATGCATCACTGCTGCGCCTCGTGCCGCCGCGACTGCATGGACGCACTGAAGGAGTCGAGCGATGGCGCCGCGTAACACTGCCCTGGCCGAAGAGCTGGCCGACCGCCTCATGACCGAGGCCGACCCCGCCTTGCGCGCGCTCGACCCGGCCGCGCCCGACAACGACGCGGAGCCCTACGACTACCAAGAGGACTTCTGGCTCGCGCGCCCGTACTACTCCGAGGAGTTCGCGGCCGACGTCGTCGAGCGCTTCGAGAGCCACGTCGACGCATGGGAAAACGGCTCCGTCGGCGCGACGATCTGGGATGCCTACCGCGCCTACCACAACATCAACGGGGCGCAGGGCGACCCGCTCACGCAGCTCACGACGGCCGGCGAAGCGGGGGAGCTGCTCGCGCTCGCCATCCCGCACTACCGCTCGCTCGTCCGCCACCAGATCGCGCTCTTCACGGCGAATCGCCCGGCGTGGGAGCCGCAGGCGCGCACGAGCGACGCCACCGCCGCGCGCCAGGTGCCGATGGCCGCGAACCTCCTCGACTACATCACCTCCCAGGGCGTGCTCGACCAGCGCCTGGCCGAGCAGTGCGAAATGATGATGGTCGCCGGCGCCGGCTACTTCGTCACCGGGTGGGACCCGAACGTCGGCATCACCAGCCCTCCGGGCGGCGCGAAGGGCTGGTTCACGCAGCGCGTCTATGCCCCGTGGGAGCTGACGCACGAGCGGGTGCGCGTCTACGAAGACGCGACGTGGTGGATCTTTCGTACGTACGAAAGCCGCTGGAACTGGGTCGCGCGCCTCGCCAAGAGCGACCCCGAAAAGGCGGAGCGTCTGGCCAAGCTCGACAAGAACGGGAGCGACTTTTCGCGTGCGTTCCGCGACGCGGAGGAGGACTTGGTGGAGGCGACGGGGGACCGCTTCGCGGCCCTGCACGTCATCGCCAAGCCCACCGTGGCGACGCCCGCGGGACGCTACGCCATCGTCGCGTCCGACGACCTCGTGCTCTTCGACGGCGAGTACCCCTACGGCGACGAGATCACCATTTCGCGCATGTGCGCGTCGGAGTTCCTCGGCACGTCGACGCCCTACTCCGACTCGTGGGGCGTGCTCGCTGCGGCCGACGCGAGCAACGCCATCATGAGCATGATCATCACGCGCATCGACGTGGCGGGCGTGCCGAACTTCTGCGTGCCCGAAGGCAGCGAGATCGAGTTCGCGGACATCGCGGGCGGCAACCAAGCGTGGAAAATCCCGCCGGGCGGCGAGAAGCCAAGCGTCGTGGACCTGCTGCAGATTCCGGACGCGCTGCCCGCCATTATGCAGCTTCTGAACGGGCAGATGGAAAGCGTCGTCGGCATCAACTCGGTGACGCGCGGCCAGCCGCAGGAAAACGTCTCGTCGGGCTCCATGGCGGCGCTCCTTCAGTCGATGGCGATTCAGTTCAACTCGAACCTCGAGCGTGCGTGGACGCTCAACCTCGAGCGGGTCGGCACGCACCACTTGCGCGTCTTTCAGGCGATGGCGTCGACGAGCCACGCGATAAGCGTCATGGGCCAGGACAACCGCTGGACCGTGCAGCAGTTCAAGGGCGAGGACCTCGCGAACGTGTCGCGCACCGCCGTGCGCAGCGCGAACGCGCTCAGCAAGACGCTCGCCGGGCGCGCGGACATCGCCGAAAAGCTGCTGGCCTCGGGCGCCGGCATCACGCCGCAGGAGTACCTGCGCGTCATTCAGACGGGGCAGCTCGAGCCGCTCTTTCACGGGCCCGCGGGGCAGCTCACCGGCATCAAAGCGCGCTGCGAGAAGATCCTCCGCGGCGAGGACTCCCCGCCGCTTGCGTGGGACAACCACGCGCTCTGCATCCGCGAGTTCCGCGCGCTGCTCGACTCCGAAGCGCGCGACGACCCGAACGCCGTCGCGCTCATCAACCAAGTCATTCAGGCGCAGTTCGAGCTGTGGGCCAAGCTCAGCCGCGAGAGCCCCGACGTGCTCGCGGCGACCGGCTGCCCGCCACTGCCGATGGCGGCAGCCACGGGCGCGCAGGGTATGGCGATGCAGCAGCAAGCGGAGATGCCGGACGCGCCGCCCGGCGCGCCGCCCGACGTCGGGCCGCCCCCGCAGCAGCAGAAGCAGCCGGAGACCGACGCGCCGCGCGGCCGGCCGGGG
>JACCDR010035976.1_pt1 | contig 12952 bp, 33 predicted proteins | sample 7446431 | NCBI WGS metagenome assembly JACCDR01 (sample SAMN15323443, study PRJNA562643) | freshwater metagenome | isolation source: river surface water | place: USA:Blue River Watershed | collected 2017-08-17
ATCAGTTTCAGGAAGGCGCGACCGTGCGGCGAGTCGATATCGTCAATCGAGATCAGCCCGTGGCCGTTCCCGCATGTGAACCGCCAAGCACCCTCTGTACGGATCGCCGAATGGTAAATCCGCCCGCCGCTGATCTCGATCTTGGACCCCCACTTAGTCGAAACCTTGATATCAGTGGAGTCCTCGCGTTCAATGGCCAGCTTCAGGTCCGGATAGGCCCGCTGCAGTTTTGCCAGCTTCCCGGCAAGGGCTTCGCGTTCGGCTTTGACTCTGGTCTTGATTTCGCGGGCCTTCAGTTCCGACTCGTTCAAGGCCGGAAGAATGCGCCGGGCAATGTCGCGGGCAATCGTGGCCACGTCTTTCGTCGCCGCCACATTGATTTCAGGCCCGGAAACCGTGCGGTTGTCAGCCCCGACTGCATAGCTTGAAAGGCTGATTTGTTTGAAGGCGTTTGCGCCCCAGCCCTTGATGCGGATCGTGATGCGGGAGTCGCCCTTGATCAGTTGCGCGTTGTCGTTTGGATAGTTCGGCAACGTGTCATCTTTTTTCAAAGCCCAGCCATCGCCAAGCGCCTCCACCAGGGCCGCGCCGAAGTCTTCTGCAAAAAAGCGCCGGTCGATCATGTAACCTTCCGGCCTGTATTTGTTCGGCGACTTGGACTCCAGGATGAAAGGGGCAATGAACTTGCCGTCATAGTGATCGCCTGGCACGCGCTTCATGGCATCGGCGACGGTCAATTCCTTGGGCATCGGTAGGTCTCCAGGTTGCGTGAGGCGGGACCGTTCCCGCCTTTTGTGGTTCTCACCTTAAACGTGAAACACGTTTAAGTCAATCATTGATCGAAACGCCGAAGGGTCAGGCGGTGCGCCCATTCCCGGCCCCAGTCATACGCCGAGTCGAGTTCGGTGTAATCGCCGGTCGGGTCAGACCAGGTGTAATCGCTGCGGAATTCGATCATCCCGCGAAGGAAGGCCGTAATGCGATTCATTTCCCTGACTCCTTGTGCGCTGCAGCGCTGCATCGGGTGCATAGATAGGCGCTGGCAAGTTCGTGATCTTCTACCTCGCCCATATTCATCCACTCGCTGCAGTCGCGCCCGCACCAGGTGCGGCCCTGCCCGGCGGTGGAAAGGTGGAACGTGTCTTTATAGCCGGGGCTATTGCGCGGGGCCTTCAGGGTCGCGACCTTGATGATCATGCTTTTTCTAGTCCCTTGATGGAAAGCCAATACCAGTTGCGCCCGCCCCTTTTGCGCGGGTGCCGTTTGACCGGGAAGCCGACCAGTAGAGGGTCATCCTTTTCGTTAAGGATTAGACACTCTTGCGCCGGGTCCAGCGAATAGACCTTGCCGCTTCGGGTGACGAATCTGTCATGCCCGGCCTTCAAGGCGGCTTTCATTTCCATCGGCGTCATCTCAGGCCCCTTTCTCGACGTTGCCTGGCATCTGCAGCCGCGCCCGTTCGTCTTGAACGTCGCGCCAGCCATAGCGTTCTTCCTGGGTCCAGTTTACCCCGAATTCGACTGCGGCGTGCTGCATCTCGCGCAAGGCATCGCGAAAGGCGGTTTCCGGATCATTCTCGCCGGTCAGTTCGCACAAGGCCAGCATGAAATGGGCAGAACGCTTGACGCGGGCCGGGACGGTTTCGGGAAGCTTTGGCCAGCTTGCCGAAAAGGTCAGAAGCGCGGTTGACGGGTCCAGATGATCCGCTTCGCGGATCAGTTCGGCCACGTCGGGCATGGATTCGTAGGGCATCGGTTCAATCCTCGATCAGGTTGCAGGTAGAATCTCGATCACTTCGGAAAGCCTTACCCGGAAGTCAGCCCAGCCGTGAAACCTCACAAGCGGTTCACTGGTTAGCGGGTCAAGCCCGATGACCTTGCGAGTCGCGACCGGGGCGCCGAAGCGGGTAGGGGCTGCAAACTTGATCCGGTCGCCGGGTTTGGGTTTCTGTTGCATCGGTTCAATCCTCGATCTTTTCCAGAAGCTTTTCACAGGCTGCGGCCTGGCGGTCGAATTGATCCGCCAGCCGGTCCTGGCCCTCGATCCCGCGAAGGGTCGCGGCGTTTTCCAGGTACTTGTCGCGGGCGAGTTCCAGCGCCCCGCGAAGGGCGGTCACTTCCCGGTCATCAAAGGTCAGGGTCAACATCGGTCGGTCTCCATTTCCTAGTGATTCTCACCCTAAACGGGAACCCCGTCTAAGTCAACAGTTGACCGGCTAGGCGGTCTCCAAAAGTTCCGCCAGCGACAGGCCGAACCGGTCGCACAGTACCAGGGCTTCGCGGGCATCCATCCCCAGCTTGCCCCTTTCGATCTTGGAATAATGGGAACCCGTCTTGCCGATCAGCGCCCCGGCCTGAACCTGGGAAAGCCCTGCGGCGCAACGCGCCTCGATCAGTCGGGCGAGGTAGAATCCGGACGGTTTCATGCGTGCGCCCCCTGATACATGTCGGGCCGGGCCTCGATCATCGCGGCGGCGTCAAGCTGGGCCTGCAGGTCGCGGGCGGCGGCGTCCAGGATCGCCCGATCTTCGGCATCGGCCTTTGCGGCATCTTCGGCCTGGCCGATCGCATAGGCGTGATTCCGGTCAAGCGGGAAATAGTCATGCCTGTGTTCGGGATAGAAGCCCCAGCACGACTCGACGGCTTCGCACAGGTCCAGCGCATTGAGTTGTTTCGGCTTCAGCCCCGTTACGTCATACGCTTCAAGCGCGGCGGCGTATTCGTCCGAGTCGATCCGTTCCACCGAATAGCCGATGACCCCGCCCCAGGCCCAAGCGCCCCAGCCGATGACCGCCGACTCGTGATCATCCGGGCAGGCTTTCCGATACTCGCGCATCGTGTCAAAGCCGAAACGCTTGACCGCTTCCGGGTGCGCCACGGTCAGAATCGCAGCCCAGTCCCCCTGGGAATAGCCGCGCGATACACTGACCTTGGCCGGAATGCCCGCCAGCGTCCAGAGGCGGGCCAGCGTTTCCAGGCCGGTTTGCGTGTCGGGAATATCGCAGCGGCGTTCTGCCAGCATTTCCCGGCGGGCTTCTGCAATGCGGGCGCCGGGATTGTAAAGCCGGGCATCCGAGTCGAATTCGGCGGCGCTGGCGTACCCGACCAGGCCCGCAATTTCGCTCAGGTTCGCTTTGATCGCCCGATCCTTCAGGAACGGGAACGGGTTTGTCAGATCATACCCGCAAGAGGCTTCCTTGCGGATGCCGTCGCGTCCGCCGATCCAGATCAGGGGCAAAGCGCCGTCATTGTCTTCCCACGGGGCGCTTGCGTCATAGTCATGGGAAAACTGCAGGCGATAGAGGTAGTTCCCGACCGTGTAGAGGCGGGTTTCATCGGCGATGAGGTCAGACATTTTCGCGGCCTTTCAAGCTGGCGGTGACTTTCACGTTATGCGGGCGAATCGCCGGGCAAGTCAACAGATGACTTTCAATCCACTTTCGTCTCGATCCCGGCCCTACCAGGTGCAGCCCTCGATCCCCGGTCGCCGCCGGTCCAGGTGCAGCCCTCGATCCCCGGTCGCCGCCGGTCCAGGCGCAGCCGCCGGGCCAGCCAGGCCCCGGAGAAATAGGCACCCCGGAGAAATAGGCACCCCGGAGAAATCAAATGTCACTTTTAGATTGACACTCACGCTCGAATCGCGGACCCTCAGGGAAAATCAGACCCCTCGGAGAAATGCACATGCCGACCTTCGTTCGATCTTTCTTCCGGCGCGGAGAAACCCAAGGCCGCAGTATTGCAGTGGTGATTTACGCCGTTGGTGGTGTGATCGCGCTTCTGTACGGACAAGACACGATCGCACTGATCGGGCTGATCGGTTTTGTGCATGAAATGAACCAGATCGAGATCGCCGCGCTACGCCGCGAAATCCGAGCCAAGAAGATGTGGCACGGGGGTGAACAATGAGCGTCAAGACGCAAGTCATCCGCTTCCGTATCTGGCAATTCGCCAACCCTCGCGGCTGGGACGTGACCTTCAACGAGGTCGCCGAGGCGTTAGGTGTTGAAGTTGCTGTCGTCGGCAGCATCGCGCGGCACGCGGGTTGGGTGGAACGCTTTCGGGTCAGTAAGGCCCGCGAGAACTTGAACTTGGGACGACGATCGAATGGAGCCGGTTACTACGCGGCGCATCATTTGGCATCAGAGATCGTCGCCGGTCGCGTGGAGGTTTCAGCATGATCATCCGTCGCAGCGTCACAACCTTCGAACTCGATGGTCAGTGGTTCTGCCGGGCGAACGTATGGACCGAGAAGGGTCACTCTTCGAAGACCTTTCTCTACCCAGCCGAAGCGAACGCATGGCTACCTATGTCCGAGAGGAAGAAGAAATGATCAACCGTTTCGAAGGTGATTATTGCTTCCTGTCTAACTTCTGGCCGGTCGAGGTGCAGTTGGACGGAGAGGTTTATCCGACCGTCGAACACGCTTATCAGGCGGCAAAGACGCTGGACAAAATCGGGCGTGACATGATCCGTCATGCGGTTCGACCACGGTACGCAAAGCGCCTAGGTCGCGTTGTCCCGCTTCGAGACGGGTGGGAAGACATCAAGCTTGAGGTGATGCGAACTCTGGTTTGGCAGAAGTTCGAGAACCCGGAACTGCGCGAGAAGCTGCTGGCCACCGGAGGCCAACCTTTGATCGAGGGCAACACTTGGGGCGATACGTTCTGGGGCGTCTGCAACGGCGTCGGAGAAAACCACCTCGGCCTCATCCTGATGAACATCCGCGATCGAGTTCGCGAAAGGAACCCGGCATGAAACCCTACATCCTTCCCGCCGCTCTTTTGCTGCTCGGTCTCACTCCGGCTTTCGCCGAACCGCCCCATTGCTCTCCGCTTGATGTCATCACGATCGAGGATAACGGGCCTGGGCGAGCAATCGTCACCTACACCAACTCCTACAACAACTGCTCCGGCGAAGTTCTTCTGGACGGTATCACCGACGCCGGAATCAAGGTGAGAGTGATTGTCCATCTCGGCGGGAGTCACAACGAGTACCGCGAGACGATCATCGTCAAGCCACTTGATCCCGGCATGGAAGCGTTTCCGCCGTCGGCTGAGGTGCTGGACGGAGAGACTGTCGAAATCATCGTCCAGGGCGGGCTGAGTTAGCCCAAACGCGAAAGGCACTGAAATGAAAGCAGTTCTCACAGCTATCGCCGTCGCGGCTACGCCAGTTTCCGCCCAGGAGCCTGTCTGCGGAGATGTCCGCGAACTCATGGCGATCCTGCAGAACGACTATCAGGAAGAGGTCTTGTTCAGCGCCATGCGCAACGACGGCCTGCTGCTCTTGATCGTCGTGTCACCCTCGGGAACCTGGTCCGAGGTTGTCGTCAGCCCGGAGGGAAATGCCTGCTTGGCAGCATCCGGCGCGAACTTCGAAGTCCATCGCTCAAAGCCAGACGGCACCGACATGTGAGCAAAGGGGCACCCCCTTTTTACGAACCTCCCGAAGAAAGCCAAGCCAATGCCTTACGATCTCAGAAAGCCGATCGGCCCGGTCGAACACCAGCTTCTCGCCTGCGCCATGAGCGCACTTGCTGACTTTCCTGGCATCCGTTTCGTCAACTTCATCTTGCCGCTTGTCTCTAACGCCAAGTTGGAGACTCCGGAAACTCCGAAGCCCGATGACGGGCCGACGGTCTACACGATCGACCGGTCGCCTGTCGGGGATCTCTGGGGTCGCCCGGTTCTGGTGATCACCGTTCGCCGGGTGCCTTTTCTTCTGTTTTCACCCCATCACAACATGATCGCGGAGAAAGTCGGATGATGACGACCGAAGAATGGAACGACAAGCCTGCCGGGACTGCAAGCATCCCGCCCCGTGTCTGGCTGCTGCCCGCCCCTGATGCGCACCCCGATACTGGCTATTGGGTGCGAGTCAACACCGGAAGCATAGCGATGGAGGGGGCGCTTGAGTATGCGCCCGTCGCACGGGCGGAGAAGCTGCTGGAGGCGCTGAAAAACGTAATGGGATACGTTGACACACCTATCTCGTGGCGACGTTTAGCCATTGATCCGAACACATGTGAATGGCTGAGAGAAGCCCGCACCGCGCTTAAAGGAGACAAGACATGATTCCGCCAGATTTTCTTTACGCCGATCACGGGCTGATTGCTTGGCGGTTCAAAGGCTTCAACGAACCCGGATTAATCTCCTATGTCCGTCGCGACACCGCCGTTCTGGCCGAGTTGCCCGAGGTGCAGGCCATGATCGCTGCGGCGGTGGAAGGGGCGGCGAAGATTGTGCATGACGCCGCTATCTTCCTCAACGCAGAGGCCGAAGATGCACACAGCAGGGGGCTTAGCCAAGCGGCCTTTCACCTCCAAAACGAAGCCCGCGCCATTGACGCAACCGTTCCCGCCATCCGCGCCCTCACCCCCGCCGACGCCAAGGCCGCGCTTGACCGGCTGATGCGCGAAGAACGCAACAAGGCGCTGCGGGAGGTGTTCTACCTCAAGAAAGATGACGACGCCATCCTCGCCCTGATCGAGGAAGACAAGCCATGACCTTTCTCGACGAACTCCGCGCGAAGGCGCTGATTTGGCGAGATCTGCCGCCCTCGGGGAAATGCCTCATGCACACGATGCCGCGCAAGCACTGGTGCCCTCGCCACGGGCGCGTGACTTCGATCCACATGTGCCCAGCGACCCATCCGGTTTTCTTCGGCCCGCCCTCGGTGGCGCAGTCGGCCTGGGTGAAAAAGGAGATTCGTTAATGAGCGAACCGGTTCACCGCAACCGCCTGCCGGAAACGATCCGCAATCTGATCGCAAGCACCGGGGCCACCCACATCACCATCACGATCGGCCCCGAAGACATCGAGAACTTCTGCCGCGACCTCAACTGGGCGGGCAAGACCACGATCAACTACTACAAGGCCGAGGTCCACGGGGAAATCAGACGTTGATCAGCGTCACTTTTTAAGTGACAATCATTCAAAAGGAGAATCGCCATGCTGTCCCCAATCGTTGAGATCTGCCTTCGCGCTTTGGGCGTCGGAGGAACGGTCCGGTCCAAGCGCAGACCCATCCAGGACGAACTGATCGAGGCTCTGGCGCCGCTGGTCCTGATCGCCGACAAGTTCGACCAGCTTATGGAAAGGGACCAGAAGGTGGGATGCTGTGGACCAACCATGGTTCGGCCCGAGTGTATGGTGCTGGTCTCGGATCGCCTCGGGCGTCCGTTGCTGACTGTGGCCGACTGCCTCAAGGCTCGCGCTGCGATGAGGGCCACCCTCTCTTTCGAGGACTTCATGATTCAGGGAAGCCAAAAATGAGCAAGTGCCCTGTAATCTTCGACTGTGACGGCGTGCTTCTCGACTGGGAACTTGGGTTCCGGAACTGGGTGACTTGCAAGTATACGGATTTCTGCTTTATCGGCGATTACCCGAAAAGTTGGGATCTCAGCGGATGGATCGGCTGCAGCGCAGACCAGGCACAAGCCCTCATTCGCGAGTTCAACCAGTCGGAAGCCTTCGGGCGACTGCTGTCGATGCCCTACGCCGCCAGAACACTTTACGAGATCGAGAGGGCTGGGCATCCGATCTACGTCCTGACCTCATGCTCATCTGACAGCATCGTCCGCGAGCGCCGGATGGTGAACCTCGCCAACCGATTCAGCACGGAAATCCAGCGGACGATCTGCCTGGATCTCGGCGTGCCGAAGCTGGAAACCCTTCAGGCGTTCCACAAAGTCTTCGGAGAGTGCTTCTGGATCGAGGACAACTATCAGAACGCCCTGGCTGGCGTCGAAGCTGGGCACAGAAGCTTCTTCCTGCACCGGGACCACAACGAGGCGTATTGGGAAAATGAGCCTATCGGTCTGAATCACCTTGATCGTTTGCACGATCTGGTGTCACATATTAAGTGAGAATCACGGAGAAGATGATGCGGCGTTATCTGGCATTTGGCGGCAACTACACCCCGGAGCGGCACATGCGCGACTTCCTGGGCGACTTCGATCAACTGCTTGACGCGAAAGCCAAGGCAGCGGAGCGGGACGAAGAAGGCTATCCGATCTGGGACTGGGGAACGGTCCTCGATACGCAGACCGGCCAGGCCCATGACTGGACAACCGATGGTCGGCCCTACGGGAAGGACGAATGGCGGTTCCCCGTTCAACTGGAACCTCGCCCCTGAAGATGCCCCGCCAACCGATCGACACCGAGGCCGATCGAAAGGCCACTTGCGTAGGCAAGGAGAAACACGACCGGGCGACCGCCAACAAGATCGCCCGGAAGATGCGAAGCACGAAGCTTACGACCTATCGGTGCCGGTTCTGCGACCATTGGCACATCGCACACGCAAAGGAGAAGTGACCATGTTCTATTATGAAAAGAGGAATGTCCTCGGGAAATGGATGCCTCGCATCCAGGCCGACGAGCGTCCTTCATCGAAGACCGCCTCCGGCAACAGGCAAGAGATCCGAAACGTCCAGGCGATACCTGAAGAACTCTGGGACATGACCCTCGGCGAACTTGAGCGTCACTTCAATCCGGCCTCCGATCGGGTCGAAAATGCTCTGCTGGCGCTGTCGGTCAAACAGCCGGAAGGGGTTGACCAGGTTCTCGATCTGCTGCGGCGGCTGGACGATCCTGAAGGTTGCTCGATCTACGACGCCCGTGAGGCTGCGACCGTGATCCGGAACCTTCTCGCCGACACCTTGATCGACCCGTCGCGGATGATCACCGCGCTCGCGAACCAGGTTCACGCCGACAACGTGGCGGCGGGCTGGTGGACCGACCTCAAGACCGGCGAAGACCTGCACGGCAAGCGGAACATCCCCGAGATGCTGATGCTGATCGTCAGCGAGGTCAGCGAGGCCATGGAGGGCCACCGCAAGAAGCTGATGGACGACAAGCTGCCCCACCGGCCCATGCTGCGGGTCGAACTGATCGACGCGATGATCCGGATGCTGGACCTGCTCGGCAGTCAGGACAACGGTCAGCATCCCGCCGGGGTGATCTTTCAAGAGAAACGGGCCTATAACGCGCAACGTGCCGACCACAAGCCCGATGCTCGCCTAGCCGCTGGCGGAAAGGCGTTCTGACCATGGAATTCCCAAAACTCAATCTGTTCGGCGGCGGCTGGCAGCGGGCGAACAAGGAACACGTTTGCTGGCAGTGCGGAGAGACAATCGCGAAAGGCGAAGGCTACTTCCGAACCGCCGGTACTGTGGACGGCAAGATGTTCAGCATCAAGCACTGCCGCAAGACTTGTGAATGCACAGCCGAACTGCTGGACCAGAACCGAGATCTTGCGCCGCTCGTCTTCAACCCAACCCTCAAGTCCGGAGCAGCAGCATGAGCCGCGACCCCCAGTACCCCGCCAAGTTTTCCCGCGTCATCGTCACGCTGATCGACGGCGTTGTGAAGGAATACGACATCACCGCCGGGGGCGGACTGCTGCGCTACCTGATGCAGGAGGCCACAAACAGCGGCGCTCTGGTGCTGCTGTGCGGTCCAAAGACCCATGCAATCCCGATGCACCAGATCGCCGAGGTCGTGATGCACGAGTTCGACAGCCCTCAAGCGCGCGATGCCTCCTACAAGGGAAAAACAGAATGACACCGCTTCTTCTCACGCTTGGCGTCTACTGCACTATCGCGATGATCATCCTGGGCTTACACAACGAGAAGAACGTTGACGCGGCCCGCGCGAACTGGTTCGACAACGCATTTTTTCTGCACCTTGCCGGAGTTCTCTACTACTGGATCAAGGTCAGCGACCTTTGGTTCGGGTGGTCGGCATGAGCATCTTCGGCTTCTTCCGCAACCTGCAAGCCGGTCGTGTCGTTCCGGTTCGGCCAGATCGCAACCGCGTGCCGTACCCGTTCGAATCCGTTCGCGAGCCTTCAGAACTGGATCTCGGAGAACCTGGGACGATCGTGCCACTGCCTTCGATCCGCTATGTTCGCGTCTTTACGCCGACGCACATCCACGCTCGGACAGGTAGGCTCTACATGCTGACCGGCGACGGCGATCGTCTGGAAGTCACGGGAGACGAGGCTTACCCGCTGGCCGAGTATGAGGATCGAGAGGGCAATCGTTATGCCCAGAGATCCGACCGGTTCCATGATGGGCGCTTTCATCAGTACGAGGAATTGTGATCGTGAAGGTTGAACTTCCTCGCTGCCGGGCGATCCAGCAGAGCGACGAAATGTTCTGCGCCATGTGCGGGCTGCGCTGGGACGTGAACGATCCGCAGCCGCCGAAGTGCAGGGCGGCGCGATGATCCCGGTGCCTCTGATCACCTACGAATGGCTTGCCTCGATCTGGGGCGAGCGACTGACAGCAATCTTCTACCAGCCTGTGAGGACTTGGCGATGACCTCGAAAGACACGAACCCGAAAGATGCCGTCGGCGTCAAGAAGTGGCGTCAATACTGCACCGTGCCCGCTACCGTCCTGTGGGAAGTCGGAGTCGGAATGCTCGAAGGGGCGAGGAAATACGGGAGGCACAACTACCGGGTGGCCGGAGTGCGAGCCTCAGTCTATGTCGATGCCGCCAAGGGGCACATCGACCAGTGGTGGGAAGGCGAAGACATCGACAAGGACAGCGGTCTTAGCCACGTCACCAAGGCGATCTGCTCGCTGGTGGTGCTGCGTGACGCCATGATCCAGGACATGCTGACCGACGACCGGCCACCGAAGGCCAGGCTCGACGCGGTGCGGGCCGATCTGCAGAAAGCGGTCGATGAGATCTTCGCGCGGTTTCCGGAACAGCTTCCGGCCTATACCGCCGTTGGGAATCATGTTAAACGTGAAAGTCCCGCGACGGAGTCGGCTTTCGACAAGGCGTTCGCGGACGTGAAGAAGCCTTTTTGGACGGGGAGCAGATAGGAGATGGCAGGCATGGGCCACAACAGCGGCGACGATCCGTATGCCGTCACCTCCGACGAACTTCGGCAGTTCGTCGAGCGGTTCGAGCAGCTTGAGGCCGAGAAGAAAGACATCTCGGAGCAGCAGAAGGAACTCATGGCCGAGGCCAAGGGGCGCGGCTACGACACCAAAGTCATGCGCAAGGTGATCGCTCTGCGCAAACGCAAGCCGGATGAGATCGCCGAGGAAGAGGCGGTCTTGGAACTCTACAAGACAGCATTGGGGATGTCCTGACATGGAACTCGGAAAGATCAAAGCACGCATCCGCGAAAAGGAATGCGCCCCCTCCATCCCTCTCGTGGTGCCGGGATCGAACAAAGTCCTCTGGGTCAAGGTGCAGAAAAGCGCCCTGATGGAAGAACTCGACAAGGTGTTTCCGACGAAGGTGTCCGAGACAGGGCTGATGTTCGACGGGGACAAACTGATGCCGGTCAAGGCGGCGACCGTGCCAGAGGTGACGCTGATCACCCCGAAACCGAATACGATTCAGACTTCCAACGGCTTCACGATCGAACTCGAAGATGACGACGATCTGCTCGCCGACGACGATCGCCCGAGCGACGATGACGACCTTCTCGCTTGAGCGCATGGCGGAAAGCCTGGTTGCAGGTGGGGCGCTGGTGTTCTCCATCCGCCCGCCGCGCGAAGGGCATGACAACTGGGCGGTCAACTTCCGTGTCGCGGAACGCGAGACCGCCTGGAACTGTGGCCCACCTTTCAATACCCTTGAGGAAGCTGTGATGGATGCCCTTGAAAAGATCGAGGCGTTGCTGGCGAACAAGAAGATCTCCCACGTCTCTTTCGGTCGAACCACAGTGCCAGGGCCGACACGCTTTGCCTCGATCGAGGACAGCCAGAAGGGATTTCACCGAGGCACCGGCAACACTGTGACCGAAGCTGCAGACGCGGCAATGGCCGCAGCCGAGAAGGCTTTCACCCCCAAATCCAAGGCCGTTGCTGAAAAGAGCGAGCCGGTAAAGACCAGATACTTCGCTCACCCTGAGAGCGGATGCACTTTCACCACCGAAGACGGGTCGCGCCCGATAGGTGACGGACTGGTGGAGGAAATTGACAAGGATCAATACCTGAAGCTGCAGGCCAAGTGGCCAGACAGCAATGAAGAGCAAGACCCTCTCGCCGACCTGTTGGGATAATCATGCCAGACCAGTTGACGCCAGAAGAAAAGGCTGCGATCGCGGCCTTCCCGAAAGAACGAATTTACCAGTGCCGCCGAGGGGAAAGCGGGATTCCGGTCCACGGATTTCCAATCCGCGTCTGTATGCAGCACGCTGCAGCCAGGGCCAGGCGTGTCGCTACCTTTGCTCGCAACCGAGAAATCGACGATGTGATCCGCAATCTCTGGAAAAAGGGATTGACCGACGACAAAATCTCGCAGAAGGTGAAACTCAATCCAAATACGGTGGCTCAGAGACGTGTTCGCATGGGCCTTACGAAAGGAAGCAAGCTATGACGATTTCCGCCAAAGTGATTGCCGCCAGTGTGCGTGAAGGTTGCCCGCCGATCGTGACGATGGAACTGCGCTACCCGCGCTTCATCCATGCCGAGTTCATGACTCACAGGGTCTTTTCGCGCGGCGCCGGCAGCAGCCGCGCCGTCCCGGTCAAGAAGATGATCCAGGACGTGATCGACGATCCGGCGATGCCTGTGCGCTGGGGCGCGAACCAGCCGGGAATGCAGGACGCGGGCGACCACGATGCGAAGGTCACGGTGCCGTTTGTGCTTCTTGATGAAGGTCACGGAGGAGACGCATACGCTTGCGAAACAAATCCAGTCGATGCTTGGAAGCGTGCCCGCGACATGGCGGTTGAGTTCGCCCGTGGCTTCGCCGACGCGGGATACCACAAGCAAGTCGTCAACCGGCTGCTCGAACCCTTCGCCCACATCACCGTGATCGTGACCGCGACCGAGTGGGAGAACTTCTTCGATCTGCGCTGCCACCCGGCGGCAGAGCCGACGATGCGGGCACTGGCCGAGGCGATGCGGGATGCGATGCCGGAGTCGAACGATGATGTGTCGTGGCTCCATGAGCAGGAATGGCATCTGCCCTATGTGACTTC
>JACCDR011671006.1_pt1 | contig 12952 bp, 13 predicted proteins | sample 7446431 | NCBI WGS metagenome assembly JACCDR01 (sample SAMN15323443, study PRJNA562643) | freshwater metagenome | isolation source: river surface water | place: USA:Blue River Watershed | collected 2017-08-17
CGCCATTTTTTACATCATCAAAAAATTTATAACGAACAACCGGCTTTTTGAAATCGATATACTCTTCAGTACCTGCCTCAACGACCATGTCATACATGCGCTGAAAGGCATTGCGAGTGATTTTTGGATTCTCTTTGACCAAATCAAGATATTCGGCAAAAGTTCCACTCCAATTCGCGTGATGTGTTCCTTGGCTGTTTTGCCAATTACGGACGAGGGACGAAAGATCGACTTTGGTGGCCATGGATCTCTCCTCAAAATGTAAGTTCAGCTGAGAATTTGGATGAGCTGAACTTGGTGTTAGGGAGCTCCTTCCAGTAGAGCCCGTTAATTCAGTATCTGTCTCAAATTGAAACGGTTCAATATCCATTGAACCCTCCTTTGTAGTATAACCCACCAAAGGGCCAAAGGAGTTAAAAAAACCTGAGGACGTGCTTAATTTAGACGTGTCTTATTACAGAAGTTTATATCTCTTATAGCTTGGAGGCGGCTCAAGGCTAAAAGCCTTCTCCGCGTTCTGGACCTTGGTCGAAAAATCCTTTACTAAAACATTCACCTCGAAATCAGATCCCTTAATGAGAACTCGCTTATTTTCCCCTTGGCGATCTGACCAGTGAATTTCCATTCCTGTTTTTTGAGTGCATTTTTGTACCAAACCATTTTCATCTTTCTCGCATTCCCAACCCGCTAATGGCTGATCAAAAAAAGCCGAGTAGAGCCATCTTGCATCGAGATCTACTCTCAAAAGTGGTTTTAAAGATTTCTCTGACAAAGCTCCGCGGTAATATTTTTTCTGTGTATGAACAGCGTAACTGATTTCATTTTGCTTCATCAAAAGACTGGCGAGGCGAGCACCGAGTGTTCCCGTGATTTCCATTCTCATCGCTTCATCCTTGAGCGCGATGACCTCGAGACTGAGAACATCTGCTTTGTTGGTTTTCAAGTCTTTAACTTGAACTTTGGCCTGCCAAGTTCCCTGATTTTTTGTCTCGTCAAATCTGACCGGTTGAGAGGCGCAAGCCGATAAAAGAGCTAAAATAGATAGCAAAAGTGCTATTCTTAGATTCATAAATACCTCTCCCTTTTGTGTTAAAAATTTAACACCACCTAGGCCCTTATCGTCACGTAAAGAATAGAGCGGATTAGAGCTTGCCTAAAATGGATATAAGCCTGTTAAATAGGGTACATAGCTTGCAAAGGATGATTCCAAGGTCTTTTAAAGGGAGTTTTATGAAAAAGCTAATTCTGAGCTTAAGCCTGATCGCAATGGCAACTGCTTGCTCTCCCGCTCCAGAGAAGGAAGCTGTCAAAGACCCTAATGAAAAGCCAACCCAAGAAAAACTGTCTGCCTTTGAAGGCTCTCTTGAATCGATTGCTCGCATTGAATCGGCTGTGGCACTTTTGCATAACGAATCTGTGTCCATCAATGATGATCTGGTCACCGAGATCAAAAGCAAAATCAATACTGCTGACTGTGTGATTGTTTTCAATCGACCTTCTGTAGACCGAGGGTCTCGTATTTCTGAAATGAAAATTTCAGGAAGCAAATGTGCTATTCAAGCAGATTACGTTGTGAGCTACCAAATGCAAAGTAACTCCATCATGACCTACTCATTAAAGGCTGACTTTAAAATTAATGATCCTCTCATCAAAGCTAAGAATCTTGTTTCAGAAATGAATCTTCGTGGCACCGGCCGAATTACTTCGGCGAACGAAGAAATTTCTCACCGATTGTCTTACACGGGATCTTTTGTATCTACAGAGACAGGAAAGGTCATGATTGATGTTAAACAGAGCGAAAATTCAAGCTCGCTGAATCCCAGCTATCAATCAAGAGGAACTACGACTTATAAATTAAGTTTTCCAAGTGTAAAGAAAGTTGTGGATGAAAAAGAGGTGTCTGTTCCAGGTTACCAAATTGAAATTAAAAAAATAAAAGATGTCCTTGAGAACAAAGATAAATCTCGTCATATGCTCAATGGGGATCTAATCAATAAATCAGATTATGAATCTTATGTGAAGCTGTTTGGCATGTTAGCCATGCCAAACTAAGTTTAGGGCTCTATGACCACCGGAACTGATGCCGGCTTTCTATCAGAAGTCATTTTGATATCTTGCTGATCAAGAGCTGTAATTTTCTCACGAATTTCTTTCAATTTAATTTCATCGGATTCATTTTCAGCGGCTTTCATATACATTTTTCTTGCTTTATCCACGAGTTGATACTTTTTGTAAGCATCTCCTAGGTGTTCCGCGATAATGCTTTCAGAAGGCTGAATTTTATAAGCGCTTTCTAAGATTTGAATCGATTCTTTAATTTTACCTCTTTTGTAGAGAATCCATCCCAGTGTATCTAAGATAAATCCATCTTGAGGCTCAATTTCCAAAGCTCTACGAACAAAACCTTCAGCTTCCGTCAGATTTTTTCCGCTTTCAGCATAAGTAAATGCCAAATAATTCAGACCTTGTACATGGTTTGGATCCATCTCGACAACTTTGTGCATATTCTCAATCACAGCCTGTTTGTTCCCAAGACGATCTTGAATAGTGCCATAGAAAAATCTCAATTGAACATTCTCTGGGAATTTTTCAATTCCTATTTTCAAAACCTCAGATGCTTTTTTAAAATTTCCTTTTTCATCATAGAGAGAACCTTGGATGGCGTAAAGCTGGCCCACGTCTTTTCTTTTCTCCAAAGCAGTCCCAACAAGCTCTAAAGCTTCATCTACTTTTTTATCTTGTTTCAGCAAGTAAGCGGCATGAACCATCGCTTCGCCATAAAATTGGCTCTCAGGTGGAATTTTTGTGAAATGCTCGACAGCTTCTTTATTCTGATTAATTTCTTCATAGATAGCTGCCAAATAGAAGCGAATTTTATCGCTATCAGGGACCTGTTGAAGAACTTCTTTGAGCTTCACGATCGCATCCAGATATTTTTTTTGCTCAATGAAGACCAAAGAAATTTTCAATTTGGCATTCAAAGTATCATCTGAATATCTCTCTAAAATATCTAACTGTTCTAAAGCCAAATCGTATTGCTCTTGCTCTAGGTACATTTTAGCCAAAAGCTCTGCCAGCTTTGCATTGGGTCCTTGCTCGACCTGAAATTTTTTGAATAGCTCAAGAGACTTTTTCTCTTGCTTCACGGATGAATAATAGCTTCCGAGAGCCACTAAACTTTCTAAGTGCGCAGGATTGATTTCCAAGGCCTTCAAGAAAGCTTGTTCAGATGCTTTTTGGTAAGCTTTTTCCGGCTGTTCTGAGCGAACTCTTCCAATATAATACCAAGCTAGATGAGGGGTATTGTAATTCTCATTTTTCGCCAAACGCTCAAAAGATTTGATCGCTAAGTCATATTTCTTTTGTTCAGCGTAAACAGCGCCCGTGTAAAGCATCGCATCTGGGTTTTGAGAATCGATTTTCAAGATCTCATTATACTGAGCAATGGCTTTGTCATAAACTTTCAATGATGAATAGAGACCACCCAAAAGCAGTCTTCCATCGATCGACTTGGGATCTTTTTGAATGCAGTTTTCACCGTGCTCGAGAGCCTGAGTGAACATACCTAATTTGACGTACTCGGAAGCTAAGCGCATTTGGACTTGGGCAGAATTGGGATCGTAGACCAAAACCATTTTAAAAGATTCGATCGCTTTTTGATGTTGGCCATCGAGACTTTGCGCTTCACCCATAGAGAAATAATAATCTGCTTGAGTTCGCATGTAGACCGGATCCAACTGATCTGTTCCGTCAGCCACATACATGGGCGGAGTCATCGAAGCGGGAGCCCGATTGTGATCGTCAAAAGCAGATTCGTGATATTGAGCTTCGGGAGCGGATGTAAAAGATGCACAGGATGCAAGCAGTCCACTGCTCAAAAAAACACCAAAAATGAGACTCGAGTTGAAACGCATGAAGCCCCCTACTGTCTTCTTTTCGGAGAACAAAGACAGTGGCTTGACCTCAGTAGTTGTGGATTTTTAGAAACCGGTCCTTGGTCCTTATCGAATGTCGACTAGCACACCAATATCGTCTCCCAAGAAAGCTTCTCGCTGAGACTCGGACTGACCATTCTCTCCGAGAGACCAAACGGCGACTTTGGCTTTCTTTCCCGTGGAGCTTCTTAAAACTTTGAATTGATAGGCATGACCCCAAGGATCCATACCGATTTGGCCTTCAGGGGCTCCCAAATGGCTTTCAGAGGCTTCAGACGCGATGGATCGATATGGCTGCTGAATATTTAAGTTTTTATGAATTTCCACCAATTGATAGGCCAAACCCTCAGCTCGATGCAGTGCCTTATGGCCATTCTCACCGGTTTGAGAAGTCATCACAGGATAAAGCGCCAAAATACAGAGACCTAATAAAGAAAACACCGAAATAACGCCAAAAGATCTAAAGTGTTGTTTTTGCTCATTATTTTTCAAACAAATATTTCCTTATTAAGTTGACCTCTTTCTTTTCGGCGGAAGTTATTGAAACTTTAGGACTTTTGGCGAGATTTATTAACCCTGACCCTGACAATATGTGTCCCAAGCTTAGAAATTCGGCGGAGGCTGCTTGACAACATGTGGCGGTCCTAATAGCTTCCGGCTCATCTAAAACCCAAGTGTTTTAAAGATTAAATGGGGAGGCCACTTTGATGAATCAAACTGAAACCGTACCGGGCATGAAAGCTTCGACTAACGGCAAAGTTAAAATTATTAAGCGTTACCAAAATCGTAAGCTCTACGACACACAGCAAAGTTGCTATGTGACTTTGGACGACATTGCAAAAATGATCCGCACAAACGAAGAAGTGATGGTTATTGATAACAAATCAAAAAACGACATCACTGCGGCGACATTGACTCAGATCATTTTCGAAGCTGAGAAAAAAGCGTCTCAATACGCTCCTCTTTTCACACTTCGCGAAATCATCCAAAATGGCAACGGTAGCATTTCTAACTACCTCGCTAAGTTGGGCGCTTTCCCTCAAGACTATATGTTGAAGCAAGCTGCGGCATTAGCTGCTCAAGCTGAAAGAGCTTCAAATGATGACTTGAAACAAAACTTAGAAGCACGTGTTGCTGCTGCCACTCGCGTAGTTGATTCAACTGCAAAAGTAGCTGCTGAAAAAGCAACTATTCTTCCTAGTTCACAAGACGAAGCAACTCCAACATTGCCGACGTCTAACAATAACTTTAACAACTAGTTTTAGTTTTTGAGATTGCAATTAAAACCCGAGGCCAAAAGCTTCGGGTTTTTTATTTTTATCACTGCTACTTCAGCGAACGCCAGTTGACAAAAAATTTAGACCCGGCCTTCACGGTAATCTCTTGATCATGAACTTCCCCGCTCGCAGCTTCTGAGCTATCAAGCCCCTCGAGAATAAGCTTATAGGTACCTGGCTTCAGGTAAACGCGAGCAATTTGAAAGCTCGAAGGCAGTGTCGACCACTGCCTAAGATCTGCACGGTCAGCGAGATTCATGGCAATCCAAGTCAGATCTCCTAAAAGCTGATTCTTTTGACGGATCTGATCAGAGACGACAGCTTTTGCTACAACTCCGCCGACACGACGAGCGACCAGAGCTCCGAAATCCTTTTCCAGAGTATCAATCGCTACTTGATCCACATTGTAAACCATCTCGCTGATCACTGTATTATCTGGCTTGGAATCTTTTTGATTTACAGTGATTCGAACTTTTTGGGTCGTATTAGAAACTCTTCTCAGAGCAGGAAAGCGATACTCTCCTCCCCGACTGGTTTTTTCAGCTCCCCAACCCTGTTGGTAAATCACGATGAGCTCTCCCAATCCACGATCAAAAGATTTGGGATCTTCTTTGATTTGGGGAAACTCTTTTTTCCATTTGTTGTAGCTATCCATCCTGCGAGATTTTTTTGCCATCTCAATCAAATCTCTCGGAAGAAATGGATTTGTCGAATCTAGTTTATAAGAACCCTCGTACTCGATGTAAGCGTCATCATATTTTTTCTGAGTTTCCCAAAGAATAGCTGCCAGATATCTAGCAAAGGGTGAGAGCTCATAGGGATCTCTCCCATCCATTCTCATTTTACTGATTTTTTCATTGATTCTGCGAGCTTCGACAAGAGCATCATCATACTGACCCATCATCAAAAAATTGATGGCGTTCATCGTATTGATGAGAAATTTTTCGTAAGACTCGCCCTTGTATTGAACCATCTCCTCACCACCTAAGGTGGCTCCCACGAGATTGCTCACCGAGTGATAATCTTTCAGATCAACCAGCTTGTCTGCTTTGATAAAGGCTTGTGAGGATTCTTTATATTTGCCAGCGATCTGCAAAGCCGTCGCATAATCGAGCATGTAAAGAAGCTGATCGCGGCCCTCTTCTTGAGAAAGAGCTTCTAGCTTAGTCAGTGCTTCTTCGCTCTGACCCATTTTGATCGCTTGTCTTGTTTGAAACATTTTTGACTGATAACTGGCACAACCGGTTAAAGCCAAAAATAAAAAAAGAGAGAAAATTGAGTTTAAAGCTCGCATTTTCTCTCTCATATCAACAGTCCTTTAAAAATTAAAGACCTACGGATTTCTTTTTATAGTATTTGCGGATCTGTTTTTGATCTGTCCAGTTGATCACACCTGTCTTGAGGTTCGTCAGGTTTAAAGTCACTTTGTAATAAACTGTTTTTTCTTTTCCAACTTCTTGAACGATAGAGTCTAGACGACCGTTCACGATGTAATCAGCACCAATTTGACCGCCAGGTCCTTTTTTGGTTTCTCCGCCGACCATTCCTGAATTTTGATAGTTATATTCATCTGCGATATCTTGACGAGCTTCTTTATCGATAAAAGAAGTTTTTCCCGTTTTCATCAACTCAACTCGCACCATATCCATCACGCTTTGGGTGTCGATATGCTCCGAAGTTTTATTTTGAAGCTGGGTCACCATAACAACCGGAGGTCTTTTTGCATTGGCAATCACAGGATGTGCCGTCATGCTTGATACCAAAGACTGAACAGTCTTTTGCATATCTGTTTCGGACCACTGATCATTCAAAAGATTTTCTTTTTCTGGATCATCATAGTCACCTTTGACGAAAGCTTTGGGTCCGCAGCTTGTTAGAACAAGGCTGACAGAGGCCAAAAGAGTTAATAATAAAGTATTCAATTTCATACTATCCTCCTGGTGGAAGTTCATTTTACCCTTGCTTCCATCAGTCGCAAGGCTTGATTCGGTTTTCGACCTCTGTGTCAGAATTCGGCCCTGCGTCCTCTTATCCTCGATTTGTGGCAGTTGTTTTCTTTGCTAGCCAATGGGCATGAGTCTAAACAGCCACACTCGCGCCTATTTTTACTTTAAAGAATGTATGAATGCCTCTGTCGAAGAGTTCTGGGTTTTAAGCCTTGATTCAAAGCTACAGGTCACCGCAAAAGAGATGCTTTCTCGAGGAACCGTCAATTATTGCATGATTCACCCGCGAGACATTATTCGTTTCATTTGCCGAAACAATGCCGTCAGTTTCATCATTGCCCATAACCATCCCAGTGGGGACCCCCTTCCTTCAAAGGCCGACAGGCAAATAACGAAACGGATTAAGCAGGCTGGCGAATTAGTCGAAATTCCCATGCTGGATCATTTGATTATGACGAAGAATGCTTTTTACAGTTTTACTCAGAAAAAGACCATTAAGGTCAGGTAAAATGAAACACTAGCGAGCCTGAGGGCCTAGAATAGAATTAGAAGGTGATCTGATTTTCTTTACGCTCAAGACGACAAAGTCGCTGTTCAATTTGACTTCGTAGCCATTCATTCGCGCATTTTCAACAAACTGTCTGGCATACTCTTCTTTATATGCCTGCTCGTAAGCCACAGCCGAATCTTGATCATAGATTTGATTGCGAATGACTCGGTCAGGATCTGTTGCTCTCATTTCATGACGGTCACGATTGAGATCCTGATAAGCCGTTGACTCGTTCGTGTCTGCTGAATGATCAACACCATAATCTTTGTTATCTTTGATGATAATCGATTCACCCACCTGCGGGGTTGAATAATTTTCAATAGCTCTTTTCCTTGCCTGCAACTCTATTTTCTTATTTGTCCAAGCCAGATGACTGTTCACTCTTTCATTCACTTCGGCTGAGTAAGCGGAAGCGGCATCTCTCTTGATTGCTTTCACAGGTTTTTCTTCCTGAATTCCTAGTAAATAAAAGCTCCCCGCTCCCAGTAATAAAACCAAGAGAAGAAAGAAAGATTTAGAATCTTCCTGAGACTTCTTTTTACGAATAGGTTGAGGCGAAGGCATAAAAATTTATCGGGTTTTACAGAGAGAAATATTAATTATTCTCAGTTTGAGACGACTTTTCGCTAATCTGGGACTGGACAGGGATGGTCACAATAAATTCGGTGCCAATGCCAACTTGAGATTTGACTTGGATATCTCCCCCGTGACTTTCGATAATTCCGTAGGAAATACTGAGGCCAAGCCCAGTTCCTTGACCCACACCCTTTGTTGAAAAGAAAGGATCAAAGATTTTCTCCATGACATCAGGGGTAATTCCCCTGCCTGAATCTTGGAAAGAAATTTGAACCATCTGTCGATCATCACCTTTTTGAAAGAGCTTTGTCGTAATCCAAATGTTTCCATTTCCTTCAATAGCTTGCACTGAATTAGAAAGGATATTCATAAAAACCTGGTTAATCTGACTGGCTAAACAAGTTACCAAAGGAACTTCTCCGTAAGATTTGACGATCTGAATCCGATTCTTAATTTCTACTGCTAATAGATTCAGAGTATTATCAATGCTTTCATGAATATCGATCTCTTTCAGTTTGGCTTCTTCGAGACGAGAAAAATTTCTCAAACCAATAACGATATCTCTGGTTCTTCTCGCGCCGTCTTCGCAAGATGAAATCAGTTTTGGTAGATCTTCTTTAATATAATTGATATCTAATTTTTCTTTCATCGCTGGAATTTGCGAAGGATCTGCTTCGGCCACATCTGACAATTGAATCAATTTATTCGCATAATCGCGAAGATGGCTCATATTGCTGTAAATAAATCCAATCGGATTATTAAGCTCATGAGCAACTCCGGCGACAAGCTGACCTAAACTAATCATTTTTGACGAGTGAACCAGTTTCGACTGAGTTTCTCTCAGTTCAAGATTAGCTTTCTCTAGTTCGTTAATTTTCTTTTTTAAATCTGTCTTTGCCTGAGTGACGTTGCGGCTCATTTGATTGAAGCTTTCGGTTAATAAGCCGATTTCTGTATCACTTTTTATTGGAATTTCGACGGGCTTATCACTGTTTTCCATGCTGGAAATCGCTTCTACCAAATCATTGAGAGGTTTTAGAATCGTACTCGACGTGAGCAAAATAGTAATAATCAGAAGAAGCACAACCGCGCCGACAACGGTCAGAAAAGCATAATTGACATTTTTAAGAACGGCCTTCGCTTCCACTTTGGAGGCTCCTAAGCCTATATACAGATCGGTTTGACCCCATTTTACTGGATATAAAATCAACCCATAGGGGTTAGCTCGTAAGTTCAATTCAAAAAAAGTATGATCTTTAGATTTCATCAGATCTTGGAAGAAATCTTTCTTATAGAGGTAAAAATCAGGATGCGTGGCCACCACAACTTGTCCCGAAGGTCGGATCAAAAAGAGCTCGAGCTTCATTCTCTGCTTCAAACGATTCAAAAATGTTTCATTGAGATCAATCAGCTGCTCGAGATATCCCACATGCCGCCCACCAGGACCGTAAACTTTGGTGAAAAGAATCAGAGATATTTTTTCATTATTAGAAAATTCAACGAAAGAGTACTCTTTGACCCCTTTAAGTTTTTCCAAATTTTGATCTGACAGATAAACAGCACCATTGGGCTGAGGAAGAAATTCTCTAATGTCTCCTCGGTCATCTTTAAATACAGAGACAATCATTTTTCCTGTACGATTAAAAAAACTGAGGCTTGTTGCAAAATCTGTCTTTAGCCAGGAAGTCGCTAAATTTCGTACTGGCCCTGATTCACTCGTTGATAAATGATAAATAAGACTGGGATCTTTCACGTAGCGACTGCGTTTTTGCTCAAAACCCGATGTGAAGTCTTCGAGAATCGAATTGATCTCACGAGCATTACCCGCTAAGCGCTGGGACAATTCGTTATCAATCGCAGTTTCATATTTTTTGACAGAGTAACCTGTCACGAAAACAAGAGGTGTGAGAGAAAAGAAAAGGAACCAAATAATGAGGATCGTTCTTAATGAGCGATGAGGCTTTTTACTTTTTCTCATCAACCGTAATGATCACACGAACGATTCCTTCGGGCATCACACGTTCGTGTCTTTCCTTTGTGATAGACAAAGCTCCGTACTCTTGAAAAGCCGCTGTCATTTCCTGATATCCGCTTTCAGGCATTGTAAAATGGAAATAAGAGCCGGGACCTTTGCTCCAACCCAATTCAACATTTCCCGCCTTACGAGCTCCCAAAGAGTTGAGCTTTTCCACAAGCTTCACTGTTGCCGCCTTGGCGTTGGTAATTCCAATCGTGCCGCGATAAAGATATCCCACCCTTTTTGTCTCTGCAGCAACTGCTGGAACAGTCGTCGAAGTTGTCGTTGCGACTGCCGCAGTGGCAGCTACAGCTGCAGGAGCCGTTGGATTTTGTGCAATGGCTTTAAGTGTCGTTGATGTCGTGCTTGTTGTTGTGGACTGAGCCGCAACAGCCGCCGCAGCACCTGCCACTTCGTCAGGAAAAGAAATATCAGTTTTATCCGATGATTCTTCTTTGCTTGATATTTCTGACTCGGCAGGATTTTTGCTCTCGAATTTTTTTGTTATCTCTGAAAGAACAAGATCCGACGTCTCAATTTTAAAATCAAATATTCTTTGCCAAGGAAGAACCAATGCGATGATGACCACGCCGATAGCAACCAGCGAGGCTTCAATTCCCAGACGAAGTCCTGGTGACCATTCTTGAAATTTCATTTTTAAGAGAAGATTATCTAAAGCGGACGAAGGTTGTTTTACTTTCTCTAAAAGGGCCTCTGAAACTTTGGTTTGAGCCAAAATCTCGAGATAGTTCATGCCATTTTGAATTTTTTGAATGTCGTTTTGAACTTCTTTATTTTGTTGAATGTACTCTTCGACAGCCTTTTTCCTTTCCTCGTCTAAAAGGCCCGTCATATAGTCATAAAGCAATTCTTGGCCTATAAAGGCACTGACTTTACGCTGACCTTTTTTGGAAAAAATAAGTTCACTCATGGACGAGGTACTCCTGCGAGTGAAGGCTTGGTAGAAACGGGATTAGAAAGAGCCCCCAGTTTTCTTAAAGCTCGACCGATGCGGTAGCGAAGAGTGCCGACAGATACTCCTAAACCCAAAGAAATATCTTCATCAGAAATTTTGAGAATTTTAGACCAGATCAAACAAAGAAATTCATCTTCTTGGGAAACTTTCTGGAATTCTTTCCAAGCCCCAAGATCTAATTTATCTGGCAATAACCAACCCGATTCTGAAGAATAATTGGGACGTCCTCGGAGAAAACGACCACTGTTATTTTCCCAGACCTGTTTGGTTACAGAGACAAGAACCACTTCGGATTTTAACTGAGGATTTTTTGAAACTTTTTTGCGTGCTTGTTCAAATGCTTCCGATGCAGCCTCGATAGCTCTTTTCTCATCTAATGTTGCATAGAAGAAAAAAAGAGTGATTGCTCTCACATCGATTTGAATCATGCAATTAGTCCACCGTTAATTGGCGCAAAAGATCTAATTCGTCGAGCACTCGGCCAGAACCCAATACGACACAAGTGAGAGGATCTTCTGCAATTGAAACTGGCAATCCCGTTCTTTCTCTTAAAAGCACGTCTAAGTTCGCAAGCAATCCACCGCCGCCCGTAAGAACGATACCGTTATCGACAATATCGGAAGCTAATTCTGGTGGAGTTTTTTCAAGAGCTGTACGAACAGCATCAACAACTTCTGACAAAGGATCCATGAGAGCATCATTGACTTGGGAACTGGTGATCTCAATTGTTTTCGGAGCACCAGCAACAAGGTCACGACCTTTAATTTCCATCGTTTTTTCTTCTTCAAATGGGTAAGCATTTCCAATTTGAATTTTGATATTTTCAGCCGTTCTCTCACCGATGAGCAAATTGAATTGGCGACGAACATAATTGACGATTGCTTCATCAAACTTATCACCAGCGACTTTGATTGATTTACAATAAACAATACCGCCAAGAGAAATAACCGCGACACCTGTCGTGCCGCCACCCATATCGACAACCATATTTCCACTGGGCTCTGTAATCGGAAGACCCGCGCCAATCGCAGCCGCCATAGGTTCTTCGATCAAATAGACTTCTCGAGCTCCTGCTGATTGAGCGGACTCTTTGACCGCGCGTTTTTCGACCTGAGTGATACCATAAGGAACACAGATGATAATTCTTGGACGAATAAAACTTTTCTTAGTGCCCATTGCCTTCGTAATAAAATATTTGAGCATACTCTGAGTCACTTCAAAGTCGGCGATAACTCCGTCTTTAATAGGGCGGATAGCAACAATACTGCCAGGTGTTCTTCCCAGCATGTCTTTCGCTTCTTTTCCAACAGCAAGAACACGATTTTGTGAACCGCGGTAATTTTTTTGAACAGCCACAACAGAAGGTTCATCAAGAACGATGCCTTGGCCGCGAACATAAACTAATGTGTTGGCGGTTCCTAAATCAATTGCGATGTCGTTAGAAAAATAATCAGAAAATTTATTAAAAATAGCCATAGAAGTTCACTCACTCAAAAAATTATTCGGATAACAGACTGATCTAGTCTAACATCAAAAAAAGCTTAGTCAATGCGCTCAGTTAGACCTTATTCTGACGCCATGCAAGTTCACGCTCTATATGTTATTGCAACAGACTTTCCTCAAGAGCTTTTTCAGAAGCGCTCCAATTCAGCTTCTGCACGAAAATCGCACTCAC
>JACCDR010187592.1_pt1 | contig 12951 bp, 21 predicted proteins | sample 7446431 | NCBI WGS metagenome assembly JACCDR01 (sample SAMN15323443, study PRJNA562643) | freshwater metagenome | isolation source: river surface water | place: USA:Blue River Watershed | collected 2017-08-17
CAGCGTGCGAAGCCCCAGGTCCTCCCAGCGCACGACAGGTGTCTCGCTGTAGAGGTCGACCTTCGGGTGCAGCCCGTTGGGCAGAATCGGGCGCTTGGCGTGATGGCTCTCGGCGTCCAGGATGGTCTGGGTGAAGGAGGCCCGCACGAGCTTGTAGCGGCCGAGCACCTCGTGCTCGTCCTCGACCTTCAGGTACAGGCCCTCGGACGCATCGTGCCGGTCGGTCTGCTGCCAGGTGAGCGCAAGCGGCAGGGCCTCCCGGGCCACAGCCGTCTCGAATGCGTCGCGCCAGTCCGGGCTCTTGGCGAGCGACGGACGCACGAGCGACCACAGGAGCTTCGGGTCGGTCGGCATCGGTCCTTCGTAGAGTACGGGAACCGACAGCACCGGGGAGCCTGCAAGCAGCGCGTGCCGCCGGCGGGTGCTGAGAAAGACGCCCTCCTTGCGGTCGTACAGGTCGAACTCGTTGAAATAGTGCGGGGCCTGGTCGTACCAGACGCTGTGCTTGGCGTAGAGCCACTCACCGAAGATCTGGAGGTCGGCCCCGATGCGGTCCTTCACTCGAGCGTGGAACGCCTTGAAAGCGTCGAAGCTCGGGTGCGTCGGGGCCTGCCCATGGGACCTCGCGTAGCAGGCGTCCGCCTGGAGGCACACATTCGAGCCGTCGAGTTTTTCTGTGAGCACGAGCGCACGCCCTCGAAGGCTATCCAGGTCGGCCAGCCTTCGATCGTCACGGGTGCCGCCAGGACTCTGCGGCAAGTGAGGAGTGCGAGGGTACTTCATGGTATCCCTAATACGCTTTTGAGGTCTTGAAAGTTCAGTCGCGTACTTCACCCCACCATCGGTGCGGTGTCGTGCACAGGGCAGGGCTCATCCTCGTGCTGGTGCCAGTTGCCAGACTGCGAATCAGCGTGGCAATCCTTGTAGCAGTTGCAGTCGGGGTCACGAACTTTCCCAGGGTGCTCACTCTTACCCGGGAGCTCCAGCAGCGCTTGGCCCTCCTGGATGGACTTCAAGCCGGCCTGATGAATGACCGTCGTGAGCCAGGCGTCGGCTTCGGTCTTGGCGGCGGTCACGATCTTCTCGGTCGCCTCGCGGAACATCGTGATGACGAAGGGGGCGTTGTCCGTCAGCTCTCGAATGACATCGGTGATCACCGATTGGATTTGAGCACGGTCCTCTTTGTTGAGGTTCTTCTTCTCGAGGATCTCCCGGACCTCTTTGGATTTGCCGGCGAGGCCTTTGGCAAACTCACGGAGGTTCTTCTCGAAGTCGTCCTGGATGTGCTTTGCCTCGACCGGACGAGCCGGCGGGGGTTCGACACGCTGGTTGTTGAGCAGGCTGATCGTACACGGCACGCCCATGCCCACGTTCATCGTGGTGAGGAGCTCGGCAAACTGCGCTCCGGAAAGGTCCACCTCGACGACATCCCCGCGTAGGGACCCGTGGTAGCGGTCACCGTGCTCATCCCGGACGAGAGTGGCTCGACGAATGGACAGGGTGACGTACCCGAAGTGGTTGTCGAGCGCCGATCCGAACAGAGTGGGGTTGCCCGTCCTCCGTGACAGTTGAACCATCCCGTACGAGGGGTGCTTGAATTCCTGTTCCTTGTCGCTAGCCATGTGCCTCACCCCTAATACACCCCAGGGGCGAAGAAAGTTCAGCGGTCACCCCTCTTCAGGCAGCCCTTCACGCCCCTGATAATCAGAAGCGGGGTTACTTTGAATGCTGGGCGGAACGCCCGGGGGCACTTCAGGGACGGCAACTTCCGGCCGCCGCACGAGACCTCGACCTAGTTCGATCGCTTGGTTGGCTACCATCGAAAGGCGGCTCATTGCGAGATCGGCCATTTGTGTGAGTTCCGCTTTTCGGATGGGGTCGGGCTCGTCGGCTGCGGCCAGACGGATCCGCTCGCACTCCATATCCTGCTGCCCTAGGCGGACCAGAATGGCCTCCATGTGCTGAATGATGAGGAAGCGCTCTTCGACTACGGCCCGCTGGCGAGCCATGTGCTCCCAGAAGATCACAGAGGCTTCGGTGGGAGAGTACTCGGGACCAAAGATCATTTCCCCGTTCGGCTTGATGATAACCAGCACGCGATCCCGTGAGGTCCCGATGACAAGGTCTCCAGATTCCGCCAGGTCTCGAAATCGGACAACCGTAGGGTCCGGATCCCCCACAGGGGACCGCCGAACGGCATCCCAGTAGACCTCTAGGGACAGGTCGTCATCCTCAGAATTTTCAGGCATATGGCTCTTTCTACACCAGGCTCCTGAACTTTTCGAGGGCCCCCTTGTTTTAGGGAAACCCACCCAACCGGTGTAATGGATCCCATCACTCTCAATCCCGTTCCGGACCTCCCAAGGGCTAGACCTTGAGCGTCATCGAGAAACTCGTCCAACTGCTCGTCGAGAGCGCCACCCACCTCGGCATGGGCGAGCACAGCTACATCGTCGGTGGAGCCCCTCGCGATTACACCCTCGGGCACGAGGTCAAAGACGTGGATGTCGTCGTCGAGACTCGCGACAACAAGAACGCGCTGACCCTAGGGTCGGAAGTCGCTCGACATCTTGGACTTCGAGGGGCTCACGAAGACGGTCTCGGTGTCGTCCATCTAGGCCCCTTCCACGAGGGCACGCTCTACGACGGCGTCGGCCTCACAGGGCAGAAGATCGAAATCGTCACGGCCCGCAAGGAGAAGTACGACCGCACCCGTGGGCGAGAATCCCACAAGCCGGTCTCCGTCGCTCCTGGTAACATCCTCGACGACCTCAAGCGGCGGGACTTCACGATCAATACCCTGCTCTGGCGCCTCAGCGATCTCCAGAACGGCTTCGCCCAAGCACCCGTGGTCGATATGCTCGGGGGCCTCGACGACCTCAAAAAGGGGAACCTGCGCACACCTCTCGACCCTTACGAGACCTTCGACGACGACCCCTCGCGCATGCTCCGGGCAATCCGGTTCATGGCCAAGTACAATTTCACAATCGAAGAGCGTACTTACCAAGCGATCCTCGATCGGTCGAACGAGCTCAGACGCCTCGCCTACAGCGCTATCGATCCCCTCTTCTTCGACAAGATCCTCACGCTCGAGTGGAGCCGCGTAGAGATAGCCCTCACTACGATGAGCCGCGTCGGACTCCTCAAGGTGGTCAAGGAAATGATCCCGGCGTCTCGGCAGAAGCGGGCCATCCTCGAGCGCTTCCCGAAGAGCTTCCGGAAGCGCTTACACCTCTACTGGTGGGGGTTCACGACCGACTTCAGATTCGTCGACGCGCAAGGTCAACGGTTCCGTGACGCCGACTCCTACATGAGCGACGAGGAACTCAACGCCTACTTCGCAAAATTTCAGAACCCCATCGACACCCGACGGTTCATCGAATTGACCGGAGCCCAAGGACCGGCCATCGGAGCTGCCGTCGAAAAGGCTCGAGACCTCGTACTGACGGGCCTCAGCGACGAACGTGTCATGGAAGAGCTCCTACTTACACACCGAAAAACGACCTCATGACACCCATCAAATTCGTCTACGAAGCGTCCTCGAGAAAAAGCGTGGGCTTTCACATACAACGCACGTGGCCCAACGTACCTAGAACAGGGGAGATTGTCACACTTGCCCCATACTACAATGACGAACGAACGTTCGACCTCCGGGTCGAGCACGTTCGCTATCAGAATGACGGGGGTGTCGTTCTGCACCTCAGTTATCTCGGTGAGAGAGAACCGCCCTGAACTTTTGGGGTGCCGTCAGCGTTCTAGGTTCGTCCCACCCAACCAAAGGATAAAACGAATGGCCACCCCCTCCACTCCTCCCCCCAGCATCACCGGTACCGGCCCCGTCGCAGCGTGGATGCGACCGGTCGTAGGATCTCCGGTTCACGAGCTCTTGGTCGACCCGAACGAAGCCAACACCAAGCTCATCACTACGATCGATCTCGACCTCGCACGTCTCGTCGAGATCCGCAGTCGCCTCATGGCGGCCAACAAACTCGCGAACGTCGCCAAGTACGTCGACGCCGAACTGATCGCGGACTACACCCTGGCGCTTCACGAGCTCGGTAACCTGGTTCGCCAGACCTCCGATGTCACCGAGCAGGTCCTCTACTCGAGCGAGATGGTCCTGAAGGGTGCCGAAGGCCTTCGGTGAAACTCGCGGCCGTCGTCCTCTTGGCTCTGATCGCGCTCAGTGACGGGCGAGCTCAGATCCACGCCGCCTGCTTCTCATGCACGGTTCGGTGTAAACAAAGGTCGAAGGACGTGCCTACCTGCATCGATGCCTGTCGAGAGATCAAACGCTCGGCTTGCCAAGGTAAGGGGCTCGGACCTGGGCCCCGAAATACCTGTGACTGCTCATGATCCCCGGACTCCGTATCGCCTACGCCAACATGATTCTCCGTCTGGGTCCTCGGGAGCCAGTAATGGCGATTCGTTGCTGGCGCACCGGGCACCCTGAACCAGAGGGCGACTCGGATCTGCCCACAGGTACAATCCCGACCCATTGGTTCAAAGAAGAGCCGGCCTTCGCAGCTGAGCTCTATGCTCTAGAATGTGGCATCCCGAACGACAAGGCTGACGTCACCATCCCCGTCTCCGTCCGTGATGAACGTGGAGTCGTGAGGAACTTCCAGGTTCGATTGATCCGAACGATCGAAGCAAAGGTCGAGGAACTCTGATGTTTTGGCAGACCCAGAATCCCATACGTGAAGCCTTGGAGGCCCTCTGCCGGGCTACCCCTCCAGCCTTCGTCAAAGGCTACGACCTAAAGAGTCTGACCGACCAGCAGATGACGAAGCTCCAAGACTGGTGCTCCGTCAACGCCAAGCCCGAGTGGGCCACCGGTCTCAGCATCATCGAAGCGGCCGAGAGAATCGTTCAGGAAGCCGTTGACAACGCCAACATCGAGCCGCCACCCAAGGAAGAAGAGTCCAGTGAGGGCTCCAAAGCTTCCATCGACACCTTCAAGGCGTCGATCAGAGGCTCCGAGCTCGTGACCCCCACCATGGACTGGGGCCGCCCGTTGGAGATCCTGAAGCAACGTGGCTCCAAGCTCCTTGTTCGACGTGCCGCACACTCAGGTTGGAGTGGCCGAGGAGTGCAGGCGTACCGAGGGGCACTCTACATGGTCCTCGAGCTCAAAAAAGACCTGGCGACAGTGACCAAGAGAGTTGAGCCCGGCCGCAAAACTCGGACCGTCTTGGCCGAGCTGCTCAAGGAAGTCGGATGAATCCTCAAATCGAAGTCCACTCCGCTGACGGTAAGGACTACATCTACCATCCGGAAGATCACCGTTGGTTCGTGGTGTGGCGAGAAAAGATGCTGAGGCCCCATCACAGGACCCGTGAGCTCGCACGTCGGCGGATCCGCAACCTGAAGAAGAGTCCCCAACTCGAGTTCGATTTCTCCTGAGGATGTTATGCCGATCGACCCCAAAGAAATGCCCGTGATGGATGAGTGGGAGTTCAAGGCCCTCACCAAAGGTCGTAAGCAGCAGGCGACTGAGGACTACCAGTATCGAACCGGTTGCAGCGCCGACGAGGCGAACGCTGTGGCCAACTACTGGTACAGCCTCGCTTTTCCCCAATGATCCAGCTCAACGTCGACCTGAAGACCCTCACGTGGGGAGAGTTCCGTCGGCAAGCGCCGCAATACTCGATCGCCCTCGACGGCTACGTTCGAGGTGGGCCCCGTTTCGAGGCCAAGACTCGACGAGCCAACTTCAACCACCACGAGGATGTGGATCGCCTTGCAACTCGTTCGACCTGTGCTCAAGTGCTCATGGCCATCCGGCAGGGGCTGTTCAAGTGCTTCCGAAACGATGGTGGCCCTATCGCCGATGTCTACGTCAACGACTGTGACGAGGATGTGTGCACGGCGTGGACGCTTCTCAAGCACCACCACTTGGCCGAGAACGCGATCAACCCCCTCGTGAACCGTCTCGTGGCCATGGAGGACGCCCTCGACTGCACCGCGGGAGCGTACCCATTCCCGAAGGACCTGCCTGTGCTTAGGGAGCTCGCCTGGGTCTTCGAACCCTACCGAAACTTCCGCCTCTCGGGGCAGCTCGACAAGAAGGACCCCACGGCATATCGCGGGATCATCGTCGACGTGGAGCATCGCATTCTCCGCCACCTGACTGGGAACGGAGATGAGCTCCCTCTCGACACGCGGTACGAGAGGATCGGAGGAGGTCCTGGATGGGCCATGGTCAAAGAGATCGGAGCCCAGGCTCGTACCGGTATGTTTTCCGACGGCATCCAGACCTTCGTTTCTGTTCGCGAGCGTACTGACGGCCACTACGTCTACGTCATCGGCAAGATGGCCCCTTTCCTCCCGCTCGATCTGGGAATGCTCTGTGCACGGCTGAACAAGATCGAAAGCACCGTCTACGACCTGTGGGGAGGTGGAGACACCATCATCGGCAGTCCGCGCAACCGAGGCAGCAATATCCCGATGAACGAGATGACCGAGGTCATGAACGAGCTGCTTCGATGAACCCCCTGGACACAACCTCATGCTAGACGACTTCCAGATCTTGATGTTCCAACTCTTAGTAGGAGGCACCTTGCTCTGTGAGGCAGTTGGATCCGTTTGCGACTACCTCTGGGAACGTCGAAGACGCCGCTGGAGCCGACGGTGAAGGGCCTCACATCGAAAGAGCGTGAGGCCATCGAAGCTTTCAGAAAACTCGCGGAGACGTGGCCTCCGACACTCACCCTGCACGTGGCCACCAGTTCAGAAAAGGTCAACATCATCCGAACTCCCGAGCCGGGAAAACCTGGCTTCGAGGACCTCGGGGATGCGGAAACTTTCGCCACTGTCCGCATTCCTGTCGCATCTTCGGCGTGAAAAACTTGGCCGAGTAGCTAGGATTCCAGCACGCTCGCTGGCATGAAGCTGGTGTACAAACTCGAGATTGAGGTCCCCGATGCTGCTCTTGCCCAAGAAATCGGCGATGCCCTCCAAGGCGCCTGGAATTGGCTACGCTTCAAAGGCTGGCGTATCAAGGTCACCGCAGATCAACCCGGCGTCCAAAGATCCCCCTTCCCCACCACCTGGTGAACAGCTCTTCGTCCTGCGTTTATGGGACATGTTCGACGGGTGGATAGACCTCACCGAGCCCGTCACGAAGACCGAAGCCGATCGTCTCTGGAACGAGAAGACCGCCAACGGCAAGAAGAACACGGAGTATAGCCACGGCGACTACTACCGTGTGTTCCCTGCCGACACGAAGATGATCTTCACGCCGGAGTTCCTGGGCCGATGAAGACCGGCCGCCCAGAGATCGACGATTCCGACGCGGAATGGGTTGTTGGATCCGATGAAGTTGGCTACGGATCGTGGGCGGGGCCCCTTGTTGTGTGTGCGGTCGCCGTGAAGCGAACGTGGTCCGATGCGAGCGTGGGGGATTCGAAAAAACTAACCCCAAAAAAGCGTCGAGATGCCTACGAACGCTGGACGAAAGTGACGCCCGTCCTCCATCATTTGGTTGAGGCTTCACCTGCCAGGATCGACGAACTAGGCGTGTGGCAGGCACTTCTAGCGGCTCATCGGAAGGCTCTCGAGACACTCCTCAAGAAGCTCACCGGCACAGTGCTCGTGGTCGTGGACGGATTCAAAGATGGAGCCCATCACATCGGCGTGCCTGGTGCCATCGGCCTCCCCAAAGCCGATGATCTGATCCCCGCTGTGTCCCTGGCCAGCATCATCGCCAAGGTCACGCGAGACGAAATGATGGAGCGCTACGCCCGTCAGTACCCCGGTTACGCCCTTGCTTCCAGCAAAGGTTACGGTACGGCGGACCACCAAGCAGGCCTGGATCGCCTAGGTCCTTGTGCCCTACATCGTAGGAGTTACGCCCCCATCGCCGAGCGGATTTCCAAGTCTTCGGATTAACTGTCCATTTTTTTGGGCGGGGACCTGAACTTTACGCCCCTCGAATCCGTTGTTAGGCCGAGGCGTAATCGGCATGCGTAAGCGTGTACTAGTTCTGGAAGACGACGTGGTCCTGGCAAGGACCGCCATTCGTATCCTCAAGGGTTACTTTGAGGTGGAGGTCTTCCCGACCGTCGAGGCCGCTTTCGAAGCGCTCCTGCAACGACCCTTCGACGTCATCGTGAGCGACGTGAACATCGTGGGAGGAATGCCGGGCACCGATTTGTATCGGAAGGTCGAGAAGACGTTCCCCGAAATGGTGTCTAAGTTCATGTTCTACACGGCGAGCATCGACCCTTACAATCTGAGGACGTTCAAAGTCCCGGTGCTCATGAAGCCCGCCTCTCCCCAAGACCTGATCGACAAGATCCGATCCCTGTGCGACGATCCAACATCTGGCTAAGCGTTGATTGGGACTATTTCGTCAGAGAAGACGAAGCGTGGGACTTCGGCCACGCTGAGACCCCCGACTTTCGTAGCCACCTCTGGGATATTCGGGTCGCACAGTTCCTCGCAGTTGGACGAGACCTGATTGAGGAGACCTCCTTGGAGCAGGCAGAGCCGGCGCCCAGGGATTTCTGGAGGCGTCTCCAAGGTCTCGGCTACGACTTCCGCAAGGTGAAGACGATCGTCGTTGGGGACAGCCACCAGTGGGCTTACGACGTGTTCAAGCGATCGGTCTTGGCAGGGCCACCGCTAAGCCAAACGAGGATCGTTCACTTCGACGCGCATCACGATCTCACGTACGACATCCGACGGTTCGAACGTGAGGCCTGCGAAGAACGAATTACCTGCGAAAACTGGCTCTTGATGACGCACCTGTGCCAATACCGTCTACGGTCGCTCATCGTGTACCCGCCCTGGAAAGGTCTCCGAGATTGGGAGCAGTCATTTCCCAAGAAGTTTTCGGAACTTCGTGAGGCGCTCAAGCGCTACACCGAGCCCTGCGTCTGGCCGGATCCTTTGATTTCTGAGGCTGCTGGGGAGGTCGAGCTGGTGTACATCTGCCGATCCGGAGCTTGGACGCCGCCCTGGCACGACCAGGCTTTCATCAGATTCGTTCGCAACCTCCAAAAACTCACCGGAGTCCCTGTGACGACCCCCTTCATCGACCAAGAGCAACTAGACCCGCTGACTCCACGAGTCTTCAACCTCGAGCACGCCAAGCAGATCGTCGATACGGAGAAGAGCTTCATGGCTCGGCTGTCGAGTCAAGCTTGTGCTGATGACGACCTGATCGAATGGATCGAAAATGCTTGAGGCACGCCCCTTCCTCAAATGGGCCGGAGGGAAAACCCAACTCCTAGAGCCCTTGCTCGAGGTGTTCCCAAAGCGAGTAAACACCTACTACGAACCCTTCTTGGGAGGGGGCGCAGTATTCTTCGCGATGGCGATGCAGAAACGCTTTCAACGGGCGGTCATCAACGACTGGAACCAGGAGATCATCGAGGTCTACAAGACCATCCGGGACTACCCTGAGGACCTCATCGGCCAACTAGCCCGGCTCAAATACAGCCGGGAGGTCTACGAAGAGCTTCGGAGGATCAAGACGAGTTCTTTCTCTCCCGTACGTCGAGCCGCTCGAACAATCTATCTCAACAAGACGGGGTTCAACGGGCTCTACAGAGTCAACAAGAAGGGAGAGTTCAACGTCCCCTTCGGCAAATTCAAAACACCGCCGAGGATCTTCGAGGAGGGAAACATCCTCGGGTGCGCCCAAGCCTTGAACCAGTTCGTGAAGATCATGAGCACTGACTTCGCGACGGTCTGCGATGAGGCGACCGAAGGCGACCTCGTCTACTTTGATCCTCCGTACGTCCCGTTGACCCCCACGAGTGATTTCACGAGCTACACGAGCAAGGGCTTTGGCCTCAAGGACCAGGAACGTCTGGCGAGGCTCTTTCGATCGCTCGCTCGGCGAGGGGTCGCCGTCGTATCCTCGAACTCCGATACGGAAACGGTGCGGAAGCTCTACGAGGGCTTCGAGATGCGTGTCGTCCAGGCTCGCCGCAACATCAACTCCAAGGCCGATCGACGAGGACCCGTCGGTGAGCTACTGATCGTTTCTGTTCCGGCGGCCCTCCCTAAAATGACTGTGGTCAACAACGCAACCAACGGTGTGATAGAAGGTGCGCTGGCCTAGCCCCGCCGAAGCGCGGGTCCTGTACGAGGTCCTTCGACAAGGAGAGGCGTACGGCCTCTCCATCGTGAAAGGAGCCTCCGTCCCACGAGGCTCCGTCTACGTCCTCTTGGACCGCCTAGAGGCCAAGGGATTCATCGAAAGCTGTCAGGAAGAGGTCCCGGCCTCCGATGGCTATGTCGGGGTCCCCAGGCGCCTCTATAGAGCAACCGCTCTGGGGCGGAAGCTCCATCAAGCGTTGAAAGAGCTCAGCAGGTCGTAGGCGTCATCCTCGTACGAGGGCTCGTCAATCAACGACGGATGCAGGCCTGCGTGCGTCTCCCGATGACAGTTTGCGCAGAGGAGGCAACACTTGTCGAGCTCGGGCTGGATGGCTTCCCAGCTCTGCTTCGAGCTGATGTGAAAGTCCTTCTGCCGCGGGTCCCGGTGATGGAAGTCCATCGCGGCCGCACACTTGTCGTAGCCGCAGACCTGGCACTTGCCACCCAAGTAGGCGATGGCTCGTTCTTTGAGGTAGAGCCGGGTCTGAGTCGCGTTGAAGTTCCGAACCCAACGCTCGTCTAGTTCCTCGGCCGACTTCAACCCTTGCCCTTCATATCGTTGGCCGGGCCGTCGTGACGCTCTTCGTCATCCGACGCCTTGGGGTCCGTGAAGTACAGGGTGATCTGCCCCGGGTCGTTCACCTGGATGCGAGAGAAGCCGTTACGGATCAGAACCTTCAGGTCCGCCACGTTGACGGCGAACTTCATGCTGGCCTTGAACGTGAAGAGGTGCGGATCCTCGGCTCCCGCTAGATGACGGTACTCAGGATAGCCTCCCGTCACCGACCGCCGTACGATGGCCATGAGCCGTGCGGGGGCCTTCGAATCGGCGGCGTAACGCTGAGCCAGTCGCTGTGCGGACGTCATACCTAGGTCGTCACGACAAGTGAGTTACCGTAACGATCCACGACCCTTTGAGCGGCCGTCTTCACGTCACCTGGGATTGCTATCTCCAGCCAGTGCCGGACGATCGGGAGGATGGCCCGAGGCCCGTACGCAACGAGCCTCCCAATGGCCTCACAGAAGGACTCTTCAGAATTCTTGCCGGCATACCCAGTGATGGGGGACTGCGGGACGGCCATCTCGAGGGTCCCACCATCGTAGGCGTTCTGGAAGTCCTCTCGCTCCTCCATCCGAGTCCGGTTGCCGTGCCCCATGGAGAGCACATCCACCTGGAGAGCTAGAACAGGATCCTTTGTGGCCATCATCTCAACGAAGTCAGACGCCCACCGCATACCGGACGGCCACTTTGCAAGCACTCCTGCGAGATCCAACGGGCCATAGTCCTGTCGGATCGCCGTGTCCCAAAACTCCCTGGCCGGCTTGCTGAGGCCCTTGTACATATGGTGGCCCATCTCGTGAGCCAAGACATGTACGCCGTTGTCTACGTCGCCTGTGGTGAAGATCGTGAGCGCGATGTAGATGTAGCGCCCCCGATACTCTCCTCCCTCGTCGAGCTTGGTCTTGAAAGAGGCCTCGAGCGGAAGTTGGTTCTTAAGCAGCCAGGGCACCGTCTTCGCAGCGTTTCGTCGATATCTACGAAGGGACTCCTTGAACTTCGGGATCAATTCGCTCTGCCACGAACTGTTGGGATCGTAGCCGACAACCTCGACCTGGAAGCCCTCCATCACAAGACGGTCCACATCCTGAACCTGCACTTCGACCGGTGACGTCTGATAGCTCAACGCTTCCTTGGCAGCCTTCCAAAACTTCTGAGCTTTCGAGCGGATCCGGGGTTCCCATGTCTTCACTTCGGTCTGGTAGTAGGCGAAGCGGGTTTCTTCCTTGACGTACTCGTCCGGATACCCAAGCGGAAGACTGAGCTCAATGTAGAGGTCCCACGCGGGCTTCCGCAGCCCCTCGAAACGAGTGTCCCCGTTGCTCTTGTACTCGTTCAAGAACTGCTTGAAGAACAACTCGTCGAAGCGCTTCTTGTAGATCACAAAGGCTTCTCGCAGACGAGCGCCTGTCTTGTAATCCGTCACCCGAGGGATATTCTTCAGAAGGACAAGGAAGTCCTTGCGAAGGCTTTCGATGAGGTCTTCGTCCACGACCTTCGTGGCGGCCAAAACTGACCGAAACGACTCGAGCTGGTCCCGATTCATGTCCGTCTCGAGCACGTAGCGATCAAACGCCTCTGCAAAGGCTTCCTCAATCGAAGAGGCTCCGTAGTCGCTCACCGGCGTAACCGGCTTCTCTACGTCGTCCTCAAGTGGTCCCGACGGGAAGTCCCGAACCTTCTTCGATGGATTCGTCTTGACGAGTCCGTTGAAACGAGCTCGTTGCTCTGGGCGCATGACCTTGAACCAGTAGCGATGCCCGAGCTCGTGGACGATCGTTCTGACGAGTCTTCCGTCCGGAGGAGCCGTGATCTTTACAATGTCTTCGCCCGAGTGATAAGTTCCCGCTTGGCTCTCGATGTTCGAGTAGCCAAGCTCACGATAGGCCTCCAGCTCGAGTGGGGTGAGCTTCTTGAACTCGGTCGAGGTGAGCAGCAGGGTACCTCGCCAGAGCTTGCCGAAACCTTTCTGCTGAACCCGTTGGTACGCTTCCTTGAGGTACCTGACGTAGGAATTGATCTCGGACGGCAGCGCCTTGGGGTCGCCGATCACGATCTTCATCCCGTGGAGGTCGAATTCCTTGAAGACGTTCAGGTTCTCGTAAGGAGTCTCGGGATGCTTGTCGTCGTGGTCTTTGACCCTTGCAGCGTCCTCGCGAAGGATCTTGAGGACCTTGTCCATCAGGTCCGTGAGACTCACGTTCTTCCACTTGCCCGGCGAACGCTCGAGAGATACATCGCTCGCCCCAGGGAAGTTGGTTCGGTAGAGGTTGAGCATG
>JACCDR012158839.1_pt1 | contig 12947 bp, 15 predicted proteins | sample 7446431 | NCBI WGS metagenome assembly JACCDR01 (sample SAMN15323443, study PRJNA562643) | freshwater metagenome | isolation source: river surface water | place: USA:Blue River Watershed | collected 2017-08-17
AGCGACATCACCTGTGAGAACGTCAACATTCGCGGGTTCTTCATCGGCATCGGCCGCCCGCACGGAGACACCAACGACGAGTTTATCCGCTTCAACAAGGGTGTGATCGCCAACTGCACCCAGTCCTTCGTGATCGGTCACAGTCAGGCGCGCAACAACGCCCTCACGCATTCCAACGTTGCTGGCTTTCATACGGCGATCTCCTCGCGCGGTGGCCTGACTGGCAATTCGAACTTGCATGGCGTTTATTCAAACATCCATTTCGGGCAAGGCTATCAGCTAGTTGATCATCCGCAGGCTGCTTGGTCTGGTCCTCTTAAGCTCCGTGATTGCTATGCCGAGCCGTTCCACAGGATCGGAACTTGGGCTGGTTCGCTTAAGCTTGATGGGTGCTTCCTGTCGTTTCTTGAGCAAGAAGACACTCTTGGTTCGACATACAACCACGGCAATATCCAGCATTTGATCCTCGACAACACGGAGATTGGTCTTCGCCATGGACTGATGCTGGAGGGATGGGGTGACACCGCAGGCCGCGTAGACTTCGTGAATGGCTCCGCAGTCAATCTGATTGGAACCAATAACTACGACAACCTTCCGTCTGGCGAGCCCGATAAAGTGTATCGCGGGCAGCAATACATGCAATTTGTGTTTACGAAGCCTGGGTTTAACAACCGCCGATTGATCTCGTCTGGCGAGATTATGGAGGGCGGCTTCGGTCACGACCTCAATTTCTACAACGATCAACGCACAGTGATGACATTCCTTGATCAGCACTGGACCCAGTATTCGGCCAAGTTCCCAAAAGGCGACTTACCGTATCTTGGCGGGTCGTCTGAAATGCAGGGTTCTGTGCAGCAGTTCAACGTTCCAAAAATCACGCAGTGGCAACTCAGCGTCAATGTTACTTCGCGGTCTGGCTTTGATCTCGTCTGCGACCGGACAAGCTGCGGTGACATCAAGGCGGATGTTGGAGATGTGTTTGGGTTCCGACCGCCGGGCGCGGATGATACTCTGCGTATTCCGACTTGGTTCATCTGCGTTTCAGTTACGACATCCACGATGACGCTTCGTCAGTTGCATAACTACTGGCAGGCGAGCCGCTACGACTACACGGTTACAGGCTGGTCGTATTACCAGATATCAACGGGCGCTCATCTCGTTGAATACATCTGCACTCGCATCAGGCAACAGGTCCGCCTGTTTGTCGGCGATGTGACTTCGGGGTCTGCCGTCATCAGCAATATCAGACATGCGTTCCGCTACGGCGCTACGGACGACTTTACAGCCGCCAACTTCAACAACCCGTATGGCACCGTTCTCGGCATGGATGTGGGCGACTACTTCCTTCACCAAGAGATCGAGCGCGCCAACACGGGCGGCTCCGGGCTGAAGGTCCACAACCGGATCAGCGCCATCGACTTCACGGCCAACACGATCACGTTGACCGAAAACTTCAACATCACGAGGACGAACTATCCAATCGTCTTCTACGTGAGAACCTACACAGCCTAAGACGCTGGCCGGCGGCGTAAGCCCGGTAATCCCGCAGCAACAGCAATCTAAGCAAAGGGAACAACGGTCATGGCCGGTGGTAACATCCTTACGTCTCTTCACGGCAAGCTTCTCGGCCTAGGCCGACAGGGCAACCTTCTTTCGGATCGCGGTGACGGCACCATGATCCATGGGCGCACTGCCTATGTGAACACTGCCGCCTCGACGGCGCTGACGGCGTCCTCGACGGAAACCCTGTTCAGCACGTCCTACTCGATCCCGGCCGGCGCGCTGGTCGAGGGACAGCTTATCAAGATCAAGTACCAGGGCATCTGCACGGCGACCAACAGCACCGACACCTTTGCTGCCCGCCTGCGCATCGGCGGCGTTGCCGGCACGCTGCTCTATACCCACACCGCCACGGACGTTGCCAACAACGACGTGTTCCTCGGCGAGTACAACCTGATCATCCGCACGGTCGGCGCTTCCGGCACGATGGTCGGCTGGGGCTGGGGCAAGAACATTCCGGCCGCAGAGGGCACCATTGCCGTCCGCGACGACATTCTGGCCAGCACCACGATTGACACGACGGCGGCGCAGGTTGTTGGCGTGACGGGTCAGTTCTCGTCCACCAACGCGGGCAACAGCGCCAGGCTTGATTTCATCAGCGTGGAGCTTGCGTGAGCGGACTAGAAGATGTCCTCAAGCGCTTGAGTGCGCTGTCTGAAGAGGACAAGAAGGAGGTTGTCGCGAGCACTCTTGCGGCAACCAAAGACGTTCGATTTGTGCCAAACGCAGGGCCTCAATCCGAGGCATGGTTCAGTCAAGCGGACGAACTGTTCTATGGCGGCGCGGCGGGTGCGGGCAAGTCTGCCCTTCTCGCCGGTCTGGCCGTAGAGCGACACAAGAAGTCGATCATCTTCCGTCGCGAGTACCCGCAGATACGCGGGCTTGTCGATGAAGTGGCCCGCATCCTTGGCACCCGCGATGGATACAACGGGCAGGACAAGGTCTGGAAGCTCGGTCCCGACAAGGTCCTGGAGTTCGGCAGCGTCCCGCACGAGGACGACAAGGAGAAGTACCAAGGCCGCGCCCACGACTTCAAAGGGTTCGACGAGATCACCGCCTTCACGGAAAGCCAATACCGCTTCCTGATTGGCTGGGCACGCTCGACGGACCCCGACCAGCGCGTCCGCATTGTGTGCGCGGGCAACCCGCCCATGACGGCGGAAGGCGCATGGGTCATCAAGTATTGGGGGCCTTGGCTCGATCCGACGCATCCGCGCCCTGCGAAGCCCGGTGAATTGCGTTGGTTCACGACGCTTGACGGCGAGGACATTGAGGTAGACGGCCCCGGCCCGCACGACATCAACGGCAAGTTCGTCAAGGCTCGGTCGAGGACGTTCATCCCCGGCAAGCTGGAGGACAACCCAGAGCTTCTGTCGTCGGGCTATGCGGCAACGCTGGAGGCAATGCCAGAGCCGATGCGTACCATGCTCCGCGAGGGGCGGTTCGATGTTGCGGCGAGGGATGCAGATTTTCAGGTGATCCCGACGAAGTGGATCATCGAGGCGCAGAACAGGTGGACCCCGCGTCCGCCCGACACGCTGATGATGACGGCCATGGGCTTTGACCCGGCCGGTGGCGGGCAGGACCAAGCAGTTCTGGCTTATCGCTACGGTGGATGGTTTGGAGAAATGATCGCCGTCAAGGGCGAGGAAACGGCCGATGGCAGCAGTATGGCGGCGATGGTTCTTAAGCATCGTCGCAATGGCGCTCCGGTTGTTGTTGATATGGGCGGTGGTTACGGCGGCGCTGTCTCGATGAGGCTCGAAGACAACAAGTGCGAGCACATCAAGTTCAACGGCGCAGGATCATCGGCGGCACGAACGAAGGATGGCACGCTGTCCTTTGTCAACAAACGCGCTGAAGCGTGGTGGAGAGCCCGCCAGGAACTCGACCCCGACCAGCCGGGCGGCTCTGTCATCGCGTTGCCGCCCGATCCTGAACTGAGAGCGGACCTTGCGGCCCCGACGTGGACGCTTCGGCCCAACGGCATTCTGATCGAAAGCAAAGACGACCTTCGCAAGAGGCTGGGGCGCTCGCCGGGTAAGGGCGATGCCGTCGTGATGGCTCTGGCGATGGGCGACCAAGCAATGAAGCGGCAACAGCGGCGCGGGATAACCGGCCACCATCCGCAAGTGAACCTTGGCTATGCCAACCTGAAGAAGAAGTGGAAGTAGGTCATGGGCTTTATCGCAAAGATGCTCAAGCCGAAGGTTCCGACCATTGTGATGCCGCAAGCGCCGACGCCTTCGGCCCCTGCGGTGATGCCGGATACGGACGCGACCGAGGTCAAGCGGGCTCAGAAGCTTGAGATGACCCGCCGGATGCAGCGGTCGGGGCGGGCCTCGACGATCCTGTCTACCGGGACCGGGTCTGCCGGCGGTGACGACTTCGGAAGCCCGCGCCTTGGTGGATAACACCCATCCCGACATGCGGGATCTGCTCGGAAGGCTGACGGCCACGCACGCCAATTTACGGGCGCGCGGCATGGTCACGGCGTCCGAGGACATGAACGCGGCCATCGGGCTGTGTGAGCGGGCGTTGCTTGAGCGTGACGAAGCCCGTGTGGAGATGAAGCGCATCAAAGCGCTGGATGTCGAGATCGGTCGCCTCAAGTACCAGAACGTCCAGTTGAACAAGGCGCTGTCCGAGGCGCGGGATGAGGCGAAGAAAGCCGCCATTCCGATGGACGAGGCACGCGAGATCGCACGGGCAGAGGTTCGGGCGTTGCTGAAGCCGTATCTGACAGATGGCGCACAGGGCATGAGAATGCTGGCGCTGACTATAGCAGCCGAACTCAATGCCCGTTGGGGAAAAGAATAGCATGGCAAAGCCAAAGGACATGTTGGGTCAGCGGTTTAGCCGTCTTGTTGTCACTGCGTTTGAGGGAAGTCGGAATGGCTTTGCACAGTGGCGTTGCGTCTGTGATTGCGGAACTGAAACCGTAGTTTTGGGGTCGCGGCTTCGCTGCGGGAAAACAACATCTTGTGGGTGCGCGTTTAGACAACACGCAAAGCAGCTTTGCGAAGCGAACCGGGTGTTGCCCGTTGGAGCGACGCAGACGCCGGAATATCGAGCGTGGACAGCAATGCGCTACCGCTGTCGCGACAATGGCAATAAGCAGTGGAAAAACTACGGCGGACGGGGTGTTTGTGTTTCTCCGAAGTGGGATTCGTTTGCCGCTTTCTTGCGCGACGTGGGGCCTCGCCCTTCGCCGGAACACTCGTTAGACCGCATCGACAATGATGGAAACTACGAGCCTGGAAATGTGCGGTGGGCTACGAGAATAGAACAAGCAAACAATAGACGCACCAATAGGATTACCGCCATTCTTGGTGAGCCGATGACCGTCACCGATGCGGCGCGGAAGCTTGGCTTAAACCCCCGGAAGGTTTTGCTTCGCTTGCACCAAGGGTGGACGGAAGAAAGGGCGCTGTCGTGACACTCAAGGCGGCAGTTACCAAGCTGATCGAACGCGGCGAGCATCTGTTCAGCAAGCGGTCGGGGTGGGTCTCGGCGCTTCAGGACGTGGCCGAACACTTCTACCCGGAGCGCGCTGACTTCACGACGCAGCGTTCAAGCGGCAGCATGTTCGAGAACTTCGGCATGATGACCTCGGTTCCGGCGCTGATCCGCCGCGATCTGGGCAACACCTTGTCGGCAATGTTGCGTCCGCGTGGTCAGGAATGGTTCCGCATCCGCACGTCGGACGACAAGATCAACGAAGACCCGACCGCCAAGCAGTGGCTCGATTGGGCGACGGATCGGCAGCGCAAGATCATCTACGACAAGCGCGCCCGGTTCGTCCGTGCCACCAAGGAGGGCGACCAGGATTTTGCCGCCTTCGGCCAGTGCGTGCTGTCGATTGACGTGAACGAGGACCGCGACGGCCTGCTGTATCGGTCGTGGCATCTGCGCGATGTGGCGTGGATGGAAAACGCCGCGATGGAAATCGACACGATATTCCGCAAGTGGAAGCCGCAGGCGCGCAATCTGGTCCAGTTGTTCCCGAAGACGGTAGACGCCAAGGTCCGCGAGCTTGCGGAAAAGGAACCGTTCAAGGAAGTGAAGTGCATGCACGTCGTGATCCCCTCCGACGAGTGGAAGATCAGCGACGAAAAGTTCAAGGGCCGCACGGGCTTTGCCTTCGTGTCCCTGTACATCGACTGCGACAACCAGACGGTGCTGGAAGAGGTTCCCCGCAAGCGGCTGGGCTACATCATCCCGCGCTGGCAGACGGTGTCGGGCTCGCAGTACGCGCACGGCCCGGCCTATGTGGCGCTGGCCGATGCGAGGCTGTTGCAGCAGATGACGCTGACGCTGCTTGAGGCCGGCCAGAAGTCGGTCGATCCGCCGATGGTCGCGGTCGGGGAAATGATCCAGGGCGGCGTGAACACCTATGCCGGCGGCGTGACGTGGGTCGATGCCGACTACGACGAAAGGCTGGGCGAGGTTCTGCGCCCGATGACCATCGACAAGACGGGCCTGAACTGGGGCACGGAACAGGCGATGCGCATCGAGCAGATCCTGTCGCGTGCGTTCTACCTCGATCAGGTGCGCATGCCGCAGTTCGACGGCCAGCCGAGGACGGCGACCGAGTTGCGCATGGTCTACGAACAGTGGGTTCGTTCGGCTCTGCCGCTCTTCGAGCCCATCGAGACGGAATACAACGCTGCGGTGTGTGACGAGACGTTCGAACTGGCGCTTGAGAATGGCGCGTTCGGGTCGGTCATGGACATGCCGGCAATGCTGCGCGGTCAGGAAATCCGGTTTGAGTTCGACAGCCCGATCCAGGGCGCGGTGAAGCGGGCCAACTCGCAGGCGTTCCTTGAGAGCGCTCAGTTGCTTGCCACGGCGGCGCAGCTTGATCCGAATGCCATCCACGTCTTCAACACCCGTCAGGCCATCCGCGATGCGCTCGACGGTGCCGGCGCTCCCTCCGATTGGTTCAACACCGAGGAAGAGGCGGCGGCGATTGTTGACGCGGCGCAGCAGGCGCAGGCCGAGCAGATGGAACTGGCACAGGTTGAGCAGGGCGCGCAGATCGCCAATCAGGTCGGTCAGGCCGGTCAGTCCCTCGCTGCCATGGAAGGCATGATGTGAGCGGGCATCCGTCCGGTCGGCCTGTCAGGGCAAGCGTCGTGAAGAAGGTTCGTCAGCCTGTCGGTACGTTCACCGGCTACGTGACGATGAGGCTGAACCAGAACATGGATCAACTGGCAGGCGGCTGCGGCTTCCCGATCATGCGGGCAGACGAGCAAGTCTTGGGAGCATGGGTAAGGCGATGAGGATTCGACGCACGAAGTACGAGCGTGAGGTTCGCAAGGCATACGACGAGGCTGAAAAGCTGATGGCGGAAGGTAAGCCGCAGGAAGCGTGGGCACGGTTGGACATGGCCCCGAAGCCCCGTGAAATCCGCAAGACGACGGTCGTCACGACCAGCGTGTCCTACCATCGGCCGAGCGCGTCATAAGTGGCGCGCAAGCCTGTCGCCACCAAGCAGCCGTGGCACCCCTACGAATGGGAACCGGCTGACGCATACGCATTGCAGGCTGTCGCCCGTGGCGTTGCCAACGAGGCGCAGCAGAAGCGGGCGCTGGATTGGATCATCAGGTCCGCCGGCACCTACGACGCAACGTTCTATGTCGGACAGCAGGACGCTACCGACTTTGCACAGGGATCGCGGCACGTCGGGCTTCAGATCGTGAAGCTCGTCAATCTGCCTGCTACCCTCATCGAGAAGGCGAAGAATGTCTGAAGCCACCGCTGACACCACCACGGATGCGACGACCACAGCGGCCCCGGAAGGGGCCGTTCCTGTTTCTGGCACCCCTGATGCCGCAGCCCCCGCGCCTGCCGCTGGTGAGGCTCCCGCTGCGTCTGGGACACTGCTGACAAGCGAGCCTGCTGAGAAGCCGGTCGTTGCGCCTGCGGATTGGCCGGAAGATTGGCGCGCGAAGGTGGCCGGCGAGGATGCCAAGGAGCTTGCGCGTCTCCAGCGCATGGGTTCCCCGGCCGATGTCTGGAAGGCATACCGCGCGCTTGAAGCCAAGATCAGCAGCGGGCAGTTGAAGCAGGGCCTGAAGCCCGACGCCTCGCCCGAAGAGATCGCGACGTGGCGCAAGGAGAACGGCCTGCCTGAGACGCCGGAAGGCTATCAGCCGCAGTTGCCGAACGGCATGATCCCCGGCGAGGCGGACAAACCGCTGATCACCGGGTTCCAGAAGACCGCGCACGAACTGGGCATGACGCCGGACCAGTTCAACAAGACCCTCGCCTGGTACTACGGCGAGATGGACAACGTGCAGGCTTCGCAAGTCGAGGCCGACCGCGCGTTCCGCTCCGAGGCAGAGGAAGTTCTGCGCGCCGAGTGGGGCAACGGCTACCGCGCCGAGGTCAAGGGCATCGCGAATTTCATCGAGGCTTCGGCACCCGCCGGCCTTGGAGACATGCTGTTCAACGCCCGCACGCCTGACGGCAAGCTGATTGGCGATCACCCCGAGGTGCTTCGTTGGCTGTCGTCCTTGGTGCGGACGGTCAACCCCTACGCCAAGCTTGTTCCGGCTGGATCGGCAGACCCGATGAAGGCCGGCGAGGCTCGTATCACTGAGATCGAGCAGACCATGCGCAGCGATCCGCAGGCGTATTGGAAGAACCCCGAAATGCAGGCCGAGTACGGCCGGCTTCTAGAGGCGCGTGTAGCCACGAGCGGCCGCGCTGCATGACGCCGGACGATGTCAAGGCCATGATGGCCTACGATCCGCAGACCGGCAACTTCATATGGAAGGTTCGGCGCGGACAGGCGGCTGTCGGCAAGATTGCAGGAACGCCGCACAATCAAGGCTACATCCAGATCAAGGTGGGCGAGAAAGTTATCTTGGCCCACCGATTGGCGTGGTTCGTTACCTACGGCGAGGTCCCGTCTTGTGACATCGAACACATCAACGGAAACAAGCTGGACAATCGGATTGCCAATCTGCGGCTTGCAACGCGGTCGCAGAACATGGCGAACAAAGGCCCCAACCGCAACAGCAGAAGCGGTCTGAAGGGCGTCTACTATTTCAAACGTACCGGCAAATGGGTCGCAGGGTTTCGCAAGGACGGACTCCGCATCCACGTCGGTTACTTCGACACCGCTGAAGAAGCGGCGGAAGCTCACCGAGTGGCCTACGAAAAGGCGTTCGGCATCTACGCTCGCGCAGCGTAACGCGCACCCCGGCGACAAGTAACGGACAACCCGCAAGGCCCCGCGAACCTCGCCACCCTACGCCACAAGCTGACGACCCGGAAAGTGTGGAGCGGCCCCATCAGGGCAACCCGCAATACACCCGCGCGGGCAACCGACGGCTACGGCTTTCACCCCGTAACCCTCTGAAATCATAGGTGAAACTATGCCCGCTACCGCTTTCCAAATTCAGTACCGAAGCGAGTTTAACAGCGCCTTCGAACAGCGTCAGTCGATGCTGTCTGCCTCCGTCACGCGCGAGGCCGTCATCAAGGGCAATCAGGCCACGTTCCTGGTCGCCGGCTCCGGTGCGGCCACCGCAGTGACCCGTGGCGTCAACGGTCTGATCCCGGCTCGTTCCGACGATCTGAACCAGTACACCGCGACGCTGGTCGAGTGGCATGACCTCGTCCAGAAGACGGACTTCAACATCTTCGCTTCGCAGGGCGACGGTCGTCGCATCATGCAGGAGACGACGATGGGCGTCATCAACCGCAAGATGGACCAGGACATCCTGACGGAACTCGACAACGGCACGCAGGACGCGGGTAACACCGCCACCACGATGTCGCTGTCTCTTGCCCTCCGCGCTTGGACCATCCTCGGCAACGCCGACGTTCCGGTGCAGGAAGAAGACAAGATGTTCTGCATCATCAGCCCGGCTGCGTACAGCTACCTGATGCAGACCAAGGAGTTCGCTTCGGCCGACTACGTCGAGGTGAAGCCGTTCTCCGGGCCCGCCCGCCAGTATCGTCGCTGGGCCGGCGTGAACTGGATCATGCATCCGAACGTCTCGGGCGCTGGCACGTCGGCTGAGAAGCTGTTCATGTTCCATCGCGACGCTATCGGTCAGGCCGTCAACACTGGCGACATGTCCATGGCTGTCGGCATCGACGAGGAACAGAACTACTCCTACGCCCGCTGCTCGGTCTACATGGGGTCGAAGATCCTTCAGAACACCGGCATCGTGCGCATCAACCACGACGGCTCGGCCTACGCCGCCACGTAATCCCTGAAAACCTGAAAGGAGCCTCATCATGGCTTATTCGACTTCTGCCCCTCCGATGCTTGTCGCCCAGGGTATTGGCGGCTACGGCAAGATCTGGATGTACGTCACGGCTGCGGATGCGGCTGGTGCCGTGGATGCAAATGATTTTTTCACAAACGGTAGCGCCCTCGGCCTTTCCGTCTCTGACACCATGTTCGTGGTTGATACGGCCACCCCGTTGACCACGCTGCATCGCGTTGAGTCGGTTACGGCCGGCGGCGCGGCAGACGTTGCTCTGGGTACGACCGTAGGGTCCGCGACCACTGGCGACTAACCAAGCTGGGCGGGGGAGCAATCTCCCGCCCTTCCTTCTCTCCAGCAAAGGTGATCCATGGCTGAAGCCAACCTTGCCACCACCGCGCCTCTCGCAGTCGCGCCGAAGCCTCGTCCCAAGATGTTGGGCGAGAGCCGGTTCGCACTGTCGTCCTATGCGACCAACCGCTGGTCAGTGACGCTTGAAGCAGGCGTTCCCTACGACCGCGTGTTCGAGCCCGACTTCTGGTCGCACGTCGCCCGCAAGATGCGCATCGGTGACATCATTGATCTTCATTCGGAAGACACCTCGTTCTATGCGGAACTCTATGTCGTGGCTGCACATCGGCTGGCGGCAAAGGTCGTTGAACTGCGGCGCGTTGACCTGGCTCCGGCGGTTCAAGTCTCTTCGGGTGACGCGACCCTGACGGTGAAGTTCCGTGGCCCTCACGCGCGGTACTGCGTGATGCGCGGCGGCGAAGTGGTCAAGGACAAGTTCCAGACCGAAGAAGAGGCGATTGCGGCGCTGGCCGACTATCGCAAAGCCTTCGCGGCGTAAGGATCTCACGGCATGGCGTCCAAGCTCACAATCTACAACGGCGCTCTGCGCGCCATTGGCGAACGACGCCTTGCCTCGCTCACCGAGGATCGTGCGTCCCGTCGTGAGTTGGACGACGCCTACGACGACGTTGTCGCCAACTGTCTGGAGATGGGCTTCTGGAAGTTCGCCATGCGGACTGTGCAGATCGAGCCCACGTCCGATGCGGCACCGGAGTTCGGCTACAACTACGCCTATGCACGCCCTGACGACTGGGTGTCCACCTACAACATCAGCGCGGACGAGCGGTTCTCGACCCCGCTGGACGACTACAACGACGAGGGCGAGTACATCTTCTGCGACGTGGAGCCGCTCTATCTGCGCTACGTCTCGAATGATGCGGATGCGGGCGGCAACGTCAGCAACTGGCCCCGCTCGTTTGTGACCTACGTCGAGTTGATGCTGGCCTACGCCACGGCGGTCAACATCACCGGGTCCGCTGAGAAGCGCGACATGGCCCGCAAGGAGGCTGAGAAGGCCAAGGCGCAGGCCAAGGCCAAGGACGCCATGCGGGGCGCGACGGGCAAGATGCCGGAAGGTACGTGGGTCCGCTCGCGTGACGGTGGGTTCCGTACCCGCTCCCGGTGGAACGGGCGGTTCTCGTAAATGCCTAAACAGAACGTCGCGCTACATCAGCCGGCTTTCTTGCGAGGGTAATACTGGGCTGGCATCTTTGGGGTTTCGACGGCGCGCGTAACGTCCCATCCGTTTCGAAGCCGTCCGTGCAGAAAGTCCTTGGTCAGTCCGGTAGCGGCACAAAGTTCGGAGAGAGTGTAGGTCTGGCCTTTGTATTCAAGGCTGCGGTTGGTCACGCGGTTGTTGGCCTGTTCCTTCTTGGTTGCCCATCGGCAATTCCCAGGTTCGTAGTTGCCGGTCTTGTTGGGATGCCGATCAAGGGTCGTGCCTTCTGGCCGTTCGCCCATATCGTCAAGGAAGTTGGAGAACGTCTTCCATCGTTCGCACACTTCAATGCCCAGCGACTTGTAGTACGCGTGCGCCGGGTTCGAAGGATAGTAACAACGGGCCATCATCGACTGCCACGACTTATAGGTCGGCGACCTGCCCGCCATTGTCGTGTGCCGATGCGTGCCGCGAGTGCAGCCACAGTTTGTCGTTGCGCCGTACTTGAGATTGGCACCGCCAGCGATCTTCGGGTTTCCGCAAGAGCATCGGCACTCCCATGCGCCGCCTCGGCTGCTGCCATCTACATGACGAAGAACTGTTAACTGCCCGAATGTCTGTCCGGTCAAATCGTCAAACTTTTTTTCGCGGCGATGAGTACAGCCACATGAGAATGTCCGCCCTGAAACAAGGGCCTCCTTTTGAACAATCCGAACATTCCCGCAATCGCATCTGCATACCCAAGGGTATCGTTTCCCTACGAGAGTTGTTGACTTTGCTTCCACCGACAGCATTCCAAATTTCTGCCCGACGATATTCTTTGCGAGGTGCATGATGGCGTCCTTTCTGATCAACAGAATAGACGATGCCACTGGCATTTGCAAGAAGGGTGACTACAGATGAAGGCAAATATTGCCTTACATGCCATGAACAGAGGGACGGTATCGCCGCACGCGCTTGCGCGGACGGACGTTGATCGCCTTCGGCTGTCGGCTGAAACGCAGACCAACTGGATGCCGCGCACGCTCGGCCCGATGATGCTGCGGCCGGGTCTGGGCTACGTCGCCTCGACCTACTCCGATGCAAAGTCGCGCGGCGTGCCGTTCATCTTTTCCTCGACGGACTATGCGGCGCTGGAGTTCAGCGAGGGCATCCTTCGGGTTCTGGTGGACGATGAGCCCATCACCCGCGTCAACGTCACCTCGTCCATCCAGGACTTCACGTCGGCCCCGTCATGGACGCTGGCGACATCCGGCGGCGGCTCGGCGACGATCTCGTCCAACAAGCTGACGCTGAACCTCACCAACTCCGGTGGCGTGGCGACGGCGACGCAGCTTGGTTCGCTGGGCATCGGCGACGGCGGCAAGCTTCATGCGGTGCGTGTCGTGGTCGAGCGTGGCCCGGTCAAGTTCCGTGTCGGCAGCGCGTCGGGCACGGACGACTACATCACGACGACGACGCTGGACACGGGGACGCATAGCCTTGCCTTTACCCCGACGACGGCGTTTTACGTCCAGTTTGAGGGCCTGCTGCGGCTGAACAAGATCGTGTCGTCCTGCACCATTGAGGCGGCGGGCGTCATGACCTTGGCGACCCCGTACCAAGAGGAAGACCTCGGCCTGATCCGCACGGAACAGTCTGCGGAT
>JACCDR012580015.1_pt1 | contig 12944 bp, 21 predicted proteins | sample 7446431 | NCBI WGS metagenome assembly JACCDR01 (sample SAMN15323443, study PRJNA562643) | freshwater metagenome | isolation source: river surface water | place: USA:Blue River Watershed | collected 2017-08-17
GGCCTGGGCGTCGCGGCCGGCGTCGCGCCCGCTGGGGGGCATAGGCGCGGCCGGGCGGGGGTCGTAGGTGACGGGCTCGGTCTCGGCCTCATCGCCCGCCATGGTGGCGGTGAGCGCGTCCAGCGAGCGCCCGGGGCCGTTGCCGGCGGGGATGACGGGCACGTCGATCGTCAGCGACTGCTCGGCGCGGTCGGCCTGCTCGTCCACGTGCAGCGCGTGGGCAAGGTCGGTGCTCTTCGGCAGGTACTTGCACAGCCGGCGGATGACGGTCTTCTTCGCCATCGCCTCATAGTCGGTCTTCCACGGGCCGGAGTTCTTCGCGGCGCTCCGCTCGCGGATCAGCTCGACGTCGCCGATGCTCATGACGTCGAACGTGTTGAATCCGTCCTTCCACTGCGCCACGGCGTAGACGTAGGTCAGCGGGCCCGGGTCGTTGCTCGGGTCGGGGACGTGTTCGAGTACTTCCGACGTGCCGAACGAAAAGTGGAACCGATCCTTCTCGTGGACGGCGCGGGCGATCACGTTGCGGATCCCGCCGCTGCGCCGCGCCAGCTCGATCAGGCCCTGATAGCCGATGATCAACTGGCACCGATCGCGGTACGGCACCAGATACGCCTGGCCGAGAACGGGGTCCAGCTCAAGGCCCCACGCGGCGGCCTGCATCATCGCGCCCATGAGCGACGCGGGCGTGCAGTCGAGTAGCGCGGGAACGTTGGTGAACGTCGTCAGCGCGACGCGGGCGAAGCGCTGCGGGTCGATGCCACGCGGAACGGCGCGGCGGATTTCAGGAATCTGACGTTCGAGTAGGCCCCGAACCGTCGCCATCTTCTCTTTGGTCGAAACGATCGCCGGCAATGTCGTCCCCTCCTGGCGTGCCGCGTTCCCACAGCTCGCCGTCTGTCCATTCGTCTTCGAGCTGCGATAGGGCCCGAATCGCTCCGTCGTCGCCGCGGTCTACTGCGTGCTGAAGACGGGCGGAGCGCATCCGGGCCCATAGGGGTGGTAGCCGGCGCGTCACTGGTCGTGCTGACGCCACGTCTCGCGGCGCCAGTCCTCGGGCATGCGTCGCGCGCTGGTCTCGTGCGCGAGCACGTTGACCATGGCGACCGCGGCGGCGCCGAGCACGACGCCAACCGCCAGACCGATCCAGAAGTCAGCCGGCATGGTGTTACTCGGCCTTCTTCGACTGCTTGCGACGCGGCACCGCCCACGCGAATAGCAGGCCGTCCTGCTTCCGGGTGCGGACGCCGTACTCGCCGATGCGACGGCCGACGTTGTGGAGCCGGGCGGCCATGCGCGAGACCTGCTGCTCGCTCAGTCCTTCGGTGCTGAAGGTCAGCGCGTGCTGCGTCTTGATCGTCTCGGCCAGATCGGCGGCGAGCTGCGTGGGGATGTTGGTCCCCTTGCGGGTGGCGTTCGGCCGCGGGCCGATCGCGTAGCTAGTGAACGTCAGATCCGGCGTCGAAACCGGGGGTGCTTCCATCGTCGTTTCCATCAGTGGTCTCCTTGGCGGCGTCTTCGGCGTCCAGTACGTCGAGTAGCGGTAGCGGCTCCGGCTCGGTGCTGGCTTCGCGCACGATGCGCCGCAGGTCATCGCACGCTTTGTCGTGGGTCTTCTTGGCCGCGGCAGCGCTCTTGTGGTGGCGCTCCCACTCGGCCTGTGTTTCCTGGCAGTAGCGCTCGGCCGCGACGATGGCTTCGAGCGCTTCGGTATCGACCATCGGCGGTTCCCACGTGGCGAAATCGCTCTGGTTGTTCAGGTAGTACTGAAGCGATTCGCCGCCGGCCAGCGACAGCACGGGCAGCGCGCCGCGCGTGAGCTGTTCGGGGCGGGTGCAGCGCATCGCGGCGACGGCGGTGCGCGCGAATCCCTCATCGATCAGGATCTCGATCGCGTAGATGTCGCCTAGCACGCGGTGCTTTTTGAACGCGCGTTCAACCGTGATGTTCATGGTCAGAACAGCCGGTGCGAAACCAGCCGCAGCGCGTCGATGACGGACGCCACGTCGGGCGAGTTCTTCAGCGCTTCCGCGGCCTTCTCCAGTACGGCCAGCTCAGCGCGCTTCTCCGCGATGACGAGTGCGATCGATTCGCTCGCGTCCATCCGCTTCGGCGCGGCCAAGGCGACGTTGCCGACGATCTGTCCCTGCTGCTGTGCGTAGTCCACTGGTCCCCTCCTGTTCACTTCCACTTGCTGACTTTGTGAGCGCGAGCACGCGCGTCACGGGCCTTGAGAACGGTCTCGAACGCGTCGGCTCGCCGCTTGTGCGTAGCCTCGAAGTGCTGCGAGCGGAGCCGGCGGGTCTCTTCTAGAAAGTCGCGGTGCGCGTTGCAGGCGCCGACGTAGCGGCCGGCCGTGTCCAGCTCCTGACGGAGCGCGGGCTTCTCGCACCACGCGCATTCCGTGGCCGGCGGGCGGTGCGTCCAGATACGGCGCCACTGCACGGCGCGCGTGTTGATCAGGTGCGCTCGCAGCGCGACGTCAATCACTGCGCGCTCCGCCGCAGCGTGCGAACCTGCGTCGCGGCCACGGTGTAGCCGGCGCGGTTGCTCGCCTTCCACGTGTAGCGGTTGCCGTTCGGCAGGATGCCTACCGCGTGGATGCCAAGCGCCGCCTTGATGCGGTTCTCGGCTTCGCGCTTGACGTCTTCCTGGGTCTTGATGATCTCGACGGCGAGCGCGCGATCCCGGTCCCATTCCACCGCTTCGATCGGCAGGTCGATCGCGTCGGCTTCTTCGCGCGGGTAGAGCGCGTGCAGGATCTTCGTCGCGCTGACGGAGCTGTCAGGCTCGGGCGGGTCGCGCTTCTCGACGCGGCGCCAGAATTTCTCTTCGGCCGCGATGAGCTGATCGATGAACGACTGGTTGCGCGGGATGTCGGTCCACAGGAACGTCTGACCGCCGATGAGCACGGCGATCGATCCCCATAGGTAGCCGGTCACGGCTAGCTGGTGCTGTAGCTGGATCTGGTACGCAAGCGGCGGCTCGTCGCGCCAGTCCTCGCGGCGCCAAGCGCTCGTCGTCTTCAGCTCAAGCGCGCCCGGCGTGGCGAACGGCGGCGGCGTCGGGCCGTCGTCCCACTTGGTGACGATCCGGTCCAGCGTGGCGAACATGAACGGCACGGTGCCGCTCCGCTCGATCGCGTAGTTGCCGGGGTCGTAGGTCGTGCGGCCGGTCTCTTCCTCGTACGCGTCGGCGATGACGGGTTCGAGCCGATGGCCCCACTTGATGTGATCGTGCTCGTCTTCGGTCAGGTCGGCGAGCCCAACCTTCTCGGCGTAGAGCTGAAGCGGAGACTTCCACTTCGACACGCCGAGAATGACCGCGGCATCGCTCGCGCCGATGCCCTGGCGCCGCTCTTCCAGCCATGCCGAGCGGTCGCCGTCGTTACGCTTGAGCAGCATCGCGCCCCCCGCGTTGCTACTCCCTTCTAGGTCGTCGGCCAAAGCTCACGCGGGCCCCGCCACAGGGACGCTAGAGCTGTGTGATAGATCGTGATACCGAAGGTCGAAAACTACCCAAAAGCTCCGTTGAGCGCCTGACGGTTTCACATGTAAAACCGGGCTGTTCCGTCAGGCCCCAACGTCTTGGCGGGGACTCTTAATCTGTTGGTTGAGGGTTCGACTCCCTCCCGGCTCACCAACTCAAAAAAGCCCCGCAAACATTGACGATTTCCGCTCTAGCGGGTCGCCTCCTGCGTCCCGGTTTCCAGTTCAGAATCGGCCGAATGTGATACGGATGTGATACGCGAACCGGCGCGGCGCTTCGGCAGCTCCGCTTCGGCCGGGTCCAGCAGCGCCACGGCGGCGCTCAAGGTCTCCGGCTTCTGGTTGTCGTAGCGCTCGGTCGTCGCCGCCGAATGGTGGCCGAGCAGGTCACGGATCACGCTCAGCGGTACGCCCTTCTCGCTCAGCCGGGACGCAAACTCGTGTCGCAGGTCGTGCCACCGAAGGCCGACGATCCCGGCTCGCCGGCAGGCGGCAAGGAAAGCCGTCTTGAACGTCCCGATCGCGTCGCCCACTTCGTTCGACATGATCGGCTTGCTCTTCGGCTTGGGCCGGCCGGCGGCGTCCTTCCGCTGCGTCTCGATGATGGCGGCGAGCATCGGTCCCTTGACCGGCACGAACCGCGTCTTCCCGCTCTTGGCGATCTCGCCGCGGATGGCAAGGTAGCCGGCCTTCACGTCGAGGTCAGCGAACGTCACGGCTAGCAGCTCGCCGCGGCGCATCCCGGTCAGCAGCGCGAGCTGGATCGCCCGCTGCAGCCACGGCGACGCTTCCGCCATCAGCCGATCTTCTTCGTCGCCGGTCAGCCGGCGGTGCCGCTTGTTGTCCTCGGCGACCAGCGAGATCAGAACCTTGTCGCCGCGCTTGAACGGCGTCCGCTCGATGTACTCTTCGCCGACCGCCCAATTGAACATGTGCCGGAGCCGGGCGATGTAGCGGTTGATCGTCGCCGGGCTGCGGCGCTGCTTCTCCTTGCGGTTCGGCAGCAGGATCGGCTCGCGCAGAAACTTGATGTACTCGCGGACCATCGCGGTATCGATCGCGCCGAGCTGCGTTGTCTTGAACCACGCGACCATCGCGTCCACGCGCTCGTCTTCGGCGCCGGCCAGCTCTTCGTACTCGATGTACTCCCGCTTGTAGCGGTCAGCGAATTCGGAGAACGGCACGCGCGGATTCCCGCCGGCCACGTGTGCGCGCTCACCGTTCGGCGTGAAGCGACCGACGCGAACGGCGCTCCGCATCCGCTCGTAGACGATCTGCGCTTCGCCCTTGTTCTTGATCGTCTCGCCGGCCCACGTGTTCAGGTTCACGCGTGCGTACGTCTCGCCCACCTTACAGCTCGCCCACCACGGGTGAACGCATCCGTTGATCTTCTTCGCGTCCTTCGCGTGCTCGCAGCGCTTGTAGAGTCCCATTTGGCTGTCTCCGGTTCGGGGCTGCTTAGGCGGGGATGCGTCCCGCGCGGGGCGCTATCGTGTTCGCCGCCATCCACTCATCAACCCACTCCGGCAGAAATTTTATCACACGGCGACCGCCGATCCTAGTGTGCCGGATCTCACGGTTCGTCACGGCCGTGTAGATGGTGTCGGCGCTTACGCCCGCGTACGTCGCGGCGTCGCCCACGTTCAGCCATCGCGTGGTTACTGCTTCGTTCATGCTCAATGCTCCGTCGGGCGGTCGGCTTCGCGTGCGAGCTGCAGCCGTATGTCGTGCTGCATCCCGATCGCGCGGCCCAGCTCCGTCGCGTAGTCGCTCAGCGTGATCTCTTCCGGCTGCAGCGCGGTCGCCCATACGTGGTAGGCGAACATCGCTAGCGCGTGGATGATCACGTCGATCTCGACGTCGTTGAATTCCTTCGTCAATGCCCGGGCGTGTTCCCGGGCGCGTCGGCCGCGCTCGGCGGCTGCGACGTCGTCTTGCTGCTCGTCTTCCATGCGCCGTCCTCAAGCGCCTGCATCGTTCCCTGCAGGGCGGCAAGGGCGCGCGTGACGGTCGACGCGTCGGCTCCGCACGGGTGCAGCTCGATCGCCATGAGCTGCCCGTCAATCTGTGCGTTGAACCGGATCGTTCCGAAGGTCTCTGAAACGGGCATCACGCGCCCCCGAAAGCAAGCGAGCCGGACCCCACCGTACCGCCGAACGCGCGCCCCGGAGACAGCCAGTCACCAAGCGCACGACAGCGGCCGGCGGAGCCCGGCTCAATCGCAATGATACCGCACGCGAGCTGCAGCGAGCACGTCAGCTCAAGCTGCTTCACCGAACGAACCGGACGCTTCACCGTGGGAACCATCGCCGTTGAGGCGACAGAATCGCGCCGCGCCTGGGGGTCGTCAATAGCGCAGCGGGAGCGTATTGCAAATATTTCGCTACGCTGGCGGTGGAGCCTGAAGCGTAGCCGTGCGGGCGGGCGCCCGCAACCCTACAACGCACGACGGTGCAGCATCAGACTCAAGGGGGGTCGTCTGAATGCTGCACCGTGTGCGCGATTCAGATCACGCGGACCGCGCCATCCCGGCGCCAGCCAGCATGCCCTGAATTCCGGCCTTGAACGCTTTCAGCTCGCCGATCTCGATCTCCGACTGCTCGACCCAATCGCGCAGTAGCTGCAGCCCGGCGATGGCGTCGTCCAGTGTCTTCAGCGCGGTCAGCTTCGCGCGTTCGGACGCGGGCAGCAGGGAGTCAGGTACGGAGCCGGCGCCCGTCTTCCGCTTGTGATTGCGAAGCGCCTGCTCGACGCTGCCGTACGTCGTCGTGATGCCGCGCTGCCGCGCGATGTCGAACAGCCGGCGCGCTTCCTGGGCGAGCGGCGCCCGAACGTCGGCTTCCTTCATCAGCTCGATCGAGATCGCCCCACGCGGCGCGATCGTCTTCTTCTCGATGCCACCTTCCGGCGCGCTCTCCGGGCTCTCGCTGGCGACGTCCGCGGCCGGCTCGTGTCCGTTCAGGTGTCCGCCCTTGACGCCAGTACGCAGCCAAAGCCGGAGTACTTCGTTAACGGCGTCGATGTTCCCGCGATTGACGTAGACGATGCCGCGGCGCTGCGCTTCGTGCTTGAGCGCCTGCATTCGGTCCATGGCGAGACCGTCCGTGTAGAGCAAAGCCTTGGTGTTGGCGGGGAGCGGCGGCAGCGCGCCAGTGGGGTACTTGGCGAGTCCGTCGAACAGCGCGAGCTGCGGATGCATGCCGAGTTCCTTCGGCAGTCCGTAGCCTCGGCCCACGACGCACGCGACCATCGAACCGTCCGACAGATCAACGTGAGTGTTGCTCATGATTCCTTCCGCTTGGTGGTCTTACGCTTCTTCTTGCTGGGGTCCAGTGACGCGCCGCCGGCCTTCTTCACCGCGGCCCAACGTGCGCGCATGCGCTCGGCCTGAGCCTCCCGCATTTCGTCGCTCATGGCGTTGCGCTTGCGCTGCGGCTTCGAGCTGGCGGACAGTGTCGGCGACGGTGCGGAGCCCGATGGTGAGTAGGGCCCGTCGCCATTCGTAGGGCGCTGGGGGCGCCCTGGCTTTCGCTTGCCGAAAGCCGTTTCTATCGATTCGATCGCGTAGCCTCGCAATTGCGGAACCGCTCGGGCGATCTCTCCAATCTGCCCGGCGAGTCGTGCGATCTCTACCCTCGCGCCTAGCTCGATCAATACCTTTTCGTTGAGCATCCGGTCTCCCTCCTACGGCCGGTCTTCCCTGGCTGCTACGGCTCCGGGGGCCCGTGCATCGGGCCTTTCCCGTCGTCGTCGCCACTTTGGTATACCAGTACGCTCGGCCGTGTCAAAAGAAAAAGGCCGGCGGGGGCCGGCCTGGGGGAGTAGAGCTGAAGCGTAATCGGAGGCGAAACTAGGTCAGTTGGTTCAGCCCGAAGCGCTTGATCATGTTGTTCGGTCCGATCATGTCGCGCGCCTTCAAGGTCTCACGCGCGGCGTTCCATCGGTCCTCGGTGATGCCGGTATCCTTCTTTGCCTTCCACTGTCGATACCTCACGTTCCCGCCATGGCTGGCGGCGTAGCGCGCGGTGTAGCGCAGTACGATCTGCTCGTCCGCTGTCAGCTCGACGGGCGTCGGCTTCAGCTCGGGTCGCACGTCGCGCGGTCGCACGTGGATCGTCAGTCCCTTTACCACGTCGCGCTCGATTCGCTTCTCGACTGCGACGATGTTCGGCGGTAGCTTCCGCGGTGCGCGTTGCTCCGCCTTCACGCGGCGCGATTCTAGCGTCACTAGATCGCACACGTAGAATTCCCGAATTACTCCTTCGGTGGTTTCGTGAAAGTCGATCGGTGCGTCACTGATCTGCAGGATAAAGGTTCGCCCCTTATAGCGGGGGAACGTTCGCCTGACCAGCTCCGCGACTAGCGGCTCTTTCCCTGTCAGGTAGAACACAGATTCACGCATTGCCTTCCCGTCCCTCCACGGGCCCGGCTCACGACGCGCCACACGTCGATAGCAGAGTCGGGCCCGTAGCTCTAGCGTATACCAGTTTAGTAGCTCGATGCTAGACGGTAGTCTCAGGCTGTCAGGGATTGGGCCCGGTCTCTACGGGATAGCTCGTACAGCTTGACGGCTCGCAGCACGGCATTGCGGAGCGCATCAGTCGCGCATGCGTAGGCGATAGCGCTGTCAGGGCTGGCGATCGGGCGGAGTGTCGGGCGGCTCCGCCGTTCGCCGTTGTCGGTGATGTCGGTCTCCGCCGGCAGAGTCAGCCGATAGCCGTCTGCGCCTGGGACGCGGTCCCAAACGCGGATACCAGTAAGGCGGAGACCCATTAGGGCCCCGCTCGAAAAGTGCAGCTCCGCGTGATAGCGGAGCCCGATCCGATTGTCAGGTGCCGGCGAAACGTATATCTCGTAGTCCGCGATCATGGTTGGCTGTCTCCGGGTGTGTAGTTCACGGGGATAGTGCGGATGTCGGCGCGCTGCAGCATAGCGCGGTGCTCGAACGGCGCCACGGGGTAACACAGTGGGATCTTGTCGTGGTTGCGGATCTCGACCGCTCGCGCGGTTTCGATCGGCGTTCCGACTGGCATGTGGATCTCGGCGAGCACACGTCCGCCGTAATAGAACACGTACGCGTCACGGTTCATTGGCTGTCTCCGTCAGTTGCCGATACCAGTACCTAGCATCGGCGCTCTATCGGGCCCGCAATCTAGGCGATTGTGGGCCCTGTAGAACGCCGATCCTAGAACGTGATCGTCGGCAGCTCGCCCCCGTCCGCCGGGCCGGCCGGGGGGCCCTGGGGGGCCGGTGGCGGGGCCCCGCAGTTGGCGCACGGGCCGGCCGGCTGGGGCCGGAGTCCGCTGCAGCTCGGGCAAACGCGATCGGCGGTCTCGGGGCTGGGGTCGTAGATCGCCCATGGCGCCGTGGCGTATCCCGGTAGCTCTCGGCTCGCCCATCCTGCGATCTTCTGCAGGTTGCGATAGGCGGGGCTGCTCTCCCATGTGTCGGTTTCGCAGCTCTGGTACTCCAAGCAATGGATTGCTTTGATGATCTCCACGGGGCCCGGGATGCGGGCGGGCCGGCGGTAGACGATCGGGCCGAGTCCGATATCGGCGCTCGGTTCGTCCTTGTAGCGGTGGCAAACGCTGTCGACGTTGGCGCCGTAAAGCTGCGTCGCAAGCTGCTGGGCGGTTCCAACGTGCGCTAGCAGCTCGCCAAACCTGCCGGAGTTGTGGCGGGTAATCCACTGCTCGGCGTAGGCGGCGATCGTGTTGATGTGGCGGTGACTGACTAGAAAAGCGCTCATGGTTGGCTGTCTCCGGGCGTGGGTTAGAACGTGTCGGTAACGTCGTGAGCGGCGCTCGGCTGCGTGTCCGCCTTGCCGTAGTCGATGGCGGCGCCGTTGGTCTGCAGCTCGAGGTACGACATCTGGCTAACGGCGTCTAGCGCTTCGTCGGTGTCGGCTGCGTCGATCGTGATCTCGAAGGGGATACATACCGATCCGGCAATGGTGATCTTCTTCATCGGTCTTGGTCTCCTGGCTGGCGCTAGACGATCGCGGCGTGGCAGCTCGGGCAAAGGTAGCGGCGTAGGGTGTCGTCCGCTCCTACGCTCCGCCATTCGGCGTCGTGGGCGCCACATTCGCATGGCGCGTGTTCGGGCTGGACGTTGCTCGGCAAGTAGATCGATCCGGTGTAGCTCGGCGCTCCTTTGCAGTGGTCAAGTACCACGCTAACGGCTACGGGCCGGCTGTAGTCCGGCGGGCCCATCCTGACGTATGCGACGGTTCCGGCTCCGTCGCGTGTGTAGACGCGGTCTCCTGCTCTCATGGGTGGCTGTCTCCTGGCTGCGTGGGGCGTTCACTCGGGCCCGGGAGCCTGTTACAGCTCGCGGGCCCTGGTCAACGTCCTAAGCGGCGCTAGCGGCGCTCTTCGGGTCGTCCACGGTAAGGATCTGCGTGTCGTTGTAGCGGTCCAAGCGCTGCAGCTTGCGGACGACGTCGGCGGTCAAGCGCTCGACGTGTTCAACGCTCTTCGGGTCTCCGTCGTGATTGATGCTGAATCCGCCATAGCAGAATGGCGCGTCGGTGAGGCGGAACGTTCCGATACCTCGGGCGGTCACGTACAGCGACTGGACGGTGTAACCGTGGGCCCTGGCCGTTTCGCTCGTGTCGTCGTGGTAGGCGTCAACGGTCACGGTCCGGCCGGACGCGACCGCGCAAGCGACCGCGGCGGCTCCTTCGGTGTGCAGCACGATCCGGCGGAGTCGGACGTTACCGCCGGTTCCCTGCAGGGCGGGCCGGATACCGCTGTCTGTCGTGGTCCGCGCGTACTCCTGGCGTCCAAGCTCCGTACGGCGCTCGAAGCAAGCGACCGCGGCGCCATCGGGCCCGATGTACGCGTGGGTGAGTCGGTCCGTCTTCGGCTTGAGGGGGGCGAATACGTTGGTCTTCGTGGTCATGGTTGGCTGTCTCCTGGCGTGAGCTGCTATCGGGGGCGCGTCTCGGCGTGGAGCCGGACACGGGTAACGGCGCTGCCGTTGATCGGCGCTAGGCGCTTCGGGTCTTCGGCGGTCGTCGGGTTCGGCGCGTGGATCGTCGTCGTGAGCTGGGCCCCGTTCGCCAGCGTGAGCGTTGCGGCCCACTGGCGATCGGGAATGAGGGCATCGGCGTAGCGTCGGCGTCTCATGGCGTCAAAAGGTGATGGTCTGGACGTCGGCAAGCGGACGCGGGCGGGCCGGAGCCGGGGCGGGCTGCTGCTGGCGCTGCTGCGGCCATGCGGGGCCCGTGATGGTCAGCCCTGAGCCCTGGGGCGGCTGCGGCTTCGGCGTCGGCTGCAGGGGCGCCATCGGGCCGGCGTTCGGCTTGTCGTCTGAGCTGAGGCGGTCCAGCATGGCGGCGAGCCGGGCCCGGCTAGCGGCAGCGTCGGCGGCGTCCATGGCGCGCAAGCGGCGGAGCCTGTCACCGATGCGGCTAACGGCGCGCGTGATGTTCGCCAGCGCGATCGGGTTCTCGTCTTCCCGGCGAGCTGTCAGGATCGGCGCCACGTGGGCGGCGGCTTCAAGCTGGCGCGTCGTCAGCTCGAATTCCGCGCAATAGCGGCCATCGTTCGCCAGCACGTACAGAATCGCGTTCATTCCGTCTGCGTAGGTGCTACCGCTCTCCACGGGCGGGGCGGGGAGTGATGGCGGGCGTAGGGTGGTCATCATCGGTGGCTGTCTCCTGCTGGCGTCCTGCGTCATTGCGGGCGCTCTATCGGGCCCGGGAACCGTTGCCGGCTCGCGGGCCCTGTAGAACGTCCGCAGCTAGGCGGCGACGGCGATACGGGCGCGCTGCAGAATCTTCCCGGCGACCATGTCCAGATCGTGGCGATCGTCCTGGTTGCTGTACGTCTGGCTGTGACGCGTGATGCCGTTCACGATTCCCCAAGTCGATCGCGGGTTCTCGTCGTTCCGCTCGGCGGCGTCGTAGGCGGCTGCGGCGTCGCGCTCCGTGAGTCCGTCCTTGCGACCGCGGGCGATCACTTCGTCGCGGTCCTTGCCGTAGGCGAGCTGGCCGATCGCCTTGATCTGCGCGACATCCTGAGCGGTCGACGCGTCGGCGATTCTCAGGGCCTTGTTGATCATGTTTTCGGCGTCGTAGGTGCGGAGCCCGACGTGTCGGCGCGTCTGGCGCTCGACGTTGGACGCGTGCCAGATGATGTGATTGCCGCACACAAACCGAAACAGGAACGTCTGCACACTGAGGGAAGCGGCGCCAGTCTCGGAATTGCGGACGATGATGCCGCGATACATGGCGCCGTTTCCCTGGCTGTTGCCGGTCGTCCACGCGTGCATCAACGTGGGGTCTTCGATGATGCTTCCGCCGTTCGTCATGAATACGAAAACGTCGCGGTCTCCGCGGTAGGCTCCTTCGCGGATGTTGTTCCACGACATTGGGAGCTGCCATTCCGGGCGCTCGGCCTGGACGCGCGCAAGGTGGTCAACGATTGACGCGTCCCAAACGCGGGCGTACTTGGTCGACGTGAGCGCGCGAACGGTGTAGGGCGTGTCCGCCGGTCCGCCGTTGCGGAGCAACAAAGCGTGCTGCTCGCGCTTGCCTTCCGTGGTGAGCCGGTCAAGTCCGACGTTGAGACAGTCCGCGGCGAGCTGGGCCGGCAGCGTCCGCAGATATCCGCCGGGGGCGCCAGCGATGGCGGCGAGCTGCGAATAGCTCCAATTGGTGAGGTTGGCGCGCGTCGCGGTTCCCTGCAGCTTCAGCGTGGGCCCGTCCGCGATGGCGCGGAGCGTGTCGGCCGGCACTACGGCGCGCTTGCAGGTGTTGCGGTCCGCGTGAGCTGCGGCGCTGAGGTCGGCAAGCGTGCTGAAGCGCTCATCGGCGGGGCGCTGGGCCCACTGCTGCGAAGCGGTAAGGATGTGGCTGCTCATGATTGGCTGTCTCCGTTCGGGGTGGGCCGGCTCGTTGCGACATTGCACGGCGGGCCCATACGCTAGAGCTGCAGCACGCGTGCCAAGTCCCTACCAAAGCGATTGTTGGTGATCTCAAGCGTAGGCTAGTAGTTGGCTGGGCGAAATCTGTCGGCGGGCTGACATAAGTGGACGTCAGCCCGACATAGCAGCTAGCAGCCTAGACGGCCGTAGCAGGGCGGCAGCTCGTGCCGGATGCGGGGCCGGGCGCTACTCGCGTACGCGTGCGAAAGGACAGTTAGCCGTCCGCAGTTCGGCGCGGATTCCCGGCGAGAGTTGGAGCTAGGGCGCCATGCGTGAGCTGCGCTACAGGCGGAGCGCGGGCGACGCGCGTACGTGCTGCAGGTAGGGCCCCGCCGGGGGCCTGCAGGTAGGGCCGTACCGGGCCCTGCCTATCACACTGTGATACGGCGGAGCCGGTAACGTGTTGAGTCTACAGGGGCGACCATCGGACTACGGGTCTTGTGCGGGCCGGGCGGAGCGCAGCGGAGCGCAAGGGCGTGCAACGCGCAGCGGCGTGCAATCGTGGCCGCGGCCCCGCGCCCCCCC